>OBEQ011198052.1_pt1 | contig 24660 bp, 21 predicted proteins | sample 1670901 | NCBI WGS metagenome assembly OBEQ01 (sample SAMEA104232315, study PRJEB22302) | groundwater metagenome | biome: forest; feature: aquifer; material: groundwater | place: USA | collected 2011-08-07 | depth 5.4 m | reverse complement strand
TGATAAAAATAAAATTTACTGCTTGCAACTGGAGGTAGGGTCCATATATGGGTATAGTGTCCAAGTATTTAAGACCTACTTAATGTTGTTATGTGATAATGCTACTCACTTATTAGATACCAATTTAGGTATAGATATTTACTCACCTATAACGAAAAATATATACAATATGCAGCGCAAAATATTATTAAAATCATTTAATACTAAAATTTTGCAGGAACTTCTGCAAAATCAATTAGCCCATATACAAAAATTAAAAGAAGTCCAGCAAAACGGTCAGGGCGGATTAGATCTATATCAAGTGCAATTAGCACTGAAATATTTGTTTGCTCATGACAAGTCTATTTATATTCCTCCTATCAAATATTTATTGGTAAACAATACCAGGCTGCCATTGCAAAAATGGTTAGCGCAAGGATATCAATTTGTCGCTTTTTCGTTTGATGTCGATGAACATCAAGTCGGTATATTTGTGCGATTGAGCGACTCTGTTTGTACTGCACAAATATATGATTCATTCAATCAAGCCTTATCAGCAACAATGTTAGTTCGATTAAAAAATTTATTGGGTGAAGAAACGCAAATCACCCTCAGTAAGTCGCCTTATGGATATCAAGCAGATGATTGGTCGTGCGGAGTGCATGTCATCACTCATTTACGTTATGCGCATAGCGGCATTGTATTGGAAAACATGAATGTGTATGCATTGTCAGCTGATTATTATCAGGCTTATCTCATACAAAATAATATTGACGATGCTAAACGTGAACAGGCAGCGCGTTATGAAAAATATAAACAACTATTACTTAGCAAAATTGAAGTTTTGTTAAAATCGACTTTTTATGCTGAAAAAAACAACCCGCTTCAGCGCATGGCGTTGTCTTCATTGGCTGATTTTTTACAACTAGAATTATGGGGAAATTTAGATCGAAATAATCCTGAACGAAAAAATGAAAGCAAAAAATCACAGCGCCAGCGATCTTTTTATTTAATGTGGCACGCATACAATCAAATCAATGCAAGCCAAGAAATGATTGAAAAATTCTTGTACCAGTTAGCCTCTGCATATCAAGAGGTAAAAGAGAAAACAGAATTAGTTAAATACCTTGCTGTTAAAAATAAAATCGAAAAATCTATTTTACAATTAGCATTTATTTATGAAGAGATAAAAGATGAAAAATATTTTTCAAACAAGCTAGACCAATTACTGCAATTTTTGTCTTCTTTCACTACCTGTCAGCAATTACAAGCTAAAGAAAATCAAGATTTAATCGATTTATTCTGTCAAGAAGTGAAGTTTATATTAGTAGAAAAAACGGATAAACATCATCGCTATGTGTTTTTACGAGAATTAATTGAAATATTACTGGCTGCTGACAACATGAATAGACTGGAAACGTTTTTACAAAAAACAAATCAAATGGAATATTTTGATCATGTTCTGCAAATAAATGCGAATGTTTCAGTAGTGATATTTGGGGTTTTATCGACGCTAATGAATGACTTAATCATCATTAGATGAAAGTACGGAAAAGGAATATGCACGCAAAGCAAAAGAGCAAACAGATAAAGCTATTTTAAATGTAAACCAATTAAAAAATTTACAAGATAAAATGTCGGGATTGAGTGAGCAACAATATAAGAGCATCATGCAGTTTAATATTTCTCATATTGTATTGAAATATCAAGCCTTAATCACGCCATCTAGTTTAATTGAATATGCGCAACAGATGGATTTGCTGGCAACAGGATTAAGTAATCTTTATGAAACTAGCACCCAATTGGTTAATGAAAAACATTTGCGGCTACTTGCGATTCATCCAGCGGCAGCGAGTGATATAGCAGATATTATATGTTATCTCTATCAAACAGATCCCGCCTTGGTGAATGATAATCACTTGAAATTGATCGTTGACAATGCTTTATATGCTGATGAATTCAAGTCAGCATTGCAATACCTTTATCATTATAAATATAATAAAGTGAAATATAATCTCATTAATGAAAATTATTTTTTATTATTAATGAAATATATTCAGCATGCATCTCGATTGGCGTTGGGTATTCATGCGTTGTATGATGATCACTTTGAAAATCAAAAAAGTGGTGCGGTAAATAAAGTAGATGAGAATGATTTTAAAAATAAAAAATATATTCCGTTGCTGGCAAAATATGTAGAACAAGCAGCGGCATTAGCACCCAGTTTGTTAAAATTACATAAACATGAATTATTACAAGAAATAAATATCGAGCTGTTAGTGCAACACAGTGAGCATGCATCAGCGCTTACTCATATATTATGTTTGTTAAGCAACGCTAATACAAAAACCTCTCTGGTCAATGATGAAAACCGCGAGTTATTGGGCCAGCATGCAGAACAAGCATCACATTTTTATTCAGCATTAGAAAGTTTAAAAGCAAGTAATTCTAAATTAATTAACGATGAAAATTTCAAGTTGTTAATAAAATGTAAATATCCTATCTATCTCAAGAAAGTGTTAATCATAATAAATAACATTGATCTTTTTTTGATGAATAATAACAAACTGCAATTATTAGTAGAAAATGATCAGGCGTTATCTTCTTTCTCTAATATGATAGATTTATTGGAGCACCACTCCATTGAGGTGGATGCGGAATATTGTAAATTTCTGCTTAAAAAAATTAAATATTGGGCACATATTGAAGGCGTGCTTTCTATGTTGAGCAAAACGGTGCCTGCGCTTATTAATAAAGAAAATGTGAAGTTGTGGTTAGAAAAAGCAACTAAAGATCAAATAAGGGATTTACGTTTTATTTTGAATATACTAACAACAGTAGATCCTGTTTTTGGCGATGAAACTCATGTTGAATTACTGCTGCAATGCATGTGGAAAATACCAAAACCATTTTCTAATTTAACTCCGGTGTTGCATTTTCTTAAACAAGCCAACGTTAAACTGATTAATGAGAAAAATGTTCAAGCGTTGATTGCTTTTGCTTATGTGGGGAGTTTATACGATTTAAAAGAAGTATTAGAAAAACTAAAAGAGATTAAACCGATTTTAGTAAATGAAGCAAATCTTCAATTATTATTGACACATCCGGAGGAAGTGAAAAATATTTTGCCGGCATTTTTGCAGTTAGCCTGTGAAGAATTGTTAGATGAAAACGCGAGGGAAAGAATTTTGAAAAATCCAGAACATGCCGACAAGATTGTAGAGGAAATAATAGCGCAGAAAATGTGGGTGGCTAGATTTAAACAATAAAAATAGCATGTCGCAGTGAATTAACAATACCCCTCATCCGCCACACTACGTGTGGCGGCCACAAAACTTTTCAACAACTCGACCGCTTTATCTATCAATTACAATTGTTATTTATCACGCACGCTTTTAAGTCGCTCGCAAATTTATATTGATTGCCTAAATCATATTGCAAGCTCCATTCAAATACGCCGCCCAAACCTGGATATGCGCGTGGTGCTTTGTAGGTATAACAACCGGTTTCGCCTGTGCGTAAACATTGCACCGCTTGTTTGATGTTGCTGGCGGCAAGTGCAGGAGCGCCATCGCTAACACCACCGGCATCAGGTGCAGGATAACCTAACACTACTTGATCAGGTCGCAAGTGAGAAACATACGGCATGAAACCAGTTAGTTGACCACTCGCATTTTTTGCTGGCCAATCTTCGAGTAATGTTGCTGCCATGGCCACAGAATAATCGGCATCTTTTCCAGTGTTGGCATAACATTTTGTATCTAAGCCTAATGTGCAACCGGTGTTATACAATTGTATTCCCACCCAATCAATGGCTTTGTAAGTTTGCATAATGAGCGATGAATAATTACTCCAGGTGCCATCAAATGCATTCGTGTTGGGTGACATGTTTGCTGTTTGTGGCGCTAACGAAATAATGATTTTAGGAATGTCGTTATGCAATTGATTAAGAATTTTTGCCATGACATCAATATCACTACCCGATGCAGGATTTACAAATTCACTTGCACTGCCTGCTACTTTCGGCCCAAATCCATGTTCAATATCAATATCAATCCCATCAAAATGATATTGATTCATGATGGATTTAACTGATTGCACAAATTTATTTTTAAATTTTTCTGGATCTTGTCCTGTTAACATTTGATGAAAATCAACGGAGGTATTTGGCACGCCAGTGGATGCACCACCAATCGATAGCAATACTTTAATGCCTTTTGCGTGCAAACTATCTACATATTGAGGCGTGACACAACCCGTACAATCAAATGCACCGGTTGCAATTTCTCCTGGATTAGTTGTGCTAAATAAACCAAATGCAACTGACACATGGGTGTAACCGGCTGCACTTAATTTTTCTGCAGAATAAGGTGAGCTCGCTAAACTTTCTGGCGAAATATTTCCTAACCATCCCGGTAAATAACCAATGATTCTTTTGCCGCTGCCAGCAACTTGTTTGTTATAAATAATATTTACATTGGCATTGGCTGCTGCGGTTAATGAAGTAGGCGTGATGGCTGCATCATAATCAGCGATATTGGTTGCTGCAATATTATAAATCACACCATTCGTTAATTTGATGCGATCAAATCCGACACCATTCAATAGATCAATTGTTTTTTTGATTTGTGTTGTTCCATCGTTAGGTGTGAAAGTGATATCGATTGTTTCTGTTGTTGCTGGTGCGCCACCCACATTCATATTGACATTGACTTGCTGAATTGATTGGCAAGTGTATGACAATTGTGTTTTTTGCGGTGTTGTTCTGCTACTAGTAACCGTGGCAGGTGTAAAAGTCGGTGTACATTTTGCATTGTTATAATTAATCGCTGTTGTTGCAAAATGGTAATTCACATTTTCTGCGAGCTGAATAATTGTCGTAGTTTTATTCCATGGTAACGCTGGTTTAATCACACTACCTGAAACGCTAGAAGTAATTTCTATCACTGGCAATGTTGAATAACCCGCTAATTGTATGGGCACAGCAGGAACTTGCACATTGATTTTGCCATTTTGCAAATTTTGCGTGTAAGCAATAGTGGATGTTACTTCTTTATTTTCATTCACAGTCACTTGGGCAGGCGTTGCTTTTCCTTGATACGATTTTATTTCAGAAATAATGATTGTATTAGGACGAATGGTGTAAACACCTGGCGCGACAGAAATTTTTGCAGGCGTTGCCGTGTCTTTCCATGGCGCAGATACTTTTTGTACCAGGCGGCCATCGGCATCTAACACATCTATTGTTGGAATAGCAGTCACATCAGAAGGTTGTTTGGTATTATTCAACAATGAAATATTACCGGTTTGTATGGCTTGACCATTCACATACACTTTTGCGGAACCTGCATCATAGCCAGCGGTAGTAATACCGTATTGCAATGAAATGGAGGCACCATTCGCTAATATACTGTTTGCCCAACTTTGATCAGGCACGTGAAATGGCATTGATACTAAATAATTGCCGCCATTCGGCTGTGATGTCGCTTGCAATTGATTATCAGGATAACTAATCGCGCCTAAATCACTTGCCCAAAAACTGGTATTTAAATCGGAAGCGTTATTAAACGTAATCGTTAAATTACGAATATCGACGGATTTGCCGCAGGTATTTGTTACTTTGACAACGACATTGCTCCAATATTCATTACCAGTTTTAGAAAAGGTCGTGATTAAACATGGAGTCGGTTGCGGTGCGTTATTTAAACCTTGTGTGGTGGCTGCTACGGCGACCGTACTATAAAAATATAAGGAGGTGATATAGCAACATAATAAAAATATTTTTTTGATTGGAGTCAATGGGCGTAGATTCATTTTTTTCCTCTCTTCATTATCTTATTGTTTCTTTGTTATTTATTATTCTTCCGTAAGATATGCTGCTCCAGTGGGTTATCAGACTCCTGTCTAGTTTTATTTCTAAGGTGATGATGACTATTCGCATTAGAAATATTATTCATATTCATATTAGGTGCGTCATGCTGAGAACATCGCCGCTGCGCTTGTTGAAATAAACGTAACTGCGCGCCTTGAGTTTCCTCGCTTGAATAAAAATCGTCCGATGAAATTTGTGAAGATGAATGTGGCTTATTTCTTTGTACTTCGTTTGTTTTTTCTTTTATTTTTTCTTTTACTATTTTTAAAATCGATTCACATTCCGCCATAATACTGATAATTGTTTCCAAGTCAAGGTATTTAAGATTGCCATAAGATTGATTGGTATTTTTTTGTACGTTTAGTGCAATGCATGCATCAAGTGCAGGAATGAGGCACTGACTTTGTTGGTTTAATTGTGAGTAATAATTCATCATTTCATGGATTAAAAACTGTAAAGCAAAATAGATTAACGCATCTTTTTGTTCTTGTATGAACGGGATGAATGTATTTGTTGTTAAAGGATTTATTTCCAGAGAATGAGCATATTTTTTTTTGTATACGATGATTTTATCTAATGTCGCCTGCATTTTTTTTAGTAGTTGTCTCTCCGTTGGAGACTGTTGTTGCGCAGATAATGTTAAGGTGGGAATGCGTAAGGTAACAATTTTATTAGGTTCTCTATTTTTATTCGTGATTTCTCGTAGTTGAATTAATTGCGTACGCAGTATATCTATATTTTTTTCACGAGCGATATTGAAAAAATGATCATAATAAATTTGTAATGTTTCTTCAGAAAATAAAATATATTTTTTTAGCGTTGCCAGTGGGTCTTTGTTATCTTCTTCCAGATGCAATAACTGTAAGCAATTCCAAATCAAACCGAGCAATGCTTCTGGTATTAATTCTTTTTCTATTGCATTGTTATTAGTTAGCCCTGCTAAAAAGGGTGACATCGTCTGCAAATAAAAATCGAGTGTGTTGACAAGTGGATGTGGCGGAATAGGTTCATTAGATTCATTTGAAGCATGAAAAGTAATAGAATCAGCGGTCCATTTTTTAAAGTCACGATGAGGTGCGGTTAATAAAATCCGTGATATTTTTTTCTCTTCTTCTGCATTCAATTTTTCATTGTGTGCTTGGTCAATCGCATTTTCGGCGTGTGTGGTTTTGGTTTCTATTTCGTTTTTATCAGTACCAATAGGTGTGTTTGTTTTTAAATTATTTTCTTCAATATGATTAATCGCCTTAATATGTTCAACATTATTATCAGTAGAGACAGCATTGGTAGCGTTAATAATAGTATTAGTAGCGGTAATATCCTCTTCCTCAACCATATCTATATCGAAACCAATAAGATGATGGCTCTCGTAAGTACGCTGACGGGCGCGGTTGTTAGCGCTTTCGATTTCAGCCGCACATTTTTTTTGATTTTCTTTACGTTCATTTTTTAATTTTTCTTCTTGTTTTTTTGCCGATTTTAATCTATCTATGTTTAATTGTTGTTGTTGTGTGCGTTCTGCTATTTTACGTTGATCTATTTCCGATTGTTTTTTTAATTTTCTTTCTAGTCTTTCTTTTTTTGCAGTTTTTTCTTGAGTGGTAAGTTGACGACGATGACGAGTGTTTTTAGGCGTGACGTGTGCTTGTCCAGCATTCGATGTTGGTAGGGGTAGTGTAGGCTCAGGCGTAACGATTAATTCTGTACCGGAAAAAATAACTTGGCAGGGAACGGTTTTATGCGTAGCTAACATCACCTGGTTCATTTCGTTTACCAATTTTTTTGCGCCTGCCAGGGTAATGTTGGTATTAGAGATGTCTATTTTTTCCAGAAAAATAAATTTTGCAGCCAATGAAGCTAACGTTGAAATACTGTTATCGGTAATTGCGGTATTTGCAAGATCAAGAATGTGTATATTTTTTAATGTTTCTAATGCGCCATTTTTTTTAGATAACATTTTATCGGTAAATGTCTTGGTATGAATACATAATTTATTTATATTTTTTATTGTCGCTAATCTTAATAACGCATTGATAAAATTATTTTTCTTTGACAAAGAAGTTGAAATATTTAATTGAGATAAGTTAGGCATTTTATTTAATAGATTGAACAAATCTTGTTGGTTTGTAGCTGTGATATCATGTTGTAAAGTGATTTGGTTGATATTATCTAAGCTCGGATAATTAGCAATATTCTTTCTAGCAGTTTCTCCTAATAAAATATTATTATTAAAAATAAAATGTTTAATATTTTGGTTGGCGTTGATATGTGGTATGAATTTATTCAAGCTCTCAAAACTAATAGTAGCTTTTTTATTTGGATTTTCAAAAAGAATAATTGTTAGAGTAGGAGTACAGCTAAAATGAAAGTAGTGACCTTCTTGATTATCAAGCTGATCGTATATTACATAAATATTCTCTCGTGAAAGCGATATGGCAGGGAAGGGCGATGGCGTGCTGGTAAGAAGCGCCTTTTTATCAATGTGAGTAATCGCTTTATTTATACGCTCATTAAATGTATCAGAAATAATAAGATATAAATCCAAAAGAAATGATTTTCTGAAAAATGCATCTTGTTCGATTTTAGCTTTTTCCACCGCTGTTGTTGCTGTGTTTAATTTTTTGATTTTATATTTTTCGATAAGATAAGAATATTGATTGACATGGTTAGTGAGGGATAAATAAATTTCTTTTGTTCTCATCGTCTTGGTGATTTCTAAAAAATGGGACAGGTATTGGTGATACAAATTAAATAATGTTTGGTAATCTTCTATTTCTAATGGGTCTTCTAATTGATCGAATAATTTTTTATAAAAAGAAATGCCGCGTTCCAAAATATGAAAAGTTGCTTTTTCTTCAGTATCTTCTGTAGAAGTATAAGCGTTTAATGAGAAGTTGGCTGCTGATCTTGCTTGCTGCAATGAATAAACTGTTTTTCTGATGTTGGAATTTAACTTTCTTTGGTAATCAGTCAGTAATTTGTTTATACCAATCTCTTTTGCAATATCCCCTGCTGGCATATCAAAGCTTATCTCAATAATATCGGATGGATTGCCAGGTATTCGTATGGGTGATATGGGCGAGGCGGTGATTTTTGTTTCTAATTCGTTAATGATGCTGCGATTAATGGGTTTCTCATCAATTATCTGGATTTGTTCTGCGATCGAGATGGTCTCTAAACAATTGAGATAGATTTGCAATAATTCAACTTTTTTTTCTGTAATAAGATAGTTTAATAGCGTTTGATTTTCTTGATTAACTTCTTGATGAGCATGTAATAATTTTGGATATTGTTCTAATAAATAACCAACTATTTTTTTGGCAGTGGATGTGCGAACAATTAAAAAAATTAAAAATTCTAATTTTTTTAATTGATTGGTTTCAGTAAGAGTTGTTTCGCGTAACTTGTTGAGATACTGTTCCGCTGCTGCGATATCATCGGTTAGCCACCACTGTTTTGAAGTTGGTTTTGAAGTGGGGTTTTTATTAATTGATTCTTCGTTAGATAATGATGAGTCTTCCAAGGGTTGTTGGCGTTGCATGGTATTGCCTCGTACGTTTTATGTGTATTTATTATTTTAATAATATTTATTTATAAGTAATCTATAAGTAATTTTAGCTGTTATTGCAAGGCTAAATAGCGGCCCAGGCAATGACAGTAAACATTATTTTAGGTGATGTCGAGTATATCTTTATGAAATATAATTTTTATTAAAATTATATTAAACAGAGGAATTATTGAATGCGGTGCCATCCCAAGCGCTGAGCTCAGGGATGACATGCACTTTAATCAAACAATATTATTATTTTATTATTATTTTTTTAGGGACCAACTGCTTGCCACGTGCCATCTGGCTGGCGACAGGCAGTGCCATAGACTTGTTGTTTTTTACCAGCAATATCTGCTGTGCTGCGATATTCACGGCAATATTCATTGCCATTCACAGTGACATTTTTAGTCGGCGTGAGTTGATAACTATTTCCATTTTCAGAATTTTTCCAGTAAGCAGGTTGACCAACAGAATTATTATCTAATGCTTGGTTCATTTTTAACTTATCGGTATCGTCCATATTTTTACCAATGGCACCACCAATAAATGCGCCAGCGACGGTACCTGCGGCAACGGCTAAGAGTTTGCCTGTGCCTTGACCAACGGTACTGCCGAGTAAACCACCGGCGACGCCGCCAGTGATGACCCCTACGTCTTGTTTAGACATGTTAGAGCAACCAATTAAACTGATACCGCATAATATTGCCACACTTGTTATTAATGCACGCTTCATCATGACTCAACTCCTCACATTTTTAATTCAGGGCTTTAAAACCCGATTATTCTATACCGTTTACCGCATAAAAGGCGAGTTTTACTCAGTTAAGCAGCTAAAGCTTTTAATACAGCTTTTGGTATTCTTTCAATGACTTTTAGGAAATTACGGGCGATGGTAGAGGGGGTGCGTCTATGTTGCTCCCATTCCTGAATAGTTCTAATACTAACACCAAAATAACTAGCAAATTCTTTTTGCGAAACATGGAGTTTTTCGCGAATTGCTTTAACATTAATTTCTTTTGGGGGCATAACACGTTTAAATTTTTTTAATTGGCGGCGTGTTAAAAGCTTTGCGTCAGGATCAGATTTTGCTGCGGAAATAATCTGTTTTTCTGTCAATAATTTTATTTTCGTCCAATTTGTTTTACCCATCGTTCTTTTGCTCATAGTATGTTTTCCTCTCATTTTTACTCGCCCTCCTGGCTGAGATAATTCTTTTCTTGCTTCCCCTTAAAGTATAAACAACAAAAATGATAACTTCATGTATCATTCCAATCGTTTGAAATCTTTTTTCGCCTGCATATGTATTTTCAAATTCAATTCGATCTGAGTCATCAAATAACTCTAGAATATCGACAAAATCAATCTCGTGTTTTTCAAAATTGATTTTTCTTTTATTTTCATCCCATTCAAAGTATTTCATATATTTCTATGTACGTCAATGACGTATTGGTAATAAATTAAACGCTAAGTTTAATATTTCTCTATTAAGAGTCAAGAAGTTTGTTATAAAATATTAAAATACAAGACTTATGCTATTGCCTATGCCATATTAAGCGCCAAGAGCGACATGAAATAGTAATAGGAATAAGTGAGTAATCATCATGACTTTCAAAACGATTTATCCTGATGGGATTTATAAAGAATATATTTTTACAGCGAACAAAAAACGGTTAGATTTAGATTATTTATACAATATGTTGTGTATTCCTTCGCGTTATTCGACAGGATTGCCACCCGAACGTTTTCCTTTAATTATCAAAAATTCTTTGTGTTTTTGTGTATTTTATGAAGGTAAACAAATAGGGTTTGCGCGCGTCATCAGTGATCAATCCGAATTTGCTTCTTTGTGGGATTTGTTTATTGATGAATCGCATCGCGGCAAAGGCGTGGGGCAGGCGTTACTCAAATATATTTTTGACCATCCACAATTACGCGGTATTTTCCGTTGGTTTTTAATGACAGAAGATGCGCATGGGTTGTATCAGAAATTTAATTTTAAAACAGAAATTTATAATCCTTATATCATGATGAAAGTGAATGTGATTTGAGGGTTTTTTCTAAAACACGGTTGTCATCCTGACAAATACAGCGCAAATGAATTATTTAATATTTAATGTTTTATCAGACAGCAATGAACTTCACTGACGTGAACACTTACGTCTTATTCAATTTCTTTTTCGGAATAATTTTCACTTTCACAATGCGTGAGCCCCGCATCTTTTGCACGATGGCTTTAAATTCTTTAAACGTTAAACGCTCGCCTTCTTGTGGTAATCGACCTAATTGATTCAAGATCAGTGCGGCTAATGTTTCTGGTTCCGGATCATAGCCACTGACATCAATGTCTTGATTTAATGCACGTTCTAAAGAAAAAATCGGACAATCACCTCGCACCAAAATATTCCCATCGGGATTAATAATCCAATCATCTTGGGTGCGATGAAATTCATCTTTAATACGACCAATTAATACATGTAATAAATTATCTAATGTCACAAATCCAAGTAATGTTTCTTGACCTTTATAAACCAGCGCAAAATGCGGCATGCCTTCTTGAAATTTATGTAATAAATCAATCGCGGGTAAACGTTGTGATACTTTTAATACCGGTCGAATAAATGTTTTTAAATCTTCGATGGGTTGTTGTTGATAAAGCGTTGCAAAAATATCTTTAACATGAATAATGCCAACGATTTCTTTTTTTTCTTTATCATAAATGGGATAACGACTGTAACGATGTTCAGCAATCATTTTTAATGCTTCATTAATGGGTAAATGACTTTCTAATACCACCATTTCTTCTTGGGGACGCATGACTTCAGTCACTTTTAAATCAGCAAAATCCAATGTGTGTTCTAATATTCTTGCTTCATCCGTGGTTAATTCACCATGAAAACGGCTGGTATTCAAAATTAATTTAATTTCATCGGTCGAATAAAATGTTTCACCACGATGTACGGCACTTAAGCCAATTTTATTTAATAAAAAATTAGAACAAGTGTTCAATAACCAAATGGCCGGATACATGACCCAATAAAAACCATATAAAGGAACAGCGGTCCAAATGGATACTCTTTCTGATTGACGAATCGCAAGTGATTTTGGCATTAACTCACCAATGACAATATGCAAAAAAGAAATCAATAAAAACGCGATAAAAAAAGCAAAAAACTTAATTAAATCAGGTGATGTCATTTGAATAAATTTTAATAAAGGTTCAACGAAATGTGCGATAGCAGGTTCGCCCACCCATCCCAAACCAATAGAAGCGAGTGTAATACCTAACTGACAGGCAGATAAATAAGCATCTAAATGTTGATGAATATAAGAAAGAATTTTACCGCGTGTACCATACATTCTTTTAATGGCAGCGATGCGAGTATTACGCAATTTTACCATGCCAAATTCGGCGGCGACAAAAAATGCATTCATTAAGATCAAGAGGAAAGCAACGACGATTAGAAAATAATTCATGTGGAGTTCCAATTACCTCTTAGAGAAATACTTAAAACGTGATTTTGCCATAGTCAGATGTGACAGGCTATGAGTATAATGAGCTCCTTATTTTATGAACTCGTTACTATTTAATGAAACTCGTCGTGAAAAAACATGAAAAATAAATCATTTAGCGAACAAGAATATCAGCATTATCATCGTCATTTGCAAATGCCACATATCGGGTTGGCCGGTCAGCAGCGTTTAAAACAAGCACGTGTTTTATGTGTGGGAGCGGGTGGATTGGGTTCGGCGGCGCTATCTTATTTAGCCGCAGCAGGGATAGGAACCCTGGGTATGGTTGATGATGATGTGGTAGCAATTTCTAATTTGCAGCGCCAAATACTTTATACTTACGATGACATTGGTCAATCCAAAGTGATGACCGCTTGTAAACGTTTACAAAAAATGAATCCGCACATTCAACTTGTTCCACATCACTTACATTTAACATCAGATATTATTTTAGATTTATTTCAAGAGTACGACATGATTGTCGATGGCAGCGATAATTTTGCGACGCGTTATTTAATTAATGCAGCATGTTTACAATTAAAAAAACCGCATATTTATGGCAGTATTTCGCAATTTTCTGGTCAATGCACTGTTTTTGCGGCGACCGCTGTCAGTCCTTGTTTACGTTGTTTATTCGATATGCCACCACCACTAGGTGCAATTCCTAATTGTGCAGAAAACGGAGTGTTAGGTGTGTTACCCGGGATCATTGGTTCGTTACAAGCAACAGAAGTAATGAAATTAATTTTAGAAATAGGTGCACCGCTCATCGGAAAAATGTTGTTAGTGGATGCACTCAACATGCGTTTCGAAGAAATGAGGTTTATGCGTAATGTTGCTTGCCAATCGTGTATGTCGTCTTTCGCGATCCCTCCCCTGAGCGCATCACGTTCCACGCCTGCTATTTCTGCTGAAGAGTTGCAAGCATTATTCCAACAAAAAACAGATTTTGTATTAGTCGATGTGCGTGAGCCTTTTGAATATCAACATTGTCATTTAGATGGAAAACTCATTCCACTCGGTGAATTAAACGTGCGTTTACATGAATTAGACAAAAATAAATGGATTATTGTGCATTGCAAACATGATGGTCGTAGTCAGCATGCATTACAAATATTACGCGGGCAGGGATTTCAGCAAGTGAATTATTTACGAGGAGGCATTATTGCGTGGATAGAAAAAATAAATCCCACTCTACAAAAATATTAAAACAAAAAATAGTAAAAAAAGAAGATATTCGAACAATCGCTTCACTAGCAAAACAGGGTTTGATTACTACAGAAGAGATAAATGTATTGCAACCGGTGGTTGATCAATTCGCATTGGCAATGACGCATGATATGCAAACATTAATAGACCGCACGCAAGTACCTCATGATCCAATTGCCAAACAATTTATTCCTAGTATCAACGAATTAATTATTGCAGCAGAAGAACGCGATGATCCTATCGGCGATCAACTTTTTTCACCAGTCAAAGGCATTGTGCATAGACATGCTGATCGTTGTTTATTAATGCCAGCACAAATATGTGCAGTGTATTGTCGATTTTGTTTTCGTCGCGAAAAAATAGGATCACACGCAGAAACGTTAACACCAGCACAATTAACGGCGGCATTGGATTATATTGCGCAACATTCAGAAATCTGGGAAGTGATTTTGACGGGTGGCGATCCGTTGATTCTGAAACCGATGATGTTAGCGGAAATCATGCAGCGTTTAGCCGCTATTCCACATGTGGAAGTCGTTCGTATTCATACGCGTATACCTGTTGTTGATCCAGAACGCATTCACGTAGACCTGATTGCGGCACTTAAATTAATGCAACCCGTATATGTGATCTTGCATGCTAATCATCCCAAAGAACTGACTGAACAAGCGCGTGCAGCGTGTGCACGTTTAATTGATGCGGGTATTCCTATGTTGAGTCAATCCGTATTATTGAAAGAAGTGAATGATGATATTGAAACATTAAGTGCATTAATGCGTTCTTTTATTAAAAATAGAATTAAACCTTATTATTTGCATCAAGGAGATTTAGCAAAGGGCACGCAACATTTTCGAACAACGATTGCGCACGGACAACAATTAATAGCGCAATTGCGTGCGCGTTTTTCAGGATTATGTCAGCCCACGTATGTGTTAGATATTCCGGGTGGTTATGGAAAAGTTCCGATAGGTCCTTGTTATGTGCAGCAAGTGGTGTGTCATGCTGAAGGCGAACATGTTGAAGGCAAAAGTGAACATGCATATGTGATTACAGATTATGATGGAAACTTGCATCAATTATAAATATAAAAATGAAATATAAAAATGAAATATAAATATAAAAATTTTTATATTATTTCGTCCACACATCGACGCGCGCTGGCGGCAAATTTAACCACACACGTTTTGACATCACATGACGATAACCAATGAGTGAATAAAAATGATCTTTGCGAAAACTATAGGTAAATTGAATATATTTGCCATTCACTGCCAAAATATTTTTGATTTGATCCAAGATAAGACGTGCGGTGGATTTTGGTAAAGATCGCAGAGGTAAACTAGAAATAATGACATTGATATTGCGTTTTTCATTGGCTAATAACAACATTAAATTTTCTGCATTGCCATTGATGATTTTAATTTGTGGAAAATCTGATTTTAATTTTTTAACAAATTCTGCAGAACATTCCACGACGACAATATCTTCTGGGGAGATACCATGTTGCAATAATGATTCTGTGACAACACCGGTGCCACCACCTAATTCTAAAATAATACCGTGCTTATTTTTTAAAGCATGCGAGACCATTTCGTTTGCAAGATGTTTAGAACTCGGAAAAATAGAGCCGGTGGTTCTTGGGTTAAGAATAAAATTTTTTAAAAATACCCAGGTGTTTTTTAACTTATTTTTCAAAGATGTCCACATATTATTAAACCCGTATTGCGCCCGTGATGTATGAGTACGACGAAATTTTTTAATTTTATTAAGTATAGTAGAGGATAGCGCTGGCTGCTATGGAGAAAATTAATCGAATATTCATGAAGTTGCCTTCATTAGTTGACGTACACCAAGTTGATAGAGCGCTTGTTCTTTCGGCGTGAGTTTTTTATATTCTGCGGGGGTTAATGCTAGAGGCAATAACGGTGCCATGGATAATGAGTGAATGTAATGTTCACATAATTTAGCAATGTTTTCTCGATAAAAAACACCGCCATAACCTACAAACCGTTGCACTATCTCTGCTGTGGCGTAATCATTTAAGCCATCGCCCACATATAATATTTCTTTATGCAACGTTTTTAAATGCGCAATAATGTCGCGTTTACCATGATTATGGAGTAATGGCGACTTTACATCATAAGATGAAAAATGATCGTGCATATCAAATTGAATATCAACCGCAAAAATATTTTCACGCGGAATTTGCAGCATTTCACCAAATGCAGCAACGGCAGGATATAAACCAGCAGAAATAATGTAAACAGATTTATGTAAATGCGCGAATACTTGAATGACATCAGTGATATGCGGTACGCGTTGTGTAAAATAATGTTCGCCTAGCGCCAATACTTGTTGTTTGGTAGGACACACGAGCTCCAATCTTTTCTGATAAAGTTCAGGATTAATTCCTGTTTGACCCATGGCTTGTGCAGTTAAGAATTGCACTTCAGAATAAACTCCTCGATGTTTTGCTAATTCATCAATCCCTTCGATAGTAGTCAAAGTGCCATCACAATCAAAAACGACTGCAGAAATAGGGTCTAGTAATTGCCATTGCGTAGTAACGAACATAAGATACCTGTGCTTTAAAATTTAAAAAGAATGAAGTAATCAATAAAAAGGAGAGCTTGTGTTTAAAATTCAGACCCTAAATCATATTGCTGCTGCAGGTTTAAATCAATTCCCCAGTGAATTATACACAATAGCAACGGAAGTAAGCGATCCTGATGCAATTTTAGTACGTTCGCATGTATTGCATGGGGCAGTCATTCCAGAGTCGGTGAAAGCCGTGGGACGTGCGGGCGCGGGCGTAAACAATATTCCAATCAATGAATTAACTAAACGCGGCGTGCCCGTTTTTAATACGCCAGGTGCCAATGCCAATGCTGTGTGTGAATTAGTGATTGCCGCGATGTTGTTAGCGAGTCGGCATATTTGTCAGGCATGGTTGTACGTGAGGCAATTACCGAATGATGAAGCATTAGAAAAAAATATAGAACAACATAAAAAACAATTTGCGGGCCATGAATTAATGGGTAAAACCTTGGGATTGGTGGGGTTGGGACGTGTGGGTGTGAAAGTGGCGAACGCAGCTATTCATTTAGGTATGCATGTGATTGGTTATGACCCGACGATTACTGTTAATCGTGCCTGGGAATTATCTGCCAATGTGCAGCAGGCGCGTAGTTTAGAAGAATTATTAGCGAAATCACATTTTGTTAGTTTTCATGTGCCATTGACAGCAACGACTAAAAATATGATTGGTCAAACGCAATTACAATTAATGAGACAAGGTGTGGTGTTATTGAATTTTGCGCGCGATAGTATTATTCAACAAGAAGCATTATTAGCTGCATTAAATGAAAAAAAAGTGAAATATTATGTGAATGATTTTCCGAACGCATCATTAAAACAACATGCTGATGTGATTAGTTTGCCGCATTTAGGTGCGTCCACGCATGAAGCAGAAGAAAATTGTGCAGTGATGTTAGTGAAACAAATACGCGATTATTTGGAGCATGGCAGTATTGTGAATGCAGTTAATTTTCCTACCATTGAAATTCCAGCAATGATAACAAAAAAATCGAGATTGGTTATTGTGAATGCAAATATACCCAATATGGTCGCGCAAATCTCTGCTAAATTAGCAGCGGTTGGGTTGAATATTGTGAGCTTATTTAATCAGTCGCAAGATCAAATTGCTTATACCGTGATTGATTTAGATCACATTATTACAGATAAAATAATGCGAGAAATGGGTGTGATTCAAGGTGTGATTCAAGTAAGAAAGATTTGATATGCAAGTATTCAAGTAAGAAGGATTTTAAGTAAGCACCTAACAGAGCCGCGACCGTTTAGAGCGGTGCGCTTGCTTCTTTTAGGTGCTTTTACTTTTTATGCTTATGCTGACTTTTCTTTATTACGTTTATGCTGAAAGTGATCAACCACTGCCGCGCAGGCTAAATCACCCCATACGTTTGTCATTGTCCGGAAGCGATCCAGAATACGATCGAACGGTAACAACAACCCAATCGCAGATGTAGGAACGTTTACATTACGTAACACCATGACCATAGTAATTAACCCACCTTCTGGAATACCGGTTGCGCCCATCCCAGCGACGATCGCAGTAGCAAATACACCAAGTTGTGCAGGAATAGAAAGATCAAATCCTAATATTTGACAGAAAAATAAGGCAGACACTGCTTCATACATCGCTGTTCCTGCAAGATTGATGGTGGTTGCAAAAGGCAAGACAAAACGCGCAACGTCATCACTGACATTCTGTTTTTTTGCGACCAACATAGTGACAGGTAACGTCGCCATAGAGCTAGAAGTAGCAAAAGCAGTGACCAGTGCACTGGATGCAGTCGAAATAAATTGTTTAGGATTTTTACGTGCAATTAAAACGACAATCATGAATTGCCACAGTATTTGTAAAGTCAAACCACATAAGAAGATGATAATAAACATAACCATTCCTCTTAAGCTTTCTAGTAATAAATTTTGTAACGATGCTTCAGCGACAGCCGCTGCTAATAAGGAGAATAATCCGATAGGGGTGAGATACATTAACCATACAATCATTCTAACTAAGACATCGCGTAAGCCAATAAAGAAATCAATGACGGGCGCTGCTGTTTTACCTACTGAAATACAACTTAGCGCAAACACGATACTAAAAAACACAATTGGCATGATTTCATATTTTGCTGCTGCTGCCACAATATTGGGTGGGAACAAGGAAAGAATATAAGAAGACATAGGCACTGGTTTCAAATCAATAGAGGTGGCTGTCGCTAAAATTAAGCTAGGAGCCATGCCTACACCAGGTTTAAATAAATTGAGTAATAACAACCCAATGACAACGGCAATGGAAACGCTAAACAATACGTAACCGAGTGTATAGATGCCGATAGAGCCTAGTTGCCGCATGCCTCCAATCGCAGTAATCGCACTTACCAATGCGCAAAAAATCAAAGGTAATACAATGAGTTTTAACATATTGATAAATAACTGACCTACCCATTTTATGGAAATCATTTCCTGAGGGAAATAAATACCACAGACAATACTGGATCCGATCGCGAGCAAAATTAAAATGAGCATGTAATTGTTGTTTTTCAAGGCTAGATCCTCGATAGGTTAAAAGATGGCGGCATTATACCCCATTTTTTTTTACTATCTAGTCTAGCTTTGTACGCTTTCGTTTTTTATATTAGCTAGCCCCAATGGTTGGTCATTATTTATTATCTTGACCCAATATCTCCAAAGGCTTCGCAGCATCGGGTTCGGCTCAAGCAACTATTACTTTGAAAGCAAGTGGGATCGGAGCAATCGCATGTGGGTCCTTGACATACGCCGCTACCATCAGCGTCTTTGTAGTAACTTTGTGCACAGCCATATTGACCACCACAACCACTGCTGAAAGCAATACTGGAGAGAGTGAAACTGAAGCATCCTATTAATATTAAAATAATTATTTTCATATTAAGCTCCTCTTTTTTCCTAAAAAGATTTGCATGAATCTAATTATACCATTGCAAAAAATAGGATTAATGAAGAGAAATAAGTGGAATTAAAGGGAAAATACGCAATTTTTAAAACGTTTTATTATAGCACACTTCATTTCTTAGATTTTCGTTATCATATCTCTATTCAGCCGCAATTTTTCAGGGAGAAGAGCATGTGCAGAAAATTAATGATAGGGATTAGTATCGTTGTCGCTTTTATTATTATTTTTGTGGCGGTAGCCTGGTATGTGACGGGCGGTTCTCTTCGTCAACTTAGCTTTAAAAACAGCGAACTTTTCCAAGATACTTCTGCGGAAGTGAATACTGTCTCCAGATTGTATGATAACCGTAATAGCGGTTATTCAATTAAATATCCGCTGGGTTGGTCATACGATGATAAATCAGTGAAAGGTGCTGTTATTATGCGTGGCAAAGAAGGCACAGATTCATATAATGTCACTGTGAATATCCAAACGGTATTAACGAAAAAAACGGGCGGTAAATTTACTACCGTAAAAGAATTTATTGATGACATGAAAGCCCAAGCAAAAAGCCAAGCGCTTGGTCCAAAATATTTAGAAAGTGGGCCAATCACATTTAATGAACCCAATGGTTCAATAGTGAAAGGTGAATATTTAATCTTAACGTATAAATTAAATAATGTTGATATTAAACAATGGCAAATTGTTGTGCTTCGCAATGATGATCAAGTATTTTATGCATGGGCTTATACAGCACCTGCAAATTTATACGATAAAGAATTACCTGTTGCTAAACGAATTTTAGAATCATGGTCAATTTATTAATCAGACAAAAAAAATAATAAGGGGATCGTGATGAGAGAGAATAATCAATTTAAACCAGCCTGGTGGCTTCCCAATTCTCATTTACAAACGTTATGGCCAGTCGTTTGTCGACGTAAAATAAAAAATTTATCTATCGAAAGAGAACGATTGAATTTACCGGATGGTGATTTTATTGATTTAGATTGGGTAGGACGACATGCAGCTGGTCCATTAGTTATTATTTTGCATGGATTAGAAGGTTCGATTCATTCGCATTATGCGAAAGGCATGTTACGTACGATTGCAGCACAACAATGGCGTGGCGTGTTTATGCATTTTCGTGGATGTAGTGGAGAACCCAATCGTTTACCGCGTGGTTATCATTCTGGGGAAACAGGTGATATTAGTTATGTCACAAAAATATTACGTGAACGTGAACCGCATACGTTGCTCGCAGCGATTGGTTTTTCGTTAGGTGGAAATGTGTTATTAAAATGGTTAGGTGAAACGGGTTGGCAAAATCCATTGCAAGTGGCGATTGCTGTTTCTGTTCCCTTTGAATTGCAAAAAGCAGCACATCGTATTCAGCAAGGATTTTCGCGGTTTTATCAATGGTATTTTATTAAATGTTTGCGTCGACGTTTATCAAAAAAATTTCAATCAGATTTTTCTTCATTTGATCCCATGCTCATGTATAAAGTGCGTACCATGTATGATTTTGACGATAAAATCACAGCGCCACTGCATGGCTTTGCAAATGTAAATGAATATTATTCCATTGCGAGTAGTCGCCAATATTTGCGTCATATTCAAGTGCCGACATTAATTTTGCATTCGAAAGATGATCCTTTTATGACAGAAGATATTATTCCTGAATTGAATGAAGTATCTTCTAAAGTGCATTTAGAAATTACACCAAGAGGGGGTCATGTTGGTTTTATCAGTGGAAAATATCCGTGGCAACCTGAATATTGGTTAGAAAAACGTGTTCCATTTTTTTTACGTGAACATTTATTTAAGCAAAATGAATAAAGGGGAAAATAAAATATGAAATTAGGAATCATTATTATTTTGTCTTTTCTAATTTATTTATTTCCTATTGCTTTTATAGGGGAATTCACGCCCTGGGGATTGGTATTGTGGAGCGTATGGACAACGACCATGATAGGTAGTGGGATGATGTCAATATTTCTTTTTACGATATTCGCTATGACTTACCAACTATTATTGATTTATTGTTTTTACAAAGTAAGTAAATTGCCATTTGCAAAATGCATTGCGCAGGGAATATTGATCGTGATTATTTTTTATTTAGTATTGCTGGGCAGTGTGTATTTACTTTCAGGGATGAGTACTGAATTAGACATGTTATTGCGATTAATACGTGATGAATAGTGCGGTGAAATAGGAGAATATTTATTTAATTGGATTCCTGCTTAAAACAGGCAGGGGCAGGCTCGACCAGGATGCAGTCGGTGTGAAATCATATTTAATATTTCATTTTTACTTTTATCATTTTTAGTCTTGATTATGCTCATGTGCTTGCACTATCATCGAGCTCCGTTAGATAAGTGAATTTTGTCATGAGCTATTTCGTTAATCTTTCCCTGTTTCGCCGTAATCGTAATTTCACTTTATTGTTTATAGGCCAATTCGTGTCTTTTATAGGCACGATGGTAACGAGTGTGGCACTTCCCTATCAAATCTATATGGAAACGCATTCTACGTTAATGGTGGGCTTATTAAGTCTTGCTCAATTATTACCATTACTAGTAACAGCTTTAATTGGGGGGGTGTTTGCTGATCGTTATCATCGACGTTTATTGCTATTAGTCGCTGAAAGTAGTTTGGCCATGGGTTGTTTATTATTAATGTGGAATGCTGCTCAGCCTACTCCGCATATCTGGGCTATTTTTGTCGTTGCCACTATTATGTCTGCCATGAATGGATTGCATCGACCCGCACTAGAAAGCATCGTTCAACAAATTGTCCCTAAGGAAGATTTACCTACAGTCAGCTCCATCGGCACTTTTAAATACAGTGCGTGTATGATTGCTGGTCCTGCACTAGGTGGTTTATTGATTGCTTATTTTGGGGTAGTGACGACGTATTTTTTTGATTTGCTGACTTTTATTATTTCACTCATTGCTTTATTGCTCATGTGGCATATTCCCAAACCCCAGGGGATGTTCCAAGATTCAACGTGGTCGGCGCTCAAGAAAGGGGTTCAATATGCGATGTCGCGTCAGGAATTAATTGGCACGTATGTGGTCGATTTCATGGCAATGATTTTCGGGATGCCAACGGCACTTTTTCCGGCAATTGCTTTATCTTTTGGTGGTCCGAAAGCATTGGGCATGTTATATGCGGCGCCAGCCATGGGTGCGCTGGTCATTGCATTTTTTAGTGGATGGACATTAAAAGTAAAACGGTATGGGGTAGCGATTGCGATTGCTGCCATGTTATGGGGTGTGTCTATTATTCTTTTTGGATTCTCATCTAATTTTATATGGGCTTTATTTTTTCTGGCATTAGCGGGGGCATTTGATGGGATTAGTGGGATTTTTCGTATGACCATGTGGAATGAGACGATTCCACATGAATTACGCGGACGGATGGCAGGGATTGAAATGATTAGCTATTTAAGCGGACCCAAATTAGGTGATACAGAAGCTGGATTAGTTGCCGCCGCATTTGGAATCACTGCTTCTATTGTTTCTGGTGGAGTGTTGTGTGTCGTGACGGTGGGTATGTGCTGTTATTTTTTACCTAAATTTTGGCACTATCATTGTGATCAACTTAAACAGGTTTAAAAACAAAGTTAATTGATCGTCTAATGAGTGTCTAACAATCATGAAGAATTAAATGAATCTTCATAAGAGTAATAATATGAATACAACGATAAACCATCCCTTTTTAGGGATGAAATATTTATTGGATGGATGTAAATTAATTTTTGCACCCGGTATACGGCAATTTGTCTTTATTCCATTATTAATAAATATTTTTTTATTTATTATGTTATTTTTTGCGATGCAACACTATGTGAGTGTATTTAATAGTTGGTTTGGAGGTTTTTTACCAATTTGGTTGCGCTGGTTAGACACCTTCATTTGGTTGTTATTTTTAGTTAGTTTTTTACTTGCGTTTATTTATTTATTTGTAACAGTTACAAATATTATTACAGCACCTTTTAATAGTTTGTTAGCAGAAAAAGTAGAATGGTATTTAACAGGCAAACAAAGTGAACAACGCAGTGTCATTAATAATATAACGGATATACCGCGCAGCATTGGTCGGCAAGTGGTCATTGTTCTTTATTATTTACCACGCGCATTTCTCATTTTTATTTTATTTCTTATTCCCATTGTGCAAGCAGGTGCGCCAGTGTTATGGTTTTTGTTTACATCCTGGTGGCTGACATTATCTTTTGTAGATTATCCGACAGATAATCATCGTATTTCACTAAAAAGAATGCGTGCGCAATTAAAACAAAAACGTGGGTTGTCGTTTGGATTTGGCATGAGTGTGTTGATCATGACAATGATTCCTATTCTTAATTTTATGGCTATTCCAGCTGCCGTTGCCGGCGCAACTAAAATGTGGATAGAACAATTAAAATTTTCTCCTATCGAGAAGGAATAAAGAGGTGATAATAAAGAAAATGCGCAATCACCGTTTTGCCTATTTTTTTATTTTAAATATTATTTTTATTTTCAACACGAATATATCCGTGTATGCACAAACAACATCCCCTGCCGCAACAATGCGTTTTATGACCATCGCAGATATTCATTTTAATCCGTTTGCTTATTGTGAGCGCATTCGGGTACCACCCGAATGTCCGTTAATAAAAAAATTACGGCAGGGGACATAATTTGGAGTTACGCAGGATTGCGTCCTTTACAACAAAAGGATACGACTCAGCCAAAAGACATAAGTCGTGATTATAAATTAGTATTTGATCATCCTATTAATAAAGCCGCTTTACTGAATGTTTTTGGCGGTAAAATTACAATTTATCGCCGTTTAGCAGAGCAGGCGCTTGATTATTTTAGGCCGCTTTTTCCACATATGAAACGTGCTTGGACTGCAAATTCGCCGCTACCAGGAGGAAATATCACCGCCAATGAATTCCGCGCCCAATATTATTGGTTACCACCGTTATTGCTTCATCGTTACCAGCAGAGTTATGGTGCATTAGCGCAACGTTTTTTGCGACAGGCGCAATCAATTCTC
>OBEQ010593785.1_pt1 | contig 24660 bp, 29 predicted proteins | sample 1670901 | NCBI WGS metagenome assembly OBEQ01 (sample SAMEA104232315, study PRJEB22302) | groundwater metagenome | biome: forest; feature: aquifer; material: groundwater | place: USA | collected 2011-08-07 | depth 5.4 m | reverse complement strand
TGCGCAATCTGGGCGGCATCGTGATTCTCGACCTGATCGACATGGACAATCCGGAACATCGCGAAGCCGTGCTGGCAGAACTGAAAAAAGCCATGGCGCGCGATCCCACGCGTACCACCATCAGCGGCTTTTCCGCGCTGGGCCTGGTGGAAATGACGCGCAAGCGCACTCGCGAATCGCTCGCGCATATTTTGTGCGAGCCCTGCCCCACCTGCCAGGGACGCGGGCAAATCAAAACCGCGCAAACCGTGTGCTACGACGCGCTGCGCGAAATCCTGCGCGAAGCGCGCCAGTTCGATGCGCGCGAATACCGCATCGTCGCCTCGCAATCGGTGATCGATTTGTTCCTCGAAGACGAGTCCGCCAGCCTCGCGCAACTCGGTGATTTCATCGGTAAACCGATCTCGCTGCAAGTCGAGACCAGCTACAGCCAGGAACAATACGACATCGTTCTGTTGTGAACCGTGCGTCGGGACAGGTGACTAAAAAAACAAAGGCTAAAATCCTCCCCTCTCCCTCTGGGAGAGGGGCTGGGGGTGAGGGCAACAGCTCTGGCACAACTGCCCAAATTAACCAAACCCCCCACGCCCCCGAATACTGGCAACCCGCCTGCGCCGCCCTAGCCGCTGCCGACCCAGTCATGGCCACCCTCATCGCCCGCTACCCCGACGCTATCCTCGCCAATCGTGGCGACCCATTTCAAACCCTACTGCGCGCGATTGTCGGCCAGCAGATTTCCGTCAAAGCCGCAGACTCGATCTGGGCGCGCTTTGCCACACTGGTCGGCGAGCTAACCACGCAACGCGTCGCCGATCTGGACGCCGACGCACTGGCCGGATGCGGCTTCTCGCGCCGCAAGGTCGAATATGTGCAGGATCTGGCGCGGCATTTTCTCGATGGGCGTATCGACCCCGCGCGCTGGACGCACGAAGACGACGAAACGGTGATCAACGAATTGGTCGACGTGCGCGGCATCGGACGCTGGACCGCAGAAATGTTCCTGATTTTTTATCTGCGCCGCGCCGACGTCTGGCCGGTCGATGATATCGGTTTGCAGAAAGCTGTCGCGCTACATTATCAAAGCGGCGAGCGCCCTAAGCCCAAGCAACTACGCGAAATCGGCGAACAGTTTGCACCGTGGCGTACGGTGGCGACTTGGTATCTGTGGCGCAGCCTGGACCCGATTGCGGTGCAGTATTGAGAGTTGCTGTTTAAACTGTATGCCTGTAAATATGCGGTATGCCAATAAAATATGCCGATACATTACTAATAGACTATGCATACGGCAATCTGCATGATTAATTATGAAAACCACGCTCAATATAAAAGGGTCACTGCTCGCACAGGCCAGGGCCTTGGCCGCGCAAGAGGAAATCACTCTCACGCATTTGATCGAAGAAAGCTTGCAGCTTCGTCTACGCACTCCACGACCATTCCGTAAATCTAAGATTCACGTATATAAAGGGGAGGGCGGTCTGGTGCTCGGTCTAAATCCGCTAAGCAACAAAACCATGCTGGATACGATAGAAGATTGTGACTGACATTCAGAATTGCTCTCTCTAATGCGGATTCTGAATAGCCATTGAAAAACAAATCGCATAAACGCAAAGGAAAACTACAAGCCAAGCATCAAGGCATGGTTTTTGTAAAGCACCCCTTTTCCTCTTTACCTAGAGAAGACCTTCTCAAAGGGCTAATAGAGATCGGAATGGCGCATCAGGATGAGTTTCCCAAAAAGCTTGCGACCCTTGAATCTGTTTTACGAACCTGTGACCCCCTACTAACAATTTCACAGCTAGCTACCTATGGCCTCTTTGGCAGTGTTGACGGGAGTGGGCATGTACGTGCTGGTTACAAGGGAGAGAAATTCAATCAGTCGCATGTCGAGTTAGTGCAAGCGCTTTATCTGCGCATTCCGCCGACTGAATGCTCTAATGAATTGCCAAGTCCTGACACTATTCAGCAATTGTTCGATCTGCTGCCAGATTTAGGCGAAGCCTATCACTTAAGACGTTTCGTTCAACTTCAAGAAGAGCGATCCAACGAGAACAGAGCCGTTCTGGTAATACAGGAGGAACTACGCCTTCACACGCAGAGCGTTCGCAATTGGGGCTATTTGAGCCGTGTTGCGGGTATTGTAAAGCGCCTATGTACGTCAATTGACGATGTGTTCCTAGACGCGGTCGACATAAGTGCTACCAGCTTGATTGAGATGTTCATCCACTTGATACGTCGTCATGAACGGTTGCTCAATGAACGACTTGCAACGCTGAGACCTGCTTTCCGCGCGACCACTGTTGTTGGCATGCTTGATGCCTACTATAGAGCCAACCCGCATCTGATGAGTTCGTTTGCCGAAATGGTTGCCTATGCTGATGAACATGGAATCACGTTGGAGCAAATGAAACCCTTGCTCCTATCCTATTCGGATTTATCCCTTGATGACATTTATGTGTTTGATGCTGAGACACTAGCAATAGAAACTGGGATTGAGGCGCGCTCGATCGGGTCTGTGTTGGAGCGCTTAAGCGTGGGGCTGGGCGATTTTTCTGACAAAAAATCAGAACATTTTTTCCTGACAAATCCAGTTTGGACAAAACCTGTGATTAAACTTTCGGCGGGGAAATATTTCTGCCCGATGCCGCAAGTATTTTTCTCCTTTGTGTTCCCGATCCTATCGGAATTGTTAGCGGTGAATGATTCTGCGATAAAAAAGTATGAGCGTCGTAGAGCAGAATTTCTTGAATCTGACATCCGTGATTTGTTTGCAAAAACATTTCCAGGTTGCGAGATCGGTGCGGGATACCATTGGAACGAATATGAGAACGATCTGATGGTTAGAGTCGATTCGCATCTGATTTTGGTGGAGGCCAAGTCCAATTCAATCTCTTGGCCCGCACTTCGTGGAGCGTCGGACCGAGCCCATCGCCATGTTAAGGAGATGCTCCTCGATCCTTCGATTCAATCACTGCGACTGGCTAATCGAGTCAACCAAGTAATCGGTGATATAAACAATAGGGAATCGCTGCTTCCAAATTTCCCGGTTTCCCTGAGTGAGGTGCGCACAGTTTTGCGGTTGTCAGTTACCCTTGAGGACTTCGCTACATTCCAGTCGACGCTTCACCACGCGAAGAGAGCTAACTGGATTCCACTTGATCACCCCGTCGCACCCTGCATTTTATTGGCCGACCTGGAAATTGTGTTCGATATTCTTGAATCGACACCACACAAAATTCACTACCTTAAGCGCCGTGCCGAACTCGAAGCGCATCTCGACTACAAGGGTGACGAGCTCGACTTACTTGGATTCTATTTGGAGTCTGGTTTTAATATTGGTGAGGGCGAGTTTGCCGGGCATCAGTTCACTTTGATTGGTATGTCGAGGTCAATTGATCGGTATTACATGGCCCTAGAGGAAGGTATCGTTACTAAAAAGCCCGGAGCGAAGATGACTCCTTGGTGGAAAGCCATATGTACCAAAATTGAAGAGCGTGGCGTCCCTCAATGGTCAGATATAGCCAGTGTGCTACTTAGCATATCGTTTGAAGATCAGGAAAAGCTTGCTAAGAAGTTCAAACAAATCGTGAAGAATGTACACAAAAATTGGCGTATTCCAAACCACAATTGTGCGATCACCATGATTCCTCAAAAAGAGCGATTAGATGCGCTTGCTATTTTGGGGTTTAAGGAACGCGATAAGAGCCATCGGTTTACACGCATGGAAAATGTGGCCTCAGAAATTTTCGCGAGGTCTCATACTGAGCGCTGCCTAATAATTGGGATTAATGTCGACAAAATGCATTATCCGTATTCACTAATTGCGGTTTATTTCAGGAATTCACAATAAATAACTTCACTGTTACCCAAAAAATCTCCTAAAAGATGGTGTAGTCCGAAGCCATCAAGTGACTGCTACCACCTTATCGTGAGTTAAATTAGCACTTGCCTTAATCTTAATTTAGATATTAATTTAAATCTAAATTAATACCCGGGCTTGTTTTAGCTAGGGAAAGGAGTGTTCCGATGAAGCATTTCAAGTGGTCACCTGGTCCGGCAGGCGCACTACAAAAGTTTTTTAGTCAATCTCATCACTGCGCGTGCACCTTGGACGACGATATGAGCCCGTTGCAGCTGCTGTATCAAACTTTTCAATATGCTCACAAAACTATGCTCCACAAAACCCGTTTTTGGTAATTCTTCAGCGGGTTGTATCAATCTCCGCCACCACTGGCGCATGATCCGAAGGCCGCTCCAGTTTGCGCATCGGGCGATCCACGATGGAACTGGTGCAGGCCTGCGCGAGCGGCGCGGTCAGCAGGATATGATCGATGCGCAAGCCCTGATTGCGCTGGAATCCGAGCATGCGGTAATCCCACCAGGAGTAGGTTTTTTCGGGCTGGTCGAATAAGCGAAAGCTGTCGTGCAAGCCCAAATCGAGCAAGGCCTGAAAACGCGCGCGTTCTTCATCCGACACCAGCACTGAACCAACCCAGGCGGCGGGGTCGTGCACGTCGCGGTCTTCCGGCGCGACGTTGAAATCGCCGAGCACGGCAAGTTTGGGGTAGCGCGCGATTTCATCTTTGAGCCACGCGGCCAGCGCGTCAAACCATTTCAGCTTGTAGATGTATTTATCCGAGCCGACGCTTTGGCCGTTGGGGCAATACACGCACACCACGCGCACGCCGTCGATGGTGGCGCCGATCACGCGTTTTAATTCGTCGTCAAAATTCGCAATGCCGATGCACACGTCCGACATCGGCGCGCGGCTCAGAATCGCGACGCCGTTATAGGTTTTCTGCCCGGAATACACCATCTGATACCCCGCTGCCTCGATCTCAGCGCAGGGAAAACAGTCATCGGTGAGTTTAGTTTCCTGCAGGCACACCACGTCCGGCGAACGCGTCGCCAGAAAATCCAGCAACTGCGGCAGACGCACTTTCAGCGAGTTGACGTTCCACGCGGCGAGTTTCATTTGTGCATCCTAAGTCTTCGCCAGCACCGGCTGCAAATAATGCCCGGTATGGCTGGCCTTGTTTGCGGCGACGGCTTCAGGCGTGCCTTCGGCAATGATTTCGCCGCCGCCGGCACCGCCTTCGGGGCCCAGATCGATCAGCCAGTCGGCGGTTTTGATTACGTCGAGATTGTGTTCGATGACGACCACGCTATTGCCCGCTTCGGAGAGGCGTTGCAGCACTTTGAGCAGCAGATCGATGTCGGCGAGGGCCCGGTGGGCCAGCCCCTTGGCCGGCTGACCGAAGTAGACCCGGGGGTACCAGCGCCGGCACAACTCCTTGATCGAGGAGACGTCGATCATGCGGTAGTGCAGATGATCATCGAGGCGGCCCATGTCCCGGGCGAGGAACCCGCGATCCGTGGCGATCGAGTTGCCGCAGAGCGGGGCGGTGCGCGCTTCCGGAACGTGGCTGCGGACGTACCCCAGAATCAGGTCCTCGGCCTCCGGGAGTGTCACGGTGCAGGCGCGCACGGCCTCGGTGAGTCCGGACCGCGCATGCATGTCCCGGACCACCTCGACCATCCCGGCCAGCGTCTCGTCGTCGGCGTGGATGACCACTTCGACGCCGTCGTCGACCGGCACCAGATCCGCATCGGTCACGATGGCCGCGACCTCCACCAGCTTGTCCCGCCCGAGGTCGAGCCCGGTCATCTCACAGTCGATCCACACCAGAAGATCATTCACTCTTGACAGGGTAGTCTCGCGCTCGGCATGAGAGCGCGCCAACACCAGACGGGACCGCGATGACCGCCACGACGCCCCCCTCCGGCAGCCGGCTGACCACCCGCTGGCGGGTGGTCACGGTGCTCGGGCTGGTCGTCGCCGCCGCGCTCGCGCACTACGGGTACGGCAACCGGCACAACCTCCTCGACCTGCGCATCTACACCGACGCGGTGCGCTGGTGGACCGGCGGGCGCGACCTGTACGACTACGGCCGGCCGGACCCGGTGATGGGGTCGCTGGGCTTCCCCTCCCCGCCGTTCGCCGCGGTCGTGCTGGCTCCGCTCGCCTGGATGCCCTTCAACCTGGTGATCGCCATCTACGTCACGATCTCCGGGCTTTCGCTGGTGCTCGTCACGTACCTGGTGACCGCCCCGCTCGCCGACCGGTTCAGCCAACCGCGCTGGTACGTGCTGGGGTTGGCGCTGCCGCTGGTGAGCTGGCTCGAACCGGTCCGCGAGACGTTCACCTTCGGTCAGATCAACGTGATCCTGGTGCTCCTCGTCGTCGCCGACCTGCTGGTCGCGGTACCCCGGGCGTCCCGGCTTGCCGGGGTCGGCATCGGACTGGCCGCGGCGATCAAACTGACGCCGGCGATCTTCATCGGGTACCTGCTGATCACCCGGCGCTGGCGTCCCGGACTGACCGCAATCGCGACAGCGGTCGGCGCCACCGGCCTCGCCGCGGCCGTCAACTGGCATGGCTCCTGGCGGTTCTGGACCAGCGAACTCTGGGACGCCCGCCGGGTCGGGCACCTCGAGCACATCCCCAACCAGTCATTGCTCGGGGCGCTGGCCCGGTTCGCGGCGCCCGCACCGCCGAACCGGCTGGTCTGGGCGGTGCTGGTGCTGGTCGTGCTCGGCTTCGGGCTGTGGCGGGCCCGACGCGCGGCACTGCGCGGCAACGAGCTCGCCGGCCTGACGTTGGCCGCGTTCACCGGAGCCCTGGTCTGCCCGATCACCTGGACGCATCACCTGATCTGGTTCATCCCGGCGCTGGTGCTGCTGATCGACGCGGCCGCCGATCGCGCCGGCACCCCGGCCCGGCGCCGGGGCCTCGGCGGGCTCGCGGTCGCGGTGTACCTCACGGTCACGGTGAGCGTGATCCAGTGGTACGACTGGGAGTTCGTGGACAGCCGGTACAACCACGGGGTCGTCGGGTTCCTGATCGACAACTCGTACATCCTGCTGATGCTCGTCCTGCTGGTGGTCCTGCCGGTGGACAGTTCGACGCGGCGGGTACTACCTGATCGGGATCTGGAGGGTGACCGTGTCCTGGTCGAACTCCGTGGTACGCAACGTCACCCGTAGTTCCCAGGTACCCGGATAGTCCAGCTGCACCTGGCCGAAGGCATGGGTGGCGGGCTCACCCGCCGGCACCAGCGACACTCCGAACGGCTCGATGCCCTTCTCCGGCAGCGCCATCGTCGCCTTCCACTCGACGACCTGCAGGGTTGCCCCGGCCAGCGTGTAGGCGAAGACGTGCAGCTCGTTGGTGCCGACATGTGGCGGCTCGAGCTGGACCTCCACCGAGTAGAGGCGGTGCGGGCTGGTCAGCTTCGCGTCGTACGGGCCGGTCCCGGTCTGCGCAGCGGCCGCCGGGGACTGCGCGTTGCGGGCCGGGGTGGTCTGTACCAGCGCCGACGTCGCGGTCAGCACCACCACCGCGATCGCCAACTCGGCGAGGATCGTCCGGCGCAGCCGCCCCGCACCCGCGGCAGGATTCTCACCACGCACCAGCCGGCGGGCGAACGCCGCGATCACGAGTACCAGCCCGAGCAGTGCGATCTTCAGCAGGACCAACCGCCCGTAGGTGGTACCGACCAACGCGCCCCACGACCCGATCTGCACCAGCGCCTGCACGGTACCGGTGAGCACGATGGCGCCGACCGCGTACGCCGCCCACCTCGACCAGACCGGCAGGATCGCGGTCAGCTCCTTCGGCTTCGCCTGGCGCAGCAGGAATCCGACGAGCACCACCAGGCCGCCCAGCCACAGGCTCATCGCTGCCAGATGCACCACGTCGGCAACGGCGGTCACCGCAGGCACGCTAGAGGCGCCGGCATGCCCGGAGACCGGCCAGGTCGCCAACCCCAGCGCCGCCAGCAGGACCAGCAGCACCCGGTCGGCCCGGCCCCCGCGGGGCCCGCCGTCGGGGCCGGGCCCGGCGACAACGGGATGCAGCAGCACCGCACAGGCCGCGATGATGCCCAGCCGCACCACGTGTGCCGCGCCGTACCGGCTTTCGAGCATGTCCCGCAACGCCGCCTCGGACCAGCTGAAGATGCGGTCTCCGCTGCTGTACGGCACCTGCAGGCACATCTCGGCGCCGGTACCCACGATCAGCGCGCCGAGGCCGGCGTAGACCAGCCGCACCGGGCCGCGCCGCGGCAACCGCCGGGGCCACAGCCGGACCAGCAGCACGGTCGACCCGATCACCAGCACCAGCCCCGCATAACCGATGCCGTGCGCCACCGCCAGCGCGGTCGCCACCGTCGGGTCAGTACCGGTGGCCGCCTGGTTCACGGCCGGTGGGGTGGTGCGGGTACGCACGGAGAACGGGCGGGAGCCGCTGACCGGGTGACTGTCCACCGAGTTCACCCGGTAGCTGACCAGGTATGTGCCGTCGAGGTCGTCGCTGGGGTTCAGCGGGATGTGCAGCTCGGACCCCTGCACGTTGGCGGTGTTCCGGTCCACCCGTGCGCCCTTCGGGTCGATCACCTGGACCTTGCCGGAGACGATCCGTACCGGCTCGGAGAAGTACAGCACCACCTCGGCCGGCAGCGAGGGGGCGATCTCGTCCTCGGCGGGGGACATCCGCAGCAGGGCAGCGTGCGCGCTGGCCGGTGCGGCGGGCGCGACGAGGACGGCGAGCAGCCCGAAGAGCAGCCCCGCCGCCGCGCTCACGAATCGACGCACCGTCATGACGATCGACCGTAGCTCATCAGCCGCCGGACGCCCGCAGCTGCTGGGCCGGCGCAGCTCGTCAAGGCCCGGGCGGTCGCGGCTCCTGGGCCGGCGCAGCTCGTCGAGGCCCAGGCGGTCGCGGCTCGTCAACCGGCAGAGGTTAGGTTGCGGGCATGAGCGATGAGCAAGCCCCGGTCCGGCTCTGCCCCGGCGACCGGGCACCCGACTTCACCCTGCCGACCGACACCGGCGAGATGTTGTCGCTGCAGAGCCTGCGCGGACGCAAGGTGGTGCTGTGGGTGTACCCGGCCGCGATGACCCCGGGCTGCACCACCCAGGCCTGCGACTTCCGGGACTCGCTGAGCTCGCTGCAGGCGGCTGGGCTCCAGGTCGTCGGCATCTCCCCGGACACCCCCGAGGCGCTGGCCCGGTTCCGCGAACGCGACGGGCTGACCTTCCCGCTCGTCGGGGACCGGGACAAGGCGGTGCTCACCGCGTACGGGGCCTATGGCGAGAAGAAGAACTACGGGATCACCAGCATCGGGGTGATCCGCTCGACGTTCGTGATCGACGAGACCGGGCACATCGAGCGGGCCATGTACGCGGTCAAGGCCACCGGCCACGTCGCCAAGCTGCGCCGCGAGCTGGGCCTGGACTGAGCCCGGATAGCTACTTGCAACATATTTGCAATTGCCTTTCCCTCGTGACTAGGCTCGTCGCTGACACCACGACGCCGACGCCACCACGCGGGGAGGGTCCCGATGCCGGCTTCCCCGGCCGAGATTGCGCCAGCACAGGTATCCGAGGCCCCACCCGCCAACGGGGGGTGGTCCCGACGCGACCGCACCAGCCTGGGGGCGATGGCCGGCTTCATCGCGCTGCTGCACATCCTGGGCTGGGGCGTGCTCAGCTGGGTCATCGCACCGGCGAACTACCGGATCGGCAGTACCGGCGTCTTCGGGATCGGGCTCGGCGTCACCGCGTACACCCTGGGCATGCGGCACGCCTTCGACGCCGACCACATCGCGGCGATCGACAACACCACCCGCAAGCTGATGGCCGAGCCGCAGCGGCAGCGGCCGCTCTCGGTGGGCTTCTGGTTCTCCCTCGGCCACTCCAGCGTGGTCTTCGGGCTGTGCCTGTTGCTCAGCCTCGGGGTGAAGGCCCTCGTCGGCCAGGTCGACGACGACGGTTCGAGCCTGCAGCGCGTCACCGGACTGATCGGTACCCTCGTCTCGGGCGTTTTCCTGCTGCTCATCGGCGTACTCAACCTGGTCCTGCTGCGCGGCATCGTGCGGGTCTTCCGCCAGATGCGTCGAGGCGGCTACGACGAGGCGGCGCTGGAGCGCCACCTGGACAACCGCGGGCTGACCAACCGGCTGCTCCAGGGCGCCACGAAGACCGTCCGCCGGCCGTGGCAGATGTACCTCGTCGGCCTGCTCTTCGGCCTGGGCTTCGACACCGCTACCGAGGTGTCGCTGCTCGTACTGGCTGGCGGCGCCGCCGTCTTCAACCTGCCGTGGTACGCCATCCTCACGCTGCCCGTGCTCTTCGCGGCCGGCATGTCGTTGCTGGACACCATCGACGGCTGCTTCATGAACGTGGCGTACGGCTGGGCCAACGCCCAACCGGTACGCAAGGTCTACTACAACATGGTGATCACCGGGCTCTCCGTGGCGGTGGCCCTGGTAGTCGGCGTGATCGAGCTGGTCGGACTGCTCACCCAGAAACTGGGTATCGACAGCGGCCCGTTGGCCGTGATCGGCAGCGTCGACCTCGAACATGTCGGGTACGCCATCGTGGCGCTCTTCATCCTCGCCTGGCTGGTCGCGCTCGGCGTGTGGCGGTACGGCCGGATCGAGCAGAAGTGGACCGCCACCGAGCCGCCCGTCTCCGGCTGAGTCAGCGGGGGCGGCCGGTGGCCTTCGGTGGCGGGATCTGCTCGGAGCCGTCGACGATGGCCTGGGCGAGCTCGGAGAGGCGCCGGTTGTTGCTGCGGGCGGCTCCACGAAGCACGGTGAAGGCTTCGTCCACATCCAGCGGAAGTGGGCGGTACAGCGTCGATCAAGGCCCTGACCTGCTGCGGAACGCTCCCCTTGATCGTTGGGAACAGATCAGGCACAACCCGCGCCAGAACGGCCATCACTTCGCGACCTTCAGCGGCGGCTGTTGACCTAGCTCAGCATCGATCAGATTCCGGGTCCGGTCGACCGCCTCGGGCCACTCGTGCACGTAGGTGTTGAGCGTGATCGTCGGCGTCGAGTGGCCCAACGCCATCTGAACCGTCTTCACGCTCGCCCCGGCGTGGATCAGCGTCGTCGCGAAGAAGTGCCGCAGCCCATGGAACCCGAAACCCTCCGGCAGCTCGGTCGCCTTCACGGCCTTGCTCCACGGGTAGGACCAGGTCGACCGGCGCAACGGCGTGCCGGAGGCGGTGACGAAGACCAGCCGCGCCACCCGGGTCACTGGCTTGCGCGGGTCGGTCTCGTCGAGGATCTCAACGCCGGCCGGCGGGTGCCGGCGGATGTGCTCGGCGAGCGCCTCGGCCGTCACCCGCGGCAGCTCCACCACGCGCTTACTCGTCGCGGTCTTCGGTGCGGCCAGGTGCGGCGCCCGGCCGCTGCACGCGCACAGCTGCTGCACGATCCGGACCTCCCGGCGCAGGAAGTCGATGTGCTCCAGCTCGATACCCCACGCCTCACCCTGGCGGTGCCCGCACCCGGCGGCGACGTACACGAGCGCCTGCAGGTGCTCCGGCAGTGCCGCGGCGGCCTGGTGGACCTGGGCCGACGTCGGGATGAAGCGGTCGGCTCGCTCGATCTCCGGGAGCCGGATACCCACGCACGGCGAAGCACCGATCTTGCGGTCCAGCGCCGCGGCGGCGAACATCGAGACGAGCACGTGGTACACGACGCGCATCGACGACGGCGCGAGTACCTTCGACCGGTCCTTGACCCAGTTCTGCACGTGGCTCGGCCGGACCTGGGAGAGCTGCATCGACCCGAGGAACGGGTCGACGTGCACCCGTAGCGTCCGCTCGATCCGGTCCGCCGTGGCGCCGCTGTGGAGCTGCCCGGCCCGCCACGTCGCCCCGTACGCCTTCACCGTGACCTTGCCCGCTACCGGGTCGATGTACTGCCCGCGCGACAGGTCCGCACGGACATTCGCGTCGTGCCGCTCCGCGTCGGCCTTGCGCTCGAAGAGCTGCTGACGCGGCCGGCCGGCGTCGTCGACCCACCGCACCCGCCAGCGCTTCCCGCGCCCGTGCCGCTTCGCCGGCAGCCGCTCCCCGTCCGGGCTGCGCCGGGTCAGATACCAGAGATCGTCAACCGGCATCGTCGACCGCCCCGGATCGCCGGGCGCGCTCTTTCGCAGCTTCGACGGCGGCACCCTGGCGCTCGATGTTCTCCGGCGTCCACTGTCCTCCCGGAGGGGACCACTCAGAGTCGGGAACCTCGCTGAAGTAGCGCTTCGCGTCGACAGTTCCAATCGGTGTCTGCCCGCGAATCCACGCGCGAGCGAAGCTGGGAACTGTGGGGTTCCCCGCCGGTATGACGCGGTAGGGAGTCCGCTCAGACGCTTCGGCGTCGAGCGGCGGCACGATCAGGTGGACCGGGGCAACCGACAGGACGTACGCCAGGGCGAGCAGCTCCTCAACCGTGACGCTCGCTCGCCGGCCGTTCTCCAGCTTGGTAACCACCATTCGCTCCCACGGGACGCCTGCCGCCGTCATTTCCTCGGCGAGGCGCTGCGCTGACCAGCCATGCCGCCTGCGAAGGTCGCGGATCCGCTCAGCTATGACCTGATGCGGCGTCAGTGGCGGCGGCTGGTCCATCAGGGAACAGTAGCGGACTGCCTTGACACATGGGAAGAGTTGTCGGACGATCCTCACAGGTCCCATACTGGTCCGTGGAGGTCCGCAAATGAACCGGCAGCGTCCGCTCGCGAGCGCAGAGGAAGTCAGCGTCCACCTCGGTGTCCCCGTGGCGACGCTCTACCAGTGGCGTCACCGTGGCATTGGGCCGCGCAGCTGCAGGGTCGGGCGTTGGGTGCGGTACCGGTGGGCCGACGTCGAAAAGTGGCTCGATACGCAGAGCCAGGGGGCGGCATAGCCATGCCCCGGACACACGACCGCCCCGGGCAGGCACCCAGGGCGGCGGCGGAGCAGATGACCGGCGAGGTCGGCTCGATGGTACTGCCCGCTACCGACATCGCGACAGCGCGCGCGCACGCCGGTCCTCCCGTAGCCGGCCGACGGCTCTGGGCCGTCACCGTTCTCAGCTGCCCGGAGTGCGGTGCCATGCACCAGCACCGCACCGGGCGCGTCGGGCGACTCCTCTCCGGACGCGAAATCCGGAAGTGCCCCGTCACCCGGAAGCCGTACCGGCTCGGGCCGGTCCAGCGGCGCCACGAGGCGCGTCGGGCGGGTGCGGCATGAGCGACCCCACCCCGCACGACGATGACGCCGAACGCATCGTCCTCGGCGCGATGATGATCGACCCGTCCGTGATCGAGGCGATCACCGACACGATCACGTCGGCGGCGTACTACCGGCCCCAGCACGGGACCATCCACGCCCACATCCTCGCCGCCTGGTCGGCCGGCCAGCCCACGGAGCAGGTGGCGCTCGCGGCGCGCATGGCCGCCGCGGGGGACCTCGCCCGGCTCGACGGCGGCGCCGGGTACCTGCATCAGTGCGTCTCCGAGGTACCCATCGCGGCGCACGGGCCCTACTACGCCGGGATCGTCGCCAACCACGCCGCCCAGCGGAACCTCGCCGTATTCGGGACGAGGATTATCGAGCTGGCCAAGGTCGCCGACCCTGCGGTCCGCGCCGCGGGGACGGCGGAGATCCGCGCCGAGTTGGACGGCGGCCCGACCGGGAAGGCCAGGCCACGGGCCGAGCCCCTGGCCTGGCCCACGTTCCTGACCGCAGCATTCGGGCCGGTCGACTTCCTCGCCGGCCGGTTGCTGGTCCGCGGCCAGCAGATGACCCTCATCGGCGACGGCAAGGCGGGGAAGAGCCTGTTCGCGCAGGAGTGGGCCTGGCGTATCGCGGCTGGGCTGGAGTTCCTCGGCGACACCGCGCATGCGCCCCTGCGCGTGTTGTACGTCGACCAGGAGAACACCGGCGAGGAGATCCAGGAACGCCTGCTGTCCTTCGGCGCGACCGCTGAGAGCCTACGGAACCTCACGTACCTGTCGTTCCCGCTGTTCCGTCCGCTCAACACGGAGGCGGGCGCGGGCGACCTGCTCGCAGCGGTCGACGAGGACCGCCCCGCGGTGCTGGTGCTCGACACGATCTCGCGCATGATCGACGGCAAGGAAAACGACGCTGACACCTGGCTCGACCTGTACCGCCACACCCTCCTGAAGCTCAAGGCGCGCAAGGTCTCCAGCATCCGCCTGGACCACTTCGGGAAGGACGCGAGCCGGGGCGGCCGCGGCAACTCAGCCAAGACGCAGGACGTCGATGCGGTGTGGGAGCTGGTGCCCACCGAGCGCGGCAGCGACCTGCTGAGGCTCACGCGGACCCACACCCGTGATGGCAAGGGCGAGAGCGAGCTGCTGATCCGGCGCAACGCCGAGCAGGTCGGCGACCGCTGGAAGTCGGCCGGGACATGGCACGGACTCGCCGCCGAGAGCGAGATCCCGTCCTTCACGCCCGACCCGACCAAGCAGTACCCGCCCGCCGCGCTGCGCGTCCTCGGCGTCCTCGGCGGGTCCAAGTTGCCGCTGACGGTGAGCCAGATCGCCGATCTGCTGGCCGCGCAGTCGCGCGGCCCGCTCAAGCGCCGCACGGTCCAGGACGCCCTGCAGAAACTCGCGGAAGCCAGCGAGGTCGACGAGGTAGACGCGCAGAAGGGCAAGGCGTCGTTCTGGACGGCGGCCCGATCATGACCACCGCCTCTGACCTGCGCGCATACCGCGCATGCGGACCGCATGCGCGCGTGCGTTCACCCGAACGGGTGACCGCGCACGCACGCACGTGCCCCTTAGGGAGTCATGCGTGCGTGCGCACCCCCACGAACGGAGACGACGAATGACAACCATCGATGGCCGGCGGCGACCGAGAGCGCAGGTACTCCGGGGTCAAGCTGAAAAACGAGACCCACAATGGCCCGGACCGCGGACCATCGCGGTCCGACGACCCGAAAGAGCCCGCGGACCGCGATGGTCCGCGACCCAACCCACTGTGGCCCCAACCTGGAAACGGCCAGGACTGCGCGGAGTGCGGCTGGTCGCTCGACTCTGGCGGCCACGCCACCAACTGCGGCGGCGAGTCATGATCGAGAAAGGCATCGAAGTGACAACCGTGATCCGCTGCGTCAAATGCGGCCACCCGCTACGCAGCCCAGCAAGCCGCATCCTCAAGCTCGGGCCAGCCTGCCGCGCCGGCCTCACCGAGACCCAGCTCGCCGTCACGATGGTCCAGGGCGTCCTGTGGTGAGCGCCCGGACAACCTGGACACACACAGCACCCGGCCGCGGTAAGCCCGGTGTTGGCCGCCCCATCACCGAGGTAACCCACGACCCGGCCGGGTGGTACACCAGCGGCGGCCGCAGCGCCGACGGCACCTGGACGCAGATGGCCACCTGCAACTCCGTGTTCTGGCTACCGCGGGCCGAGCGTTGCGCCAACCTGGTGACCTTCCAAGTCCAGACCACGCAGCGCCGGCTGATCTACACGCACTACCTCTGCGCCGAGCACTTCGCCGTCAGCCCGCGCGAGGGCGACATCTTCGCGCGGTCCCTCGTGCCCGGCGTCTGGACCCACCCGACCACCACCGAGAGGACGACACCGTGACCATCACACCCGAGGACATCGCCGCCATGTTCGCCGCGAGCAACTTCACCACCCATGATGGCGGATGCGACCACGATGGCGGATGCGACCGGCGCGCTACCTGGTGCCTTCTCTCGGCCACCCCACCTGAGTGCTGGTCCGGGGACAGCGCGCCCGCATCCGTCGCATTCGTCTGCGGCGAGCACCTCGCAGCCGAGCCCGTCGCCACCATCGACGACGCACTACGCAGCGCTGTCGACATCGCCCACGTCGAGGACCAGCATGTCTGGCAGGCGCTCATCGACCAGCACCCGACCCCGTTGCCGCTGGCAGCGTGACCGACCAGCTGCCGTGTGGCTGCACGCCCGAGCTGCCCTGCCTCCAGCACGCGGCACCAGCCGCCGCGCGTGCCGTGCTCCGCGCCGCCGACCGTGTCGTGCCCGACGACGTGCCAGGGCTCGACGCACTGCTCGACCGACTACGCAACGCACGCAGGGCAGGCACCCAGGCAGACGACCCACCGTGAGCAGAGGGCCGCTTCATAGGGGGGCGGGCGGCGTCAAAGGCCGTGAGCGTGGCGCTGACCCCGACCCCATCGCGTTTCTCACGGCCTTGACCTGAAACAAACCGGAGGTTGATCAACATGAGTCAGTCCGATATCCCTCGGCCGCCGGCCGGGACCAAGGCGGCGGGGCGCCGTTTGTGGGCGGCGGTCCTCGCCGAGTTCGAGTTCGAGGAGCACGAGATGACGTTGTTCCGCCAGGTGGTGCGCATCGCCGACCGGTTGGACGCGCTGAACGCGGTCGTAGCCCGCGATGGGGAGCTGGTGACGTCGGCGGGTGGTGACGTGCGGGCGCATCCGGCGTTGGTGGAGTCACGCCAGCAGGCGATCGCGCTCGCCAGGTTGTGGGCGGCGCTGCGGGTGCCCTCGGGCGACGAGGATGCGGGCCGGCCGCAGAAGCGCGCCGGTGTGCGCGGTGTGTACGGCGTCGGTGGCGGCCCGGCACGGCTGCGGCGGGTCGCGTGAAGCGCCGCGGTGCCGACGCCGAGGGGCTGCCGGACAACCTGCTCAGGTTCCGCGTTGAGGATTGGCCCGTGACTTCGCCGCCGGGGCCGTGGTCGTCGATGACGCGGCAGGAGTGGGCCGAGGTCCGTGGCCGGACGCTGTGGGCACAGGCCCGGCGCGAGTGGGCCCGGCGCGCCGGGAGTTTGGAGGCGCTCAACGCGCTGTATGGACCGGGCTTCGATCCGGGAGCGGTACCGGACCCGCGGCGGTGGGCTGTCGATGACCGACGGCTAACTGCCGCGCTGATCGGCGTCGCGGACAGTCCAACATAGGGGGGTATCGATGCCTTAGCTCGGCGCGAGCCTGGGCTACGCCCGTTCCCCGTCTCCCAAATCTCTCCCCGAGCTGGGAGGTACCGGGGTCGCGGTGCCCAGGTGGGGCTACGGCCCGTTTCCGGCCCCAGCAACGCGTCACGAAACGGGCGTTACGTGACGCCCGTGACGCAACGAGAAGGAGATCGACATGACTGATGATGACCCGCTCGCGCGGCTGACGGCGCTGATCGCTGAGCTGGTGGCGCAGCTGCCGGAGGCTGAGCGCGCCACCCGGATTGCCTGGTGTTTGGCCAACGGCCAGCACGGCGCGAGCGTCGCGTGGGATGCGCAGGAGGACTTGGAGGTGACGTGGGGCGGGTCGCTGTTGGCGGTGATCCCGCGGGCGACGCTGATCGACGCCGATGAGCCGCTGGACGGGTTCGTCTACGTGCCCGCCGTCCCGGACGACATCTCGGGCCTCGACGACAACCTCGACGGGATCCCGGACGCCGGGCAGGTGCGGGAGCTGCTGGTGCGGCTGGACCGTACCCGGTTGCAGATCGTGGCGTGGTGGATCGCGCACCGGTTGTCCGGTGATCTATGATGATCGTGGTTGCGTCGGACGCTGGCCGGCCCACAACGCAGTGCCCCTGCACCGTGGTGCCACGAGCCGCCGAGCACTCGGATCGCCCGCCATCGGGTCGCCGACAGCTCCGCACCGTTTCTCCCTGCCGGGAACCCCGCCATGTCTGAGTTTCTGATCCGTGCCGTCGCGGCTGACCTTGCCGTCGATGGGCGCACCATCGTCGGTCTCGCGGTGCCGTTCGGCAAGGTCGCCGAGGTCTCCGACAACGGTCGTACGTCGTACCGGGAGGGTTTCCGCCGGGGGAGCTTCGCCCGGACGATCGCCGAGCGCGGCGACCGGGTCCGGGCCCACGTCAACCACCAGGCCCTGAAGCTGCCCATCGGCAAGGCCGTGCACCTGGTGGAACTCGCCGACGGTCTGGAGTCGCACCTACGGGTGAGCCAGACCGCCGAGGGAAACGACGTGCTCGCCCTGGTCCGGGACGGCGTGCTGTCTGGCCTGAGCGTGGGTTTCCGTCCGGTCCGCCAGGCGACCGAGGCCGGTGTCGTCTGGCGCCACGAGGTCGCCCTACGGGAGATCTCCGTCGTCGCCGATGGGGCGTACGACGACGCCCGTATCGCCGGCGTACGGGCCCTGCTCCTACCTGCTCCTACCCCTCGCCTGGCTGCCGCACGGCGCCGGCTCGAACTCCTCGAACTGGAGATCAACCCATGAACCTGCAAGCGCTGCGGAACGAGCGGGAGCAGCTGCTCACCCGCGCCCGCGAACTCATCGAGACTGCCGCCACCGAGGGCCGCGACCTCGACGACACCGAGGACGCCGAGCACGGCCAGGCCGTCGAGCGGATCGGTGAGATCAACCGGCTCGTCACTCGCGGCGAGAAGCTGGAGCGGGTCGCCCTGGCCGCGATGAACCCAGCCAACCGGGAGCCCGGCTCCCAGCCCGACGCTTGGCAGCAGCCTGTGTACCGGGACACCATCGGCGCCGGGCTGACCGGCCGCCTCGCGGAATCCGCCGACGTGCGTACCCGCGCGCTGGCGATCCTCGACAGCGAGCCGATGCAGCACCTCCGCAACGATGGGACGCTCACCGACGCGGGTCGCAGCCACCTGGAGCGCCTCGTACGCGCGGATTCGGACACCATTGACGGGTCGATCGTCGCGACGCGCCTGGAGCTGACGGAGAACGAGCACTACCGGTCGGCGTTCATGAAGTACGCGCGCTACGGCGGGCAGTCGTCGGCGTTCATGAGCCCGGAGGAGCAGCGGGCCGTTTCCCGGTTCGTTGACTGGGAGCAGGGCCACCAGCGGGCCATGTCCGAGGCGTCCGGCGGTGTGGGCCTGTACGGGATTCCAGTGAGCATCGACCCGACGATCATGATTACGAGCGGGGCGGTTGACCTCCCGATCCTCAAGATCGCGCGGATTGAGCAGATCAGTACGAACGCCTGGAAGGGCGTCAGTTCCGTCCCGCCGGTCTGGTCGTTCGACGCTGAGGCCACCGAGGTCAGCGACGACTCGGTCACGCTGGCCCAGCCGACTGTGACCGCGTACACGGCCAGAGGGTTCATCCCCGCGTCCTGGGAGCTGTCCCAGGACTATCCGGGGTTCGCGGCGGAGATGCTGCGTCTGCTCGCCGCCGGCTATATCGACCTGATCGCGAGCAAGCTGGTCACCGGTACCGGCACCGCGGAGCCGAAGGGTGTGGTCGTCGCCCTCGACGCGACCGCGGCGTCTGAGGTGCTGCTGACCACGGCGGGCAGCTTCGGCGCGGTCGACGTGTTCAACGCCTGGAACTCGCTCGGCGAGCGGTTCCGCGGCCGCGGGTCGTGGCTCATGAACGTGGCAGTCGAGAGCCAGATCCGGCAGTTCGCGAACAACGCCAACAACACGGCGTACTTCACCGTCGACCTCACCCAGGACGGCATCTCGCGCATCAACGGCCGGCCGGTCTACCTCACCGACTACATGCCAACCTGGTCCGCCACCACCGGCCACCAGAACCGGCTCGTGGTCGGCGATTTTCAGGGCTACCTGGTGGCGCAGCGAATCGGAATGAGTGTCGTCGAGATCCCGATGCTCTTCTCCACGGGCTCGGGTCGACCGACCGGCCAACGAGGTCTTTACGGGTTCGCCCGAATCGGCTCGGATGTCGTGTCCAGCAACAGCCTCCGCTTGCTTAACCAGACGTGATGCGCGGCCGTTTGCGTCCGGTCGTGTGGCTCGTGCCCTCCGAGCCGCTGCGCTGGCCGGTCTGCTCGACGCGGCCGGCAACGAAGTCGCGGCGTCAACGTCGCCGCGCGCCCCGTCCTTCACCTGGATTCACCAGGGGGGCCGCGCGGATCGAAGGTCGAACAGGCTCCCCTCTCGGAGCTGCTGACGCGACCTGCGCCGGCCAGGTACGCCCCGCACCTCGATTCGGTGCGAGGTGCGGGGCGTACCCCCGCCTTACGGCACCCCTACCCGGGTGGCACCCCTACCCGGGTGGCACCCATCCCCCCGGGCAGGTAGGGGCGTGTGCGTGACCCTGCCCGCTGAGCCATGATCGGGGCCGGTCCGGTGTGGTTGGGTGCGCGCGGTCAGCTCCCGTGTCGGCAGCCGGCGCAATGCAATCCGGGGCAGCACACCCCGACCTTGCCCAGCCCCACCCAGACGAGCAGGGCCAGCCCGACGGCGCCGACGACCAGGGCCAGGTGCTCGACGACGACGCGGGCTACCAGCGCCACGGCCAGGCCGGCACCGGCCAGGACCGCGAGGCCACCGACCACGGCCGCGACCACGACCCGCACACGGCGTGCTGGCCGCTCCGGAGCGGGTGCAGGTACCGGCACGGCGGCCGGCGCCGGCTCCCAGAGCTTGATGCCGACCCGGACCCGGCCGTCGGGCAGTGGCTTCGCCGGGGTCATCGCGATGAGCCTGCCGCGCGCGTCGAGCCGGCGCAGCGCGGCGGCCACCTGGTCCGGGTCGCCGACCACGGTTCGGACCCGGGGCACCAGCTCGCCGCCGTTCACCGGGCCACCACGGCGGCGATGACGGCGAGGACCAGGGCGGCGAGCAGGGCCGCACCCGCGGCCAGCGTGACGAGCTGGCGCAGGTGCGTGCGCAGGATCTTGAACACGATGCGCCACTGTTGGGCAGCGTGGCGCATGTCCTTGCGGGCCCGGCGGGTGCGGGCCATGGCCGCGCCGAGCCGGTACGCCAGGTAGTTCGACGTGGCGAGCAGGGCGACCACGCCCACGGTGATGCCGGCGGCCGTCATGACACACGCTCCGACTCGGTCCAGATGATGAGGTCACCGCGGCGGTACAGGTCCGCGAAGTGCTGCTTACCGACCGGTGTCGGTGTCACCGCGCCGGCCTTGCGGGCGCGCTGGAGCCGTTTCTGTGTGGCGGCCAGGGTCCAGACCAAGATGCCCTCGTCGATCGCCTCCCGCAGGCTGATCGGCTCGGCGAGCGGGTCGGCCATGTCCACGTCGACGTCGACATCCCTGGTCAACGGCCCATCAGGGTCTTTCGCGTGAACGTGGACGGGCGTGGCGAACGCACGGGCCTGCGCGGCCGTCAAGAACGCGACCTGGCACTCGGCGGTGACACCGCCGACGACGATCTGCCACCGGCCCAGCGTGCGCGACGCCCGGGGCATGGCAGCTTCGGGGACCAGCATTTTCCAGGCGTTGACGCTGTAGCGGGCCAGGCAGCGGATGCCGAAGTTCTCGCGGGCCTCGGGGCCGCCGATCGCCGCGGCGCTGAGCATCTGCGCAACGCCGAACACGTGGACGTTCGCGGAGCGGCCCATGAAGAGGATCTCGCGTAGGGCCCGGATCGCGGGGCTGATCCTCGCCTCGCCCTTGTCGCGGGTTTCGGCCCAGTAGTCGCGGAGCTGGCCCGTGGTCGCGTTCAGCTCCTCGGCGATGATGAAGACCCGCTGCCCGGGATCCCACCCGTCGTCTTCGGTGAGTGCCTGGGTGTTGCGCTGGTCGGCCAGCTCCGCGCGGCGGATCAACGCGTCGTGCATCTCGGCGGGTTGGGTGCAGTACTCCACGCCGGGTACCCCACGGGCCCAGCGGTGCGAGCCTTTGCGGTCGAGGATGAGGACCCGGCCGCCGCGGTTGAGTACCTGCACGGCGATGAGCTGGGCGAGGACGGACTTGCCGGCGCCGGACCCGGCCGAGCAGGCGATGTGGGGTGAGTCGTCGCGAAGGCTGACCACGACCGGGCGCCCGCCGGTACCGAGCCCGATGAAGTACTCCCATTCCGCGAGGCCCGGTAGCGCGGCCTGCAGGTCGGTCAGGCCGACCCGGGCGGGTGGGCGTCGGCGGACCGTCCACGTGCCGGTGACCCGGGCTCCGACCTGGTCCCAGGTTTCGACGAGGTCCGCGACGGGGATCTTCGCGCCGACCACCGAGGAGACGAGTTTGCGTTGCTCGGAGGTCAGGTACGGGGTCTGCGCGACGAGCTCGATCCGGGCACCCGACTCGGTACCTGGGCGGCGGAACCAGTCGAGGCGCCGCACGCCGGGCTGTAGGTGGCGCTGCGCCGCCCACCAGGTGCGCATGGTGCGGTCCGGCAGCCAGCGCACCGCCGGTTCCAGGTGGACGCCGTACCACTGGCGTACCGCCTGCTCGGCCGGGGACAGCGGCTTCGCCAGCCGCGGGGTGAGGCTGCCCAGTTCGGGACTGACGTGCAGCCGCACATCCACCCCGCCGAGCGGGGCGGTGATCGCCGCGACGGTCGGTGCGACGTACGCGGCGACGAACCGGCGGCGCCGCCAACGGCGACGTACCGCCCGGATGACGCGTACCGCACCCAGGGCGGCCAGGGCGGCCATCACGGCCCGGGTCGGTCCGGGTGCCGTACGGAAGGCCACCGCGGCGGCGGCGAGCGCCAGGAGGGCGGCGAGGCGGGCGAGCTGGCGTTTCCAGCCGGCCAGCATCGCCCACCTGCTCGCGCGTCCCGTCTCGGTCAGGGCCCGGGTCCCGGGGCGCAGGTAGGTCGCGTCAGTGCGGGCCTGGCCGTCGAGTGGGCGCCCGGACAGCAGCCGGTAGACGATCCGGGCGAGGGTCTGTTTTGGCATGCTGGTGTCCTCCTCTTCCTGGGAGATGCGCGGGGCGCCGCCGGCTGTGAGGGGGGGCGGCGCCCCGCGCCTGGGTCAGCGGTTGGCGATGCGGTAGGAGCGTTCGGCGAGGCGCCGGTACTCGGCCGTCCGGGTCTGCTTCGCCCGCTCCAGCTCCCGCAGCCGCTCGGCTGCCTGCTGCTGCTGCGCCCTGGCGACGGCCTGGTCGTTGTCCTTGCTCATGAGGTGCTCCCTTCGGTGGCGGGTACGTACGCCGCCCAGGGCTCGTCGAGCGCCCGGACGGTGATCTCGCCGCGCCCGTTGCCGCTGGGCTTGGCGGCCGGTTCGGTGGCCGCCCACAGCCGGGCCACTGTCCTGACCGTGAGGCCGGCGCGCTTGGCGACCTGGTCCTGCGACGCGGCCGGGAACCGCTCCCGCACCTTCGCGATCTTCACCGCGGCCGGGGACGGTTTCGCCGGCTCCGATGTCAGGACATCTGTCGGGACAGGCTCGACCGCACCTTCCGCCAACTTGGCGGAAGGTGCGACGTCGGTAGCCGCACCGCCGCGCCACGACGTGATCGCCAGGTGCGAGACGAGGACGAACACGACCGGCGCGGCGGCCACCCCGACCAGACCCGCCGCGGGCAGGCCCCGGGCCATGCCGTCGGCGAGGTTCCCCGCGACGGACAGGGCGGCGGTCACGGCGAAGACGGCCCACGCGTACGCCCGGCGGCCGAGGCTTTCCCCGCGGCGTAGGTGCGAGGCGAGCAGGGCCACCAGGGCGGCGAGGTCGACGCCGGCCGGCACGAGCGGCGACAGGCCGGAGAGCCGCATCACGTCGCGGCCGAACAGGTTCAGCCCGTGAAAGCTGATCACGAACGTGACGGCGGCGACTGCGCTCGTGAGTAGGACCAGCGCGGTCCGGGACAGGCGCGGGCCGCTCAACGGGTCACGTCCTCGCCGAGTGCTTCGAGCGCCTCGCCGAGCAGCAGCCATAGCTGCCGGGCCTGGCCGATGGTCAGGTCGTCGACAGTCGTCTCGTCCGGGTCGGTGCGGGTCAGGGTCACGACCGGCGCCGCACCGGAGTACTGCGCCACGCCGACCTCAAGCTCGGTCGCCGTGCCGTACCGGACCTCGCCGGCCTCGGCGGTGTGGTTCGGCCACTCGGGGATGTGCCGGCCCGCGCACCACGTCGGGCATGGCAGCGGCGCGGTCACGAGGTCACCTCGGCGGCCAGGCGCGCGAGCTGGTCGACGGCGTCGGCCGCCTGGTCGGCGCGGCCCAGCGGCAGCCACACGGTGGGCTTGCCGGCCTCGCCGTGGGCGAGGGCGAACCCGACACCGGTCTCGGAGCCGGGGGCCTGCTCCAGCCAGAACGCGATGGCGCCGACGACGGCGAGCACGACATGCGGCGCAGCGCGGTGCGGGCCGCCGTTCGCCGCGTCGCAGCGGGTGGCGGCGCACCACGTCGGGTGCGTCGGTGCGGGTGCGGTTGCGATGATGGTCATGTCGGACCTCCGTTGTCCGTCAAGGCCCTGGGCTGGCTCTGCGTGCTGGCCCAGGGCCGCTCTCTGTGGTTGGGGGCCCAGCTCGGCGGCGGTCTGCACGGCACGCCGCCGAGCCGGGGGCTCAGGTGCTCGCCGGCCAGGCGAGCAGGGTCAGGGTCAGGGCCGCGTGCAGGCGGACCAGGTCGTCGCGGGTGAGGATCAGCTGGACCGCGTCGTCGCCGTCGCCGACCTCGAAGGTCCGGGCGCCGCCGACATGCGACGACGACCAGTCGATGTACGTGTCGTCGTCGGCGAAGGTCACGCCGTCGGCGGCGGTGGTGTGCAGCGCGGCGAGGCTCGCGACCAGTGCCTCGGCTTCGGTGGTGGCGGTCATCGTGGGCTCCTCTGCGCGGTGGTGGATATCCACCACGATAGCTCACGCTGGACACGGTGGCAATCCACCGTGTCTACTTGGCACATGCCAAAAGACCGCTCAGCCGACAGGCACGCCACGGCGCGCCACATCATCAGCGTCGAAGCTGAGTTGTGGGACGAGTTCGGGACGGTGGTCGGCGCGCGGAACCGCAGCGCAGTCATCCGCGACCTACTGGCCGCGTTCCTCGGCAAGCCGGGCGCGAAGATGCCACGGCGGTCCAAGATCAGTGGGAACAGCTCCGGCACAAACCAGAGCGAGCAACACTGACAAACGTTGAAAGATCCTGATGGGTGTTTGCCCAGGTCAGGGGCGGTATTCGAGGTCGACCCGCAGGTCAGGAGATCGCCGGGCCT
>OBEQ011511443.1_pt1 | contig 24662 bp, 25 predicted proteins | sample 1670901 | NCBI WGS metagenome assembly OBEQ01 (sample SAMEA104232315, study PRJEB22302) | groundwater metagenome | biome: forest; feature: aquifer; material: groundwater | place: USA | collected 2011-08-07 | depth 5.4 m | reverse complement strand
TTAGTTGATTTGGCAATTAAAGGAGGAATTGCTTCAAGATATGTTATTCAAGCCGTAGCACATACATTGTTCTTTACTGTTTTATCAGTTGTCTTTGCAATATTTTGGGTAAAGACAAGTGGAATGGATGCTCAAGGACAGGCTCATAAAATAATGGCTTCTGGATTGCAAATATCTGGATTTAGGCAGGATGAAAGAGTTTTAGAGTCTGTATTGTCAAGATATATTATGCCTTTAACGGTCATGGGAGGAATTGCAATTGGTTTGCTTGCTTCGTTGACTAATATGCTTGGAGCTTTAGTTTCTGGAACAGCAATACTGCTTGTAATTATGATATTCTATCAGTTCTATCAGAGCATTGCACAACAACATGCAACTGATATGAACCCTGCGTTCAGGAAGTTTATGCAGAAGTAAATTTCCGTCTGATCAAACACTTTAAAAACTGATTTTACATGCATCAAATATGGCATTAAAAGAGTGGCTTATGGCAAATCCTAAACTAGGAATTATTTTGATATCTGTGAGTATTACTTTTTTGTTGACATTAGTTACAAAGTATTTTACTAATCAAAATAGGATGAAAGAGCTGAAAGGAATTCAGAAAGCTTGCCAGATTAAGATTAAATCTGGGAAATTATCTCCAGAAGAAATGTCTAAAATTAACAAAGAAATGCTTAATTGCTCTATGGAAATGATGAAACATTCATTTAAGCCTATGTTTATTACATTACTTCCAATACTAGTTATCTTCTGGTGGGTTAGAGGTATTTTTGGAACTTCAACCATAGCTCATTCATGGATTTGGTACTACATAGGCGCTTCAATAATCTCTAGTATAATATTTAGGAAACTACTAAAAGTTGTTTAGATAAGTTTTTAAAATAATTCTCTTTGAGTAAAATATGAAGATATTGGCGCTTGGAGATCCTCACGGTAATTTGGAAAAAGTAAAAGAAATTCCGGCAGATGGTTTAGATCTTATTTTATTAACAGGTGACATAGGCAAAGCTGATTTAGCTAGAAAATTTGCTTTTGAAAATGTAGAAAGAGAAAGACTGGGTTTGAAGAGAAGAAAAGTAACTAAAGAAGAAGATAAAGCAATGTCAATAGAGATTTACGATTCTACTATGAAAATAATCAATTATTTATCAAAAATTGCGCCGGTTTGTACAATATATGGAAATGTTGAACCGTATAGTGGAAGAAGTGCTAGCGATAAAAAATTAGGTATTCCTTTTTTAACAGATGTGATTAATAGAAAGAGAAATGTAGATATAATTAACAATAAATTACTTAAAATTGGGAGGGTAAGAATTGGAGGATTAAAATATTTTATTGATACTAGTTGGGTAAAAGACTTCAAGCCCAAAGATTATACTAAGATGTTAAAAAGTGCTAAAAAAGAATCAGATATTGCGAGAAATATTTTAGCAAGATTTGGAAAGGTAGATGTTTTAGTTTGCCACCAACCACCTTATGGTGTTTTAGATCAAGTTACAGCTAAATTTGCTCCCAAACATTGGCGAGGAAAACATGCTGGAAGCAAAGTAATATTAGAATATGTTAAAAGAACTCAGCCAAGGTATGTTTTTTGTGGGCACATTCACGAAGGCGAAGGATTTAAAAAAGTAGGAAAGAGTGAAGTTTATAACTTAGGGGTTGGAGGTTATAAAATAATACAAGTATAAAATGGCAAATGAAGAAATTATTATAAAACTAGCAGGCTTAGAAGAAAGAGCTAAGCAAATTGAGCAGAATATTCAAATTGTTGAAGAGAATTCTATTGATTTACAGAGATTGCAAGAAGGTCTGGAAGAAATTAAAGGTTCTAAAGGAAAAGAGATACTTGCACCTATTGGAAGAGGAATATTTGTAAAAGCAAAATTAGATTCTGAAGAGTTTTTAACAGATATTGGGGGAAGAACCTTTGTTAAAAAAGATGGCGATGATATAAATAAGATGATTGAAGAGAATATTGGGAAACTTGCAGAACTTAAAGCAGAATTATTTAGGGAGTTAGAAGAACTTAATGAAGAATTGGAAGACACTTTGGGAAGTGTCGAACAACGAGAGAATTAATCGACCTTTCTTAGAAATTGATCAAAGCTTAATGTTCCTTTTTCTGAGATTATTGCCTTTATATGCTTTTTCGGCACGAATTCAAAGGCAGGATTTTTTATCTTAATGTGCTGTGGAATATCTTTCCATACTTCTTTGAATGTTCTTTCTTCGATCTTAACATTTTTTGGTGAAAATTTCCATGAATCAGCTATAATGTATACTGGAACTTTATTGTCATAAGCTATTTGAGCAAACATTCCTGAACCTACTTTGTTAATTATTCCTTTTTTAAGGATTGCATCTGCACCTAAAAATATTTTATCGACTTGAACATTCCCTTTCCCTTTTGTTATTGCGATCATTGCAGCTGAATCCACATATTCCATTACTTTTATTCCAGCTGCTTTTAATTCTTCTGATGTTTTTCTACCTTGAAATAAGGGTCTAGTTTCTGTATTTAAAACATTAAACTTTTTACCTTTTTTCTTTGAATAAACTAAAGATTCAATAACATTTGTCGAATGACAATGTGTGAATATATAATCTCCATTTTTAATTAATTTAAAGACATTTTTATTTATTTCTTGTTGGGCTTCATCAAAGTGGGAAACAATTTCTTTGTAAGATTTTTCTCCAATCATATTTAATACATTCATTAACATTGGTTCAGTAGGTCGGAGAGAAAGTAATTTTTTCCTCGATTCTTGAGTTGGATTAATAGAATAAGCCTCTAAAGCAGTTTTTGCAATATTTCTTGCTCCTTGTATTTTGACTTGTTTAATATCTTCAACTATCTGATCAAACCTCTTTTGATTCATTTTATGTTAAATAAAGGGTGTTATAAAAATATATCTAAATATTTTCAGACTCTACTTCCACTTCATAATTTTGAGCAACTGTCCATTCTAACCGCCGTCCACGTTTTCCGTCAGAAGACATAGCCCTATCAAATTGTTCATATCTTCCAGCCAGTACCATCGTCATGTCAAATAATTCAGCATGATTAAGTAAAATAGTATTACTTCTTGTGAAAACTTTAATATCTTTATCAAATTTGCTTGTACTTTTTATTCTGATAGAGTCTTGAGTCGAAACGGCACGATTGTAATTATGTTGATTCTCATCACCGTTAAAAAGAGTTGAACTAAATTCACCCGGATAAAGTTCATCTATTGCTTTTCTAGTAATTTCTAATAAATATTCTGCTCTTGAAGTTAAATCCCTTGAGTCTTGCGGGAGATTTCTTACTTTAACCATACGTATATTTTAATCAAATAGTTTATAAAATTGTGTTTATTTGAAAGCATATGTTTGAAATGTTTATTAATCCAAAGAAGGCTGAGAGACATCCTTGGGAGATGTTTTTTATTGGGTTAATTTATGCAAGTCTTTCAGTTCTATTAGTCCATTGGGTTTTTTCCGGGGATGCTGTTTTATCTAAGTATTCTGGAATTTTAGTTGTTACATTCTCCGTAATGTTTACTATGCCTTTTATGTATTATCTGTTTAAACACGAAGAAGAAAAAGATGAGGTCACAACAGGGATAATTAGAATTATTGAAGAACATGAAAGAGCTGTGCTTGCATTTATGTGGCTTTTTTTAGGATTTATAGTGGCATTTTCCGTCTTGCATATAGTTCTAAATGACAATCTTTTATTCAAAGCTCAGATTCAGACTTATTGTGTTATTAACAGCCCTGTTAACTTGGATGATTGTGTTGCCCAATATGAAATAAGTAAAAAAATTAGTAATTCTCCCACGGGGTTTGCAACAAAAGAGATTAGATTCCTGTCTATTTTAGAGAATAATATTTATGTTTTGATTTTCACGCTCATATTCTCGCTAATATTTGGAGCGGGAGCTATATTTATCCTAGCTTGGAATGCCACGGTTATAGCGGCAGCTATCGGAATTTTCACTAAATATCAGCTGAAACAGGTTCCTCTGGGATTGGCAAGGTACATGATTCATGGTTTTCCTGAAATTGCCGCATATTTCATAGCAGCCCTGGCTGGCGGAATTATTGGAGTAGGGATTATACAGAATGGAATAAGAGATAAAAAGTTCTTGAGGGTGCTTGGAAATGCGATAATTTTGCTCTTTACATCTATAGTAATATTGATTTTGGCTGGTCTAATAGAGGTTTACATCACTCCCTTGATTTTTCACTAAATGATAAAAATTTAAATAGGCTACTTATTTACAAATTCTATGACAAATTTCGTTTGCAGAAATTGCGGTTACAGATTTGAATCGAGTGACGAGTCTTACAAAAGAAGATGTTCGAATTGTGGCGAGAACAGTGTTAAGAAGGAACAAGACGCAACATCTCTTTTAGATGAACTGGATGAGAAAAATGAGTCCGGAAACTGAAGAGAACGTTATAGATGAAAGAAAGAAAAAACTTGCAGGATTTTTAAGTAAAAGAAAAAGTTATATCTTTTATTTTTTGCTTGCTATAATTGTAGCTGTATCTGCTTATATTAGAACTAGGCCTATTCAGGGATTAAAAGATGTTACGACAGGGACATGGACTTTGGGGCCTGACTTGGACCCGTATTTATTCTTAAGATGGGCAGAGTATATTGCTGATCATGGTAGATTAATGGTTGTTGATACCATGAGGAATGTCCCTCTCGGATTTAACACTTCCGGAGAAATGAAGTTGTTGGCTTATTTGATTGCTTGGTTCCATAAATTCTTAACAGTATTTGGGTGGACAGATAGCGTAACTTATTCTGCAATTATTTTTCCAGTTGTAGCTTTTTCATTAACTGCAATTGCATTTTTTATGTTTTCAAGAAAGGTTTTTTCTGAAGAAAGTGTCTTAGTTCAAAATTGTATCGCAATTATATCAACAGCATTATTTGTTTTGGTCCCCTCATTGCTTCCTAGAGCTATTGCAGGAATTCCCGAGAAGGAGTCTATAGCTTTCTTTTTCTTATTCCTAACTTTTTATTTTTTCATTAGTTCATATAAAGAGAAGAGTTCTAAAAAAAGTTATATTTATGCCGTGCTTGCTGGGTTATCAACGGCTATAATGGCCTTAACATGGGGAGGAACTGGCCTTGCGTTCTTAACTATTGCTGCAGCAGTGCTTTTTGCATTTATTTTAGGAAAAGTTAACAAAACTAGACTGTACTCCTATGGTATCTGGATTTTAATTTCCTTTGGATTACCAATGCAATTCTCAAGCAGATTTAATATAGGTAATTTACTTTACTCATTATCTTCAGGCTCTGTTTTTGCAATATTCTTTTTGATGGCTATACACCTTTATATTACTGAAAGACTGGAGACCAAGGAAAAGTATAAACATTTCTTCGAGAAAATTAAAATTCCTTCACCCTTTATTTCCATCATAGTAACTGCAATAGTATTTGTTGTAATCGCGTCGGTTTATTTCGGAATAGGATTTGTCCCCACACAAGTAAAGGAGATTGTAGGGCAATCTGTTCATCCCTTGGATGTAAGTAGATTCGGGCTGACAGTTGCAGAAAATAAACAGCCTTTTTTCGTTAATGATTGGAAAGATAGTTTTGGTCCTTCAGTAAAAGGAATCCCACTTTTCTTTTGGCTTTTCATTGCAGGATCGATATTATTATTCCATAAAATGATTTATTCATTAAGAAAAAAGGAGAAACTTCTTTTAACTACTTCATACACTATTTTTCTTCTTGCTTTAATTTTTAGTAAATACTCTTCAAATAGTGTATTAAACGGTGAGAGTAATATTAGTTTAATAGTTTATTTTGGAGGGATGGTCTTCTTTATAGGAAGTTTCCTGTCTGTCTATTTGAAGAGATATAAAAGAAAAGAACTCTCTATCTTCCAGGAATTTAATTTTGGGTACATATTATACTTTGTTATATTAACTTTAGCGATAATAGCTGCAAGAGGAGGAATAAGACTGATTTTAATTTTGGGCGCTGTAAATCCAATCGTTGTTGGTTTTTTAACTGTAAAAACTAGTGAAGCTTACTTCAGTTCTAAAGAGGAATCAAAGAAATTCTTATTTGGATTGATTGCAATAGTAGTGATAGTCTCACTCGTTTTTACCTTGTATATTTATTACAACCAGGACGTGGGCCAAGCAAGGGTATATATTCCTTCGGATCCTTATCACATCCAATGGCAACAGGCAATGTCATGGGTTAGAACTAATACTCCTGAAACAGCCGTATTTGCACATTGGTGGGATTATGGTTACTGGCTACAAAGTATTGGTAACCGGGCTACGGTTCTTGATGGAGGAAATGCAATTGTCTACTGGGATTATTTGATGGGAAGATATGTTTTAACAGAACCAGATGAATTGAAGAGACTGGAATTTTTATATACACATAATGCAACGCATTTGTTAATTGACTCGACTGAGATTGGTAAGTATACTGCATTTTCAAGCATAGGATCTGATAAGGATTATGATAGGTTCTCATGGATATCAACATTTAGACTAGACGAAAAGCAAACTCAGGAAACAAGAAATAAAACGTCATTTGTTTACGCTGGAGGAACTAGTGTTGATGAAGACATTGTATGGACCCAAAATACAACAGACGTCTTTATACCGAGAGGTTCTATTTTAGGAGCGTTATTATTAAATACTCAAAATGAAACATTCTTGCAGCCCGAGGGTATTTTCATAAATAATAAAAACATTCAGTATAGAATACCGTTAAGATATGTTTATCATAATGGAAAATTGATAGATTTCAAGACAGGATTAGAAGCAGGCATTTTCCTGTATCCAAGTGTATCCGCAAGCTCTAGCGGGCAGGCACAAGTGAATGATAAGGGTGCAGCATTATATCTAAGTAGAAGAACAATTAACAGCCCAGTTGCTAGATTGTATCTATTCGATGAAAAATCTAATTATTTCAAACTTGTTCATTCTGAAGACGACCCTATTGTCGCACAACTCAAACAAAGTGGTGTGAATACTGATTTTGTGGAATACCAGGGCTTTAGAGGGCCGATTAGAATTTGGGAAATAAAATATCCTTCAAATATAAAAATTAATGAAGATTATCTAAAGACGGATTACCCTCCAGAACTGGATGTCAAAAGAGCTAAAAAAGGCTATTACAATTAATTGGTATGAAAAATATAGTGTTAGTTTCTATTCTAGTAAGTTTTATTGTAACATTAATAGTTCTTCCACACTGGATAAAAAAATGTAGGCAAATTGGATTAATGTGGGATGATATGAATAAGTTTGACAGGCCAAAGGTCGCTGCTTCTGGAGGAGTTATAGTTATAATGGGCTTTGTTTTGAGTATTTTAGTATACATTGCTATAAGGACTGTTGTTATTTCTGGAGATGGGATTTCATTGAAAATCTTTGCTTTGTTAAGCATTATATTAATTTTGGCAATTGTTGGGTTGGTGGATGATCTTTTAGGATGGAAACATGGGGGTTTATCTGCCAAATTAAGAATTTTTTTGGCTTTAATGGCAAGTATTCCTTTAATCGTAATAAATGCAGGAAATCACATAGTGGGTGTTCCTTTTTTTGGGTTAGTGGATTTAGGAATAATCTATACTTTAGTTTTAATTCCAATAGGCATTGCGGGAGCTACAACAACTTATAATTTTTTAGCTGGTTTTAATGGACTAGAAACTTCACAGGGGATTATTATTTTATCTTTTTTATCTTTTGTTTCTTATAAAACGGGATCTAGATGGCTTGCCTTAGTGGGATTATGTATGGTTGCATCTTTACTTGTTTTCTATTTTTTTAATAGGTATCCTGCAAAAGTTTTCCCAGGAGATATCCTAACATATTCTATTGGAGCTTTGATTGCTGCTATGGCCATTTTAGGAAATTTTGAGAAAATTGCCCTTTTTGTATTTATTCCGTATATAATTGAAACTATTTTAAAATTGCGTGGTGGTCTAAAGAAACAATCTTTTGGAGTCCCCCAAAGCGATGGTAGTTTGGAGCTACCATACAATAAGATTTATGGTTTAGAGCATTTATCCATAAATATTTTGAAGAAAATAAAGAAAAGTGGAAAAGTTTATGAAAAGGAAGTGGTTTATTTGATAAATTCATTCCAAATCTTGTTAATCGTTGTTTGCTTAATAATTTTTAAAGGCATTCTACTTGTATTCTAGATGAGCTTTAAAATTCCAAGAGGAAGATTAGCAAAAGATACAATTATCTTGTTTATTATGCTGAATATCTTTAATTTTTTAAATTATTTATACCATTTTATTATTGCTAGAATGCTTGTTCCAGCAGATTATGGAATTTTGATAACATTATTCTCGATAATTTATATTTTCGGTATTCCTTCAGAAGGAATCCAGGTGTTATTTGCAAGACTAACTTCTAAATATAACATTAAGGGTGAAGATGGAAAGATTAAATATTTTGTTAATAAAGGAATTAAAAGAGTTTCTTTCATAGCATCAATAATATTTTTAATTCTCTTTTTAGCTTCTTTCTTTTTAAGTAAATTTTTAAAAATTGATTTTTGGCTTTTGGTTGTTACGAATGCAATGATTTTTGCTTTTGTTCTAGCTCCAATACCTCGAGGGGTTTTACAAGGGAAAAAGAAGTTTGGAAAATTTGGAATAAGTTTTATTGTAGAGTCTATTGTAAGATTATTTTTATCAGTATTCTTGGTTTGGATTGGATTTAAAGTATATGGTGCAATAATTGGTGTATTTTTAGGTATTTTTTTAGGGTTCCTTATGGCTTTATTTTTCATTAAAGATACTATGAAAGAAAGGGCAGAAAAAGAGAACCTTAGAGATATTTATCAATTTAGTGTTCCTTTTTTTGTTGTTACCTTTGTTATTCTGTGTATGTTAAGCATTGACGTAATATTGGTTAGAAGATTTTTTATAGCAGACCCGGATTTAGTCGGAAAGTATGCAGTTCTATCAACATTAGGGAAGATAATATTTTTAGGAACAGCCTCTGTAAGTAAAACAATGTTCCCTTCTGCTTCTGAAAGATTTGAAGAGAAAAAGGAAACAAGACATATTTTTGTTAAATCTTTTATAGTAACTATCTTGCTTTGTGCAATTGCTTTAATCTTCTTTTACTACCTGCCTGAATTGATAATTAGAATAACTTTTGGTTCTCAATACGTCGATATATCGCATTTGTTGTTTTATGAAGGTTTAGCTTTGACTTTCTTATCATTATCAAATTTAGTATTACTTTATGGCTTATCGATAAACCGAATAAAGAGACCGTATTGGTTGTTCTTATTCTTAATTCTAGAAGTAATACTTTTAACTATTTTTAATTCAAACTTGAAAAGTTATATAATTGCATTAACTGTTTCAAATCTAATAATGTTTATAGGGAGTATCTTTTTTATTATAAAGAAATGATATTTTATTGAGCAATATCGTTAATTATTTGTCTTTCCTTTGATTTTTCTGCCCACCAGTATTTTAGAGCAAGACCGTGTCTTACAGCCATAGCCTTAACAAAGGCAGACCCGTTCCTTTTTTCAGTAGCAGGATGTCTTTGATATTTTAGACTTTCTCTTAATGACTCAGTTATCGTTAAATTGTTAGTTTTGTCTATTTGTGGGATTTGCATCCAACTTAGACCGATTTCATAAAGAGAGTGTCCTCCTGAAGAAACCATAGACCCCAGGTTTAACCCTGCATTTTTCTGCTTTTCAAAGAATCTTTCAGAATATTGGTTTAAAGTAGGCATTAGAGAGTAAGATCCATTAAATGTTTCCACTGCATCGATCATTTTTAAAGCAGGATAATTTCTACTAAGACTAAAGTATTCTACTAAAGGCTGTCCTTCTGTGGCGATAATCACCCCATTGTGAACTTCTCTCGCTTCTTTGATCATGTCACCAACATCATCTCCTCTTTTAAGGTATTGGCCTTCATTCATCCCAAAAACAAGGAGGGATTTTGAGTCGTCTCTAGTAAATGTTCTTACGCCTCTTAAAACTAAGATATCTTTTTCAGGGAAGTAGAGAGCATGGCCCAGATCTTCGTAACCAGAAACGTCTGTATTTTTTTTAAATTTAGAGAATCTTTCCTCTTGGACATCAACTATCCCCACTACCCCCTTAGAGCCAAGCCGTTCGTGAGATATTTGAACAATTCTTTCAAAGCCTTCATCTATATTATTACTAGTTTGACCGTAGTTATGAAGGTCTGCTTTAATCAGATACCTTGCCTGTCCTGCCATAATTTCATATCCTTGAACCGATATTTAAGGTTTTCGATATTAATTTAAAGGCATAAAAGTCTTTAAGATCAATGTTTTCAATGATAAAATGAACCTCAGCATAATTATCCCTGCTTATAATGAAGAGAGAAGAATAGGCAAGACTTTAGAAGAATATTGTAGCTATTTTAGGACTAAAAAGAAGGAGCTTGGGGGGTTTGAGATTGTTGTTGTTTTAAATGCCTGCAAAGATAATACACTAAAGATTGTGAAAGAAAAACAGGCTAAGTTTAAGGAGATAAGGTTTCTAAATTTTGAAAAGGGAGGAAAAGGATTTGCTATAACTCGGGGTTTTCAAGATGCCTTAAAAAGAAATAATGAATTAATTGGATTTGTGGATGCAGATATGGCTACTCCGCCTGAAGCATATTACGATTTAGTTAAAAATATTGGAAATTATGAGGGAATAATTGCAAGTAGGTGGTTGAGGGAGAGCGATATAATACAAGAACAAACATTTTTTAGGAGGGTTATGAGCAGAACTTTTAATTTTCTTGTAAGAGCAATGTTTTCGATGAGTTATAATGACACTCAATGTGGAGCGAAATTGTTTAAAAGAAAAGTTATTGAAAAAATAGCCTCTAAAATATATTTAACACAATGGGCGTTTGATGTAAACCTACTTTATTTATGTAAAATAAATAGTTTTAAAGTGAAGGAGCAACCAACAAAATGGAGGGATCAGACCTTATCAAAAATAGATATTCTTAAGGCTCCTATGAAGATGTTTACTGGTATTTTAAGACTGAGAATTTTATATTCCCCTTTTAGAAAAGCTATAAATATTTATGATGCGCTTCCGGCAAGAGTAAAAATAAAGAACTACCAATAAAATGAAAGGAATAATTTTAGAATGAATGAAAAAATAGAAATCTTGATTGTGCACTGTGGAGGAGAAGGGGTAATCAAGAATTGTTTGCAATCTATTAAGAAAAATACTAAAGACTATTCAATTATGGTTTTACTAAATGGATGTAGGGATAAAAGTGAAGAGTTAATTAAAAAAAGTTTTAAAGAAGTTAAGTTATTGAAAAGTGAGAAACTTATTGGGTTTTCACAAGCTGTGAATTTTTTAGTTAAAAATTCTAGTAAAAAATCAGAATATATTGTTTTATTGAACAATGATGTTGAAGTTGGTAAGAATTGGTTAGAAGAAATGATAAAAACAATGAAAAAACACAAAAATTGTGTTGGCTGTCAACCTAAAATAAAGTCCTACTACAAAAGAGATGAATTTGAATATGCGGGAGCTGCCGGCGGATTTATTGATGTTTATGGCTTTCCTTTTTGTAGGGGGAGAATTTTTAATAGTGTTGAAAAAGATATCGGGCAATACGATGATGAAAAGAGAATTTTTTGGGGATGTGGGGTTTGTTTACTTGTGAAAAGGGATTTTTTTATTAAGAATGGGATGTTTGATGAAGATTTTTACATGTACGCAGAAGAAACTGATTTTTGGTGGAGAACTAACTTAAATGGAAAAGAAATTTGGTTTACTCCAAAGTCTGAGATCTATCATATTGGAAGTTTTAGTGTTAATTCTAGCAAGATAAACTTAAAAAAAGAGTATTGGACAACGAGAAACCATATACTTATTCTTTTGAAAAACTACTCTATTTTGAGTATAATTAAAATCCTTCCTCAAAAGATATTTCTAGAGACAATCTCTGCTTTAAGATTTCCAAAAATAAAGGGTATTCCTTTTGCTAGATCAATATTTTCAATACCTATATTGTATATAACAAAAATACATAAAAAAAGAAGATTTATTCAAAAAAATAGGCGTGTAAATGATAAAGACATTGTAAAAATGATGGACCACAGAAGTATTGCACTAGAATATTTCCTAGAAGGAAAAGATAAATTTGATCAGATTAAAATAGGATGAAAAAAAATAAGATTTTATTTACTATAACTATTCCAACTTACAACGAGGAAAGAGATTTAGGAGAATGTTTGGAATCTATTTCAAGGCAAGATTTTCCTAAAGAAAGATTTGAGGTAATAATCGTAGATAATTATTCTCAGGATAAAACTGTTCAAATTGCTAAAAGTTATTCGAAAAAAATTAACTTAAGGGTGATTCTGAATAAAATAAAAGATGCTGAAGTTAGTAAAAAAGTCGGTTATGATAATTCTAAAGGTGAATTTTTTATGTATTTAGATGCAGATATGAGATTTTCTGATGAGAATTTCATTAAAAAGACGTTATTCCCTTTTGAAAATGATAAAAGAATTGTTGGAAATTTTATAAGATTTACAGTTAATAAAAAACATCCTCCTCTAACTAGAGCATTATCTTATGATGAATTTCAAAGAGATCCAATATTTAAGTTTTTTACGATTGGAATAGAAAAAATAGTAATTGAAAAAAAGAAAGATTATTGGTTATGTAAATGTTCTAAAGATAAAATTCCTCCACAAGGACTGATGATTTACAGGAAGGCTCTTATTAAAAATTATATTAAAGACAAAAAGCAATTAATAGACAATGAAATTCCTGCTGTTCTGGTTGGAGAGGGGCATTATTACTTTGCATTTGTTCCTTCGACTGGAGTGGAGCATCTTCTATTGAGGTCATTAAAGGAATTATGGAGAAAAAGAGTAAGGAATTTAGAAAGAACATATGTTCCTAACGTTGAAAGTAGGAAGTTTAGATGGATTGATTGGAAAAATGACTGGCCAAAAGTAGGGATCTGGATGCTTTACACGAACATTTTGATTTTTCCAATGATTTCTGCAATATATAAAAGTTTAAAATATGGAGATAGCTGTTTTTTATCTGAACCGATGTTGAATTTGGTCTCAACTTATTCAATGGTTTATGGAGTTTTAAAGAATCGAGAAGGTTTAGGATTAAAATGAAAAAATATTACGGTAGAGAAAGAATTTGTGCATCTTTTATTGAAAGGAATAAAGGTAAAACACTAAATTTAGGGGCAGGAGCGGTTAGGTGGCTAGAAAATGATGTTTTTCTTGACGATGGCAATTTTATATCCTCTGATATTGATAAGAATAATCTAGGAAAAGGAAATTTTGCTAAAAATAAATTGATAATTGATGCAACTAATATTCCTTTCAAGGAGAAAGAACTTTCTCAAGTTATAATTTTGGATGTTTTAGAACACATAAAAAATCATGAACAAGTGCTAAATGAAATTTATAGGACCTTGAAAAAAGATGGAATTTTAGTTATTTCTGTGCCCAATGATACTTTGCTTAGTTATTTGAACCCAATAAGATATGCTCAACACGAGAGGCATTATAAAATGCAACAACTGAAAAGGATGCTTGAGACAAGAGGTTTTAAGATTGAAAAAGTTTTTGCTGGCGGTAGAGTGTGGGAGTTAGTCGATTTGTATACGCATTTGTTAATTAAGTATACCACGGGAAAGGTGATAAATTTAAGCGTTTTTAATAAACTAAGGGATAAAGAATATGAAAAACACTCCGATAACGGAAATGAGATTGTGATTAAAGCGAGGAAAGTTTAGCTATTTTTTCACCTTAAAGATAAGTACAGCAGGTTGTTGTTTGTTTTGATCGAAAAAGAATGCATTGGATAGTTCTAGTTTAGATCGCAATGGTCCTTGAACATAATCTGTAACGTTTTGAGTTTGATCATGAAATGCATTTAAAACTATGTAATCTGCTTGGTTTACAGAAGAATCCATAGAAGTAAGATTCCATAAAACAAACTTTCTTTGGGCATAATAAACCGCATAAGGATCAATATTTTCACCTAAGAGGACTGCATCTTGGGGAGTATTGTCTTTAATCCATAAGAACGCTTGTTTCATTTGTAAATAAGAGGTTGTTTTTGATTTAATCATATCATTTCCAAATTTTAAACTTGAATAGGCTCCAAACACAAGAACAATGATAATAAATGCGATCGCAAGATACTTTGAATATTTTTTCATGTAGTCTGAAATGATTGAAATAGCGTAAGAAGAAATCAACAAAAATCCTGCAAAGCTTAGAAATAGATATCTATCTTCTGCAGCTCTCAAAAAGAATATAAAAAATGTCATTGGAGCTAATAATATCAATATTAAGAATAAATGCGATTTTATTTTCTTTACCTTCTTTATTGAATCAAAGGCAATGAAAACCTCAAACAAAGCAATGAAAAAACCTATGAAGAAGAAAAGTGCGAAAATAAAAGTAAAGTCATGAGAGATAAATCCAAGAGTGTAAAAGGCAAATCCTGGTTTTTCTGTTGCAGATTCCGCATAAACACTTGCTGCTGGAAGAATTGAACCGTGAGACATAAAATTGAGTAAAACAAAAATAATTAGAGGTATAGCTCCGATGATTCCGGCTACCCAGAAGGATTTATTCTTCAAAAATTTGTGTTTATGCTCAATTATTACAAATAAAAGGTAGATAGCTCCGATGATTCCGTAAAAATACCTTGTTAGAATAGCTAAGGACATGAAAAATATCGAGATTGCAAAATATTTAGTTTCAATTTTTTGATAAGAGATTATGAAAAAATAGATGCTTACCAGACAGAAAAATAGTGAGGGAACATCCGACATTATTCTCACAGTATAGAACAAATGAATCCAAGTAACGGATAAAATGAATGCTGCAATTAGTCCTACTTTTTTATCATACAGTTCTTTTCCTATCAAATAAATAAAAAATACAGATAAAATAGAAGGTAATAAGCCGAATACAATTAAAGATATAAAATCAGAGACATCAATTCTTAAGAGTATTGACCAAAGGAAAGGCACTAAGGGTGGACGAATTATCGCTTCATGCTGGATAAATGTAGTATTAGTCCATAAATGAAAAATCATATTTTTTGCCAAGCTTCCGAAAGCTAAAGTATCCCACCAATGGGCTTGATTTTTAGCAATATTTAAAAAATAAACTCTAATTATCGAGGCTAGAATAAGTATGCCAAAAAGAATAAATTTCGATTGATCGTTAATTAGAGAATCAATTTTATATTTGATTATCTTTTTCTTTTCTTCGTATTCCCTTTCATTATTAGAGATTTCCGTGCTTTCTAATTCTGGCGACATATTAAATTATGAAACTTATGGTATTTATTCATTTGCTTATTTGGTGCTTTCCACTCTTTTCCATGCATCCTGGTAAAGATCTTTTTTCGCATGAGTATGATAGAAAACAAGGCCCCAGATATAGAGTCTTATAGGAAATAAGAGTAAAGTGTAGAAAACTTCTCTTATGTTTTGAGGATAAGAAAGAACAAAAAGACTTCCTTTTGCTTCATTTTTGAAAGTCTTCATTTTTGGTATTTTTTTGACATCAATGTATTTGTCCAAGTTCTCGTGGGCCTTGGTTGTTCTTTTTTTCTGTTCAATAAAATCATGCAGATTATTCGGGAATTTTACAAAAACTTGTGCTTGTGAGGCATATGCAATTTTATACCCTTTTTGAGCAAATAAATATGGGACTATAGAGTCTTCTGCTACATCTGAAGGAAATCTTTCTATAACTTTGCTTCTAAATGTCCATAAATATCCAGAACACTCCAAAAATTGTTTTTTTTCAGCTCTTTTTTTCCTGAGATAATGTGCTGAATCACAAAGCAAATGAGACCAATAGCCAAAAATATTATCTTTTTTGTCTGAGGAAACAGGATAACCAGTTACACACCCAACTTTTGGATCTTCGAATGGTTTTATAATTGATTTTACTGAATTTTTAGAGACGTAAACATCTCCATCACTTAAGATTAAGACCCTTCCTTTCATCTTTGGAAGAAATTTGTTTAAAGCAAATGTTTTACCTTTTCCTGGATCACGGAGTAATTTTACTCTCTTATTTTTCTTTTGGAAGGTTTTTGCAACATTTAAGGTTTCATCATCTGGAGCAATGACATATAGCTCATAATCTTCTTGCATATCCTGATTTATGAAGGACTCTATCGCTTTCCCAATTGTTTTTGGTTCTTTAAAAGAAGTGATTATAATAGAGATCATTTTTTTATTAAATTTTTTAATTTTTTAATCAACATGCTCCATTTAAAATCTTCTGATTTTTTCCTGGCATTTTTCTGTATTTTTCCAATAAGCTTTTTATTGTTTTTGTTTAGGCAGAACTCGATTATACTCGCTAAATCTTTTTCATTTCCAATATCGAATAAAAAGCCTGTTGAACCATTTTCTATTATTTCCTTTCCGCCTTGTGTTTTACTTGAAATAACAATTTTACCAAGAGACATAGCTTCGATCAAAGCTTGAGGCATAGCTTCTCTTTTTGAGGGAAGAACAAAAATATCTGTTTCCTGTAAAGTCTTTATCTTTTTTTTCAGATCATAAATTGGTGGAAGAAATTCTATGGTTGATTTTGATTGGTTGGCTAAATCTTTAATTTTGTTAGCATAAGGTTGTTCTTCTGGACCAATTATTTTTAATTTTATGTTGTTATTTTTCAAAGAAATGGATTGGAAAGCTTTGACTAATGTTTCTAAATTCTTTATATCCGAAATTCTTCCTAAAAATACAATTTTCTTTCCTTTGAAAGTTTTTATTTTCTCTTTGAAAAATTCATTTGGGATTCCATTTGGAATGTAAACTATTTTTTCTTGCGGAACACCTAACTTTTTTAAGTAAGGATACTCCCATTTTGTTATTGCTATTATTTTATCGAATTTTTTGAGTATTTTTGGGCCCACGAACAGATCATAAAAGTTAACGGCAATTTTTGAAGTGAAAGATCTGGTAGAGTTGTTTTCTATAAATGGGGCATGGGTTACTAAAAATAGTTTGGCTCCAGTTTGTTTGGCAACTTTTGAAGCAAGTTTTGTGTGAGTGTGCCTATATGCATGCGCTATAATTAAATCTGGCTTAAATTTTAATGCCTCCGCTTCAAAATCCCAAGAAGTGTAGCTTTCACCACCTATCTTTTTAGCAGAAAATCTTTTTATCTTGACATTTCCGACTTTATCTTCAGAAGGAGCTATTTGATTATTTCCCTTTGTAAAATTTGATGAGAAAATTTCAACTTGATAACCTAATTTTGAGAGTTCCAAAGCTTCTTGTTTTACCCTTGCTCCGACTCCACAAATCCCTGCTGTATAGGTCGTGAGCTCTAAAATTCTCATGTTTTATGGAATGATAAAGAATTTATAAACCTGCATTATCTCCAAAAAAGATGCTGAGTGAGAAGGATATTTGCATTGTAATTCCAACCTACAAACGGGCCGAGGATGTGGATCATAGTTTGAAGGTGTTATATGAACTGAAGAAAAAGGAGTCTGTAGCAGGTAAGATTATCCTGGTTGATCAGACCAAGACACCAGAAACTAAAGATGTTGTTAAGAAATGGAGTAAGAAGCTTCCAGTACAGTATATTTTTTCAAATATCCCTTCCTCAAGTATTGCAGAAAACATTGGAGTTAGGGAAGCAAAGAAAAGATTTCCTTTAATTCTAATTGTGGGAGATGATGTTGATTTCTTGTCAGGTTATTTTAAAGAAATGGTGAAAGTTTTTGAGGATCCAAAGGTTATGGGCGTAGCGGGTGTAGATAAAGAAGCAGGAGCTGCAAGACACACAACAAAATCTTTACTAGCTAGCTTATTTTTGAGAATATTTTATCTTCCTTTTAATGAAGACCACAAATTTAGAGTAAGAGGGCCTTATGGAACAACGGCTTCTCCAATTGTTACACACGATGTTAAAGATGCACAGTGGATACCTGGATTTAACAATTGTTTTAGAAAAGAAGTCTATGAAGAATATTCTTTCCCAGAGATTAAGGGATATAATGTACTAGAAGATGTTGATTGCTCTTACAAGGTTTACAAAAAAAATGGGGTGGGAAGTTTAGTGATAACCCCTAAATGCAAGGTTTGGCATAGAGAAAGTAAAGCTGCACGATATCCTGAAAGAAAAAGAATTTTTGTTAATCATGAAGATCATTTTGCATTTTATTATAGAAATTTTTATACCTTTACTGGAACAGTAAAACTAGTTTGGGCTCATGTTGGAATAGCTATAGGAAATTTCTTGCGTTTTCTTGGAAATCCATCAAAGGAAAGTTTTGTGAATTTTGGAAACAATGTTGATGCGATCATTTTTTGTTATAAGAATAAAAAGAACATAAAAGAAGGAAATTTTAGAGTTTTCTTGAATGATGATTTAAGTATGAAAAACTTTAAATAGGATTAATATTACTCGGATTGATGAATCAAGTTGAAGTTTATTTCAAATCTGGAATGCCTATTGATATAAAGGAAATGATGGTAGGAGTAGGAGATAAAGATTTTTCTAGGTTTTTTTCAGGGACAGATAATGAGGCTATAGAACAAGTTTGGTCTAATTTATTAAGCGAAAGAGGGGGTAATGTTTTTTCAAAACCTGCAGGGCTAGGGAATTTATATAATGCAGAATTTACACACCTAGATTATACTACGACAGACTTTAGAACATATATTGGAGTTTCATTGACAGCTGAAAAAAGAACACTCAGTCCTGAGTTATATGATGAAATGAGGGTTTCTGCAGTTGGCGGCGCAGTTAGGTTAACAGATGGCCAGTTTTTTGTTCATAGAAGACCAGCAAATGCAACACATGTTCCAAATATGTTAGATTCCTCTGTTGCAGGATTTTGTTATACTAATGGAACAGGAGGATTACAAGTGGAGAAGTGTCTACTGGAAAAATTATCTCGGGAACTGCATATTCAACCAAACGAAATAGAGAGTATGGGGCTTACGGACGTGCATAGTTCTAGAGAGCCAGACTTTAGTGGGATGATGTCTTTCGCAATTAGAGCGAGATTAGATTCTAGAGAAGTTAAAGAAAGAATTGATGGGAAATACAGTGGAGAGTTTCATTTTATTCCAGAAGAACAATTGGTGGATTTTGTTGTAGATCATTTTGCAGTTCAAAAAGATATGCTCGGAGATGGTGCTGCCGCATTATTGTCTTACTTTCCACGTCCAGTTTTCACTGATGCCGTTAGAAGAATTAATAAAAAAGAAATAAGTATTAGATTTGGAGATCTTCAAGATGGGGTTTTCAAGGAACGGGCTTAGTTTTTATTAAAAAATTCTTTTATAGCAGTACAAACATATTCTATCTCATCATTTCTTAATTCTGGGAACATTGGCAAAGAAAGGGTTGTTTTTGTAAAGTTTTCAGCTACTGGGAAACTTCCTTCTTTCAAACCTAAAAATGCGTATGCTGGCTGCAAATGAATCGGAATAGGATAATGAATATTTGTGGCAATTCCTTTTTCATTTAGGAATTTTTGAAGTTCTTCCCTTCTTTCTGTTAAAATATTATAAATATGGAAAGCTGGTTTAGATTGTTCATCCCCTAGAGCAGGAAGTTGAATTTCATTTACATCTTGCAAAAGTTTATTGTAAAGAGCTGCATGTTCTCTTCTTAGTTTAGCCCATTGGAGAACATATTTTAGTTTAACTGTAAGAATTGATGCTTGTAATGTGTGAAGTCTGGCTTTTCTTCCTAGAATTTCGTGATAATATTTTTTTATAGATCCATCATTTCTCCAGAAAAGAGTTTGTTTAACAACTTCAGGATCGTTTGTAACAAGCGCCCCTGCATCTCCCCAAGCGCCCATGTTTTTTCCAGGGAAAAAACTGAATGCACCTGTTCCGGAGATAGGCACAGGATTTCCATGGTAGATTGTTCCATGAGCATGAGCACAATCTTCAATAACAAGTAGATTATGTTTTTTTGCTATTTCCATTATTTTATCCATGTTGCAAGGTTGACCGTAAAAATGGACTGGAAGAATTGCTTTCGTATCTTTATCTATTGCTGATTCTAATTGATTCACATCCATAGTGTATGTTTTTGGGTCAATGTCCACAAATTTTGGAGTTAGACCTGCTTGAGAAATTGAAGAAGAAGTTGTAAAATAACTATTTGGAACGGTTATTACATTCCCGTTTGTAAGACCATTACATCTTAAAGAAAATTCTAATGCATCTGTTCCCGAATTTAAGCCAACACAGTATAGAGCGTTGCAAAAAAGTGCAAATTCTTTTTCAAAGTTTTCTAGAATAGGACCTTGTGTAAAGGAGGTGTTTCTTACACACTCTTCAATTGCCTCTGTTATTTCATCTATGATGCCTTTAGAACCAACTATGGGATCGCCATATAACTGTCTTTTCAGATCTACAAATTCTATTTTATTTGCCATAATTTGGAGGGAGGGGTTTATGATATCTCGCGGGAACACCCATATAAATTCCTGGCTCAGTTATGTTTTTAGTTACAACTGATCCTGCCCCAATAATTACATCATCACAGATATTCACAGGGAGAATAGTTGCATTACTGCCAATAGTAACTCTTTTTCCAATATTTGTTGGTTTCCATTGTTCTCTTTCAGTATAGGCTGGTCTACCTAAATCTGAAAAGGTGTCATTAGTAAACATTACGCCATGACCGATAAAACAATCGTCTCCAATAGTAACTAACTCGCATAAAAAAGAATGAGACTGAATCCTTACATTATTCCCAATTTTAACACCTTTTTGAATTTCAACAAAGGGACCAACAAAGCAATCATCTCCAAGTTCGCATCCATATAGATTAGAAGCGTTTGAGACTCTAAAATTTTTTCCAAATTTTACATCTGGATTTATTCCTATTTGAAATAGTTTTTCAGGTTGATTTGGCATTTAAATTGGAGATTTAGTCATTTTATAAATTTTTGGATACAAAAATTTAAATAGCAGAGATTAGGCTTTCAATCATGGAAGGAGTAATTGTTAGAGAGATTGAGCCAGTTAACCTAAAGGATACTCGTGGGGGTACTTATGAGTGGGCTAAGGGAATAGAAGCAAGACAACTTACAATATGTAAGGCAGTATATGCTAGAGCAGTTTATGGAAATCACTTTCATTTAGGAGAAGATCCTTCAAAAGATCCAGAAAGAGTTTTAGTTATTAGTGGAAGATTAAAATTAGTAACTTGCAATGGAAGAGAAACGATTGAGCAAATTGTGGGGAGATTTGAAGAAATTTTAATTAATCCTTTAATAGCCCATGCTTATATTTCACAAGAAGAAACGGTATTTTTAGAACATAGGCCTACAGTGTATAATCCAAAAAATAATGACACATACTCCTTTGATAAATATGTAAAAGCGTTAGCTGGAAGAAAACTTGAAGTAAATGAAGAAGCTGTTGAACGTTTTCTTCAACATCTTAAATAGAAATTTTAGAGTTCTCTGATTAATGACAACAAATAACGACAATCTTTTTAAATAGATTGAACTAAGAGTTTTTATGGAAAGTGAAAAAAGAGAGACAATTGTAAAGGGGTCTAAAGAGTTTGAAGACTCAAGAGGCAAGATTTCCAACTTTGAACTTCCTGAAATGATAAATTGGATTGGAGTAATAACTTCAAAGAAAGGCGTTTTAAGAGCTAACCATTATCATCCTGTGCAAGAACAAAAAGTTCTAGTGATGAAAGGAAGTTATGTAAGTGTTTACAAAGATCTTGCTAATGGGAATAATCCTTTAGTAGACCATGTAGCTAAAGAAGGAGATTTAGTCATTACCCCTCCAAATGTGGCCCATGTAATGATCTTTTTAGAAGATTCAATAATTCTTAATTTGGTAAATGGTGAGAGAGAACATGAGAATTTTGGCAAGCATACTATTCCGTATGTTGTAGTTGATCCGCAGGATCAAGAATTGGTGTCAAGTTATTTATCAAAGTACAAAGGTGAATAAGATGGTAAGCAAAATAATTACAGAAGATATAAAAAATATTTCTTCAGAAATTTCAAGTATTGCAGATCAGCTTAGTGGGAAGACTGTTTTAATATCTGGTGGAGCTGGTTTTTTAGGAAAGTATTTAGTATTAACTTTAGATTATCTGAATAAAAATGTTCTTGAGAAACCCTGTAAAATTGTGGTAATGGACAATTTTATAAGTAGTTTAAAAGAATCGCTAAAGGGAGGAGATAATATTGAGATAATAAGGCAAGATATATCGAAGCCTTTTAAAATTGAAGGCGATGTGCATTATATTCTCCACGCAGCAAGTATTGCTTCACCTGTTTTTTATAATATTCATAGACTTGAGACAATTGATGTAGGATTTATTGGAACAAAAAATTTACTCGAGTTATGCCGAGAGAAGAAATCTGAGAGTTTTTTATTTTTTAGTTCTAGTGAGATCTATGGAGATCCAGATAAAGCAAATATTCCAACAAATGAGGAATATAGAGGAAATGTTTCTTGTATTGGGCCTAGAGCACCTTATGATGAACCAAAAAGAATAGGGGAAACCTTGTCTATGACTTATGCAGATATGTTTAATTTACCTGTTAAGATCGTTAGACCGTTTAATATCTATGGCCCTGGAATGAGACTTGATGACGGAAGAGTTGTTCCAAATTTTGTCACATCTGCTTTAAGAGGTGAAAAAATCCCAATATATGGCGAGGGAGCAAATACTCGAACTTTTTGTTATATTAGCGATGCAATAGCTGGATTTTTTAGAGTATTGCTATCAAGCCACAATAAAGAAGTATTCAATATAGGAAGTGATGATCAAGAAATTCAGATGAGACATTTAGCTGAGATAATACACGGATTAGTAGAAAATAATATTTCTTCAGTACATAACATCTCTGGGCCTAGTGAAGTTTATGCTAACAAATCAGATCCTGCGAGAAGATGTCCTGATTTAACCAAGATTAGAACAATGGTAGGATATAATCCAAGAATAAATCTAATAACTGGACTAAAAAGATTCATAGTTTGGTGTAAAGAAGAAATTGAGCAAAGTCAAAGTATTTCCGGGTTACAAAGCAAATGTAGAATTTGTGGTAATGAAAAAATGGTAAAGATAATTTCCTTAGGTGAAACACCTTTAGCTAATAATTTGATAACTCAAAGCGAGTCTGGCAAGGAAGAAAGATATCCTTTAGAAATGGTATATTGTGATAATTGTAAATTATGTCAGCTTTCTTATGTTGTGGCTCCTGAAAAAATGTTCAAGAATTACCTGTATGTTACTTCAACAACAGAGACATTTAGAAAACATTTTAAAGACATGGCTGAAAAACTCATAGATAACCTTCGTTTGAATTCCTCTTCATTGGTAGTAGACATTGGGAGTAATGATGGTTTACTATTAAAAGAATTTCAAAATAGAGGCGTAAGAGTAATGGGAGTAGAACCTGCAAATAATATTGCTGAACTAGCAAGAAAAGATGGCGTTGATACTATTAATGATTTTCTAAATGAGAAAGTTGTCGAAGATATAACTAGAATAAAAGGAAAGGCAGATGTAGTAACTGCTAATAATGTTTTTGCACATACTGCTGATATAGCAAATTTTACAGAAAATGTTAAAAAATTGCTTAAGGATGATGGAATTTTTGTAATTGAAGTACAATACTTGCTTGATACTATAAGAAAACTGACTTTTGATAATATTTATCATGAACATCTATATTACTACGGCGTCTTATCTCTAAATGAATTTTTCAAAAGGCAAGGAATGAATATTTTTAGAGTAGAACATGTGGATTCGCATGGAGGTTCTTTAAGAGTTTATGTTCAAAAAGCAGAAGGCAAGAATTCAAGTGATGGATCTACTGAGAGATTTATTATTGAAGAAAGGCAGTTTGGAATGGATAAACTTCAAACTTATGAAAAATTCGCTAAAGAAATCTATGATATTAAGGATAGATTCAAAAGTTTTGTTGAAAACGCTAAGAGAGAGGGGAAAACAATAGTAGGATATGGTGCACCTGCTAAGGCAACTACACTTCTAAACTTTTGTGAGATAAATAAAGACCAAATAGATTTTATAGTTGAAGATAACCCGTTAAAGCATAATTTAATTGTTCCAGGTACGGGTATTCCGATTTACGGAAAAGATGCATTGAATAATTCAACACCTGATTTCATAACGATTCTTGCTTGGAATTTTGCTGATGAGATCCTAAGGAATAATCAACAATACAAAGATAGAGGAGTAGAGTTTGTTGTCCCGATTCCTGAACCTAGAATTTTATAGTTAAGTGATTGGAAATTATTTGTTTGAGAAGGAAATAAAAAACTAGAGATTAATCTCTCCGTTTTTAGTTATTAGATGAGGATAAGGCATTGGAAATAAAAGTGTACCCCCGTTTTTAACGTACTCTTGCTCTCTTTCAGTTATTTCTTTTTTGAAATACCAAGGAAGAACTAACATACAACTTGGATTTAAACTTCTGGCATGTTCTTCTGAAATTAGCTCAATATCGCTCCCGAGAGTTTTAAGTCCAACTTTCATAGGATTACGTTCACTAATATATGGAAGTGCTTTTTTATCAATTCCAAAGAACTGTAGTAACACGTTTCCTTTAGTAGACGCCCCCAGACCTAAAACTTTATTGCCTTTTTTAATTT
>OBEQ012823992.1_pt1 | contig 24665 bp, 14 predicted proteins | sample 1670901 | NCBI WGS metagenome assembly OBEQ01 (sample SAMEA104232315, study PRJEB22302) | groundwater metagenome | biome: forest; feature: aquifer; material: groundwater | place: USA | collected 2011-08-07 | depth 5.4 m | reverse complement strand
TTGTGTTTTTGATGGTGTTGTTGTATGTTTCTTTGGCTTGTTGGATTGATTCGTATTGTTTGGTGAAGAGTTGGAATGCTGCGGTTCTGATGAGTGGTTTGGCTTCTGGGTCTGCTCCGAATACTCGCTGAGCTTCACGATAAACGTCGTCAGCGTGGAACACGCTGAAAGAATGGCCAAATTGCTTGATTATGCCTGGCGGCAAACGCAGTTCTTTCATAAGTTGGTATTCAGTCACGATGTGGTCCAAAATAGCGTGTGATAATAGTTCGTTTGTTTTCAACTCTTCGGCAGTGTGACCTAAGTCGTGCAAGTTCAACGCCATTTTTCTTAAGTAAGTTGAAAAAACAGCGTCTTTTGCCAGGGTTTTAGCTTGGTCGTGTGAATGTACGTAGTTTGCCAGTATTTCTTGTACTGCCACTGCAGTGTTTGGCGGTTTGCCAACTCCTCGTTTGGGTCTAAATTCTAGTAGTTCTGTTCCAACTATTGCCCCATGCAATGCGCGTTGCAGAAGTTCAATTGCTTGTTTGCTTCCTTTTTGTTCTGGAATTTTGCCGCTGGCAATGCCAAAACGCAGCACGTGTTTCAACGCTGGATTTCTTTCAATTGCCTCGCCTATTTTTGGGTGTTGCAATAGCTTGCCCAGACTAGCTTCTGTTTTCTGCTCTTCTCTAGCTTTCAAAACACTAAGCAAACCCGCGCGAACCATGACACTTAGTTAATGGATAACTATTAATAAATTGACTATGCACGAGGACTTCGACGTTTCTTTTTATCGAAAAGCTAGGTATTAGCAATACAACGACCTGCCAGAACGCCATAAAATTAAATGGTTTCAACAAAACCTGACACAGTGCCCTTTGCACCACGCGGGGCTTCATATAGGTTATTATGGCATAAATGAGCATCTCTAAAGCTTTGCCAGCCATTTAGAGCTCTTCTAAAGCTTAACCGGCTGTTTTTAGTTGAAAGTGTTGTGAAAGTATCTTTATAAAGGTAGCTTGGCGAGGTTATTCAGATTTAATTCACGGAGGGTGAAATTAATGGAATATAAGTTTCAAAATAAGTTTCAAAACTTGCAGGCGTATTTACCGAGCTACGGTTTCGACAATTTTAATATTAATCTCAAGTTAATCGCAGGCATGTTTTTGGCAGTAATTGCCCTATCTATGTTTGCAACCTTAGTAGCGGCTGACGATGCTGGTGCTAGTATAACTGGCGATGTCCGCGCTGGCATTAGAGCAGATATAGCGGCTCATCGAGCCGAAGTTGGAGCAAATGCATCTGTAACTTGGGATGAAGTGGAAGCTGCATCCAGAAGGGGAGCAGCTGGGCTTCCTTCGCGAAGAATGCTAGATGCTAACCGAGCTATTGCCCGTTATGGAATGTTTCGCAGCAGGTTAGCACACTATATTAATGAACAATGTGAGGAAATGCGCGGAACGGATAGAATACATTGTTTTGAACGCATTTTAGCAGGGCCATTGCCAGCAAACTTAACTTCTGAACAAGGCGGAGGTGGAGAAGGTAGTGAACTGCGTGAGGCAAACGAAGCGGCTGGAGCGAACGAAGTTAGTGCAATGCACGCCCGCAGGTTTCAAGTATTTCACGAGCTTGCAGAGGCAAAAGAGCACAAGCTAGCAGCAGGAGCTTGCCTTGGTGCACTTTCAACCACTGAACTTGCAGCTGCTTTTGCAGATGTCAAAGATAAAGTTGAATCAAAGCTAGTCAAGTTTGCTGCGGAGCACAGCAGCCAGATAGCGACAATGCCTGCAGATGCAAAAGTTGAGGTTCAAACTTCAGCAAATGGCTCAATAGTTTTGCCAAAAGTTGTTTTAGCTAGGGCTGTTCTTTCAGAAGTTGGAAAGGATTCACCTCTTGCACAAAAGTGCTTAACCGAGGCAAAGAGCGCAAAAGAACACGCTGAAGAAAAGTTCAACCATAGCCGCGATGAGTTCAAGGATAAACTCCGAGAATTTAGAGAAATAAGGCATAATGCAACGGCTGAGGAAAAGAACGTGCGTTTAGGCGCAGCGATTTCAGCCTTAATTGAAGCTAGGATAAATGCGGCACAAAAGTTTGAAGCACATGGAGCTTCCAACATTTCTGTAAGCGCTTTTGTAGCGTCAATGGAAGCAAAGAAAGCTCAAGTTGCTAACTCGACATTTGAACAGCGCAAAGCTTTGCTGCATGAAATAAATGAAGAGTGGCATGCTTTTGTCCGTTCAACTGTAAGCGGAGTTGTAACTGCAAAAATAGAAACAGCTACCTTGAGGTTAAAGGCCGCGGTTTCACAAGCTGAAACAACGATTGCCCAGCTGAAAAGTTCAGGCAAAGATGTTTCGCAGCTTGAAAGCCTCGCAGTTGAAGCAAATGCTGCAATTACTGCAACGCAAGAAACTAACTTGACGATGCATGAAGCAATGCACCGCCTCGTAACGGCGCGGTCAAAAGTAATGCACTTAGTTAGGGCAGTTAATGCAGTGTTGAACAATCGCCCCGTTCCAGCAGTTGAAGCACAAACAGCTGAGCCAGAAGCGCCTGAAAACGTTATGGTAAATACAGCTGCAAATGCAGAAGCTGAAGAGAATGATGCGTAAAATATAGAATAAGATATACCTGCGAGTAGCGCACAAATAAGTCGGCTAAGAGTCCGGCATAAATTCGGGAGAGAAAAAAAAGGCCATAATGGCATTAATTAATAGTAGAAAAGGTTGCCACCTACCTCCTCTCGTAAATGCAAATGGATCTTTGGCTGACTTCTTTATTTTTTTATTTTTTTAAATTGTTTTTATTTTATTTTGTAAGTTTTTTAAATCATGATTTTAAGAGGGGTAAAAAATGCGAAATCGAAACTTTGCACTGTTGGCGTTTTCACTTTTAGTTTTTTCTCTACTGTTATTTGGTTGCTTGAATCAATTTCCGGGCAACCCAGCGTTAAGTGGGATTACATCTGGTGGATTAAGCCAAGTTGTGATTGACTCACAGGATACTGCGAGTGTCGACGACGTTGCCGTAACTGGCCGGGATTTGAATAGCCTCGAGTTTAACGAGTCGGAACTGTCAAGCTAACCAGCTTAACTCTCCTACTGGTTTCTTAATGCTTTAAATTGCCCCTCTGAGTAACGATTTTGGGTTTTGCATGCCGTTGAAAGAAAGGTTATTGGAGTTCTACTTGCCTCTAGAGCAGCGGTACTATTCGATTTGCGATTCGCTGGAAAAAAGCGGCGTGAAGGTTTACGAATTTTTTATAACTCCCCTTGAATCGCGCGGCGTGCCGAGTTTTCCCGTTGCCGCAGTTATTGTTTTTCTCTTGCTCGCATCTATATTGATTTTGTTGTTTTCTTCAGCGTCTTCAGCTAGTGGCCAGGGCGTTTACGTAAAAGTGACAAGTGCAGGCAGCCAGCCAATTGCAGGTGCAACTGTTGAGTTGCTTGCAGTTGATAATAGCGTGGTTTTTTCCGCGGTTACGAATTCAACTGGAGAAGTGTTTTTTTCCGACCGCAAAAATGCACTGCGCTTCAACGTAACTGCAGAGGGTTATAATTCACTTTTGCGGCCCATAATTTCAAGAGTAGTTGTTCAGCTTCAGCCTCGCACAGTTGCAGTTACTAGGCAGCCTTCGCGACCCGCGCTTAATTTCACCCGGATTGTTGAAGAGCCGCAGTTTGGCTCTTTTGTAATCCGCCTCCGCGCTAATAATATTCCCGTAGATGGTTTAGTTAGTGCAATTGACGCAGCTACGGATACTGTGATTCAACAACATTCCTCTACTCGCGGAGCTGCATTGTTTGAAAATCTTCCACTTAACCAGCGCGTTTACTTTACTGCAACTGCAGCTGGTTTTGTTTACAATGCAACGCCGGTTGAATTTGTAGTTAACCGCAACAGGCAGCAGGCTGTGCTTGAAATGCAACGCGCTACATTTGTTCCAGTGGTTATAACAATTATTTCAAATTCATCTTTGTCCGGCGCGTCTTCATCATCAAATGCCCCTATTGCTGGTGCGCTTGTAAGATTGTACGATGAGAACAACGCTCCGGTGGGCGATGCGGCTACGGATGTTGATGGCAAAACGCAGTTTGATTTGCCGCTTGGGAAAATGTATTACTTCAACGCGAGAAAATCTGGATATGTAACTGGTGTTTCCGAAAAATTTGCCCCTTCAGCTTCTTCAGGCCAGCAACGTTTGTCACTTTTAGCTGTTGCCGAAGATAATCGCAATAGCGCCACGCTCTACGTAAATATACGCGACGAATACAACGATACTTTTTCAGCAGCCGCGGCGCTCTACACTTCTGATGGAAGGATAATGGAGCAAAGTTCCTTTGCAAGGTCAAGGCATGAGTTTGCTTTTCTTTCACGCGGCTCTACATTAATGGCAGTTGCAAGCAAGGGAGACCGCACTGCAAATGCCTCTGTTGTGTTGGCAAGCGCGGTTAATTCAATTATTCTTAATCTCGATGCGCGGTTTGCTTTTCTTGACATTCAAGCAAAGGATATTTTTACTGGGTTGCCAGTTGCTGCCAGTGCAGAGGTAAAGAGAAACGGCGAGTTGCTTGACACTTGCGCTGCTGTGCCATGCCGGCTTAATGTCAAAACGCGCGGAATTCATCAGTTGAAAGTATCCGCAGCTGGATATTTTGATTATGAATTCACTTATGGGGCTAGTAGGGACCAAGTTACTTTTATTGACAATTCAACAACTTTTGTCAATGCCACTATGATGCCATTGGCTAGTGTGGAAAATTCAGCCATAAGGTTTGACGGCGTGTACGACGCTATTACTTTGGAAAGAATTTCAGAAGGCAGTGGATCATTGAAACAAAATCGCCTTTATGTAGCTTCTTTATCTTCGTTTTATGCAAATGCAACTCTAGCGGGTTTATACTTTTCTCCGTCGGATAGCGCGCCTTCAAGTGTAGAAATTCTGCGCTTCAGGCCAGTTGCAGATGCTGTTGATTCACCACTTGGATTAGATGTTTACGGTTCAACTTCAACTGATACTTCTTCGTGCGGAACTTCCCTGCCGGCAAATAATATCCGGAGGTTGTTGTTCAACTTTCCCCTATCTAGGGAAGAACGCGTGTCGCAGCCTTACTTATTTTATTTTGCAGCAGAGCCTTCACGTGGCGAAGCACTTAGCCCAAGCGATTCCTCAAGCAATTCTTTTGTTGTAAAATACAAGTCGTTTATCCGCCAGTCAGATGGCTCTTTTATCCGTAACCCTTTTGATGCAGGTTTAGGTGTTGGTCGCGGTGAATCAAATGGCCCGCGAAGTGAATGCGCTGCGAAATCTTTCAACTCAACTTACAAGTTGGTTTCAACTAATGTTGAACAAAACGATTTTGCAACTCTTTCGCTTTACTTATCACAGCAACGGCAAGTTGGAACCATTACAACTTCAGATTATCCTGAGCAATGTGGAGAGGCTGCTTTTGACCCCGCGAGGGAAAATCCTTATGAATTTGTCGACTGCAATGGGTTCAACGTTGACGCTGGTTTGCAGCCGTTGTCGTTGCATTTCTCTTTGCGTTTGGCAAATCCAACCCGCGCTGGAATTATTCGATTTACTTCTAATCCAGTTTACTTCTCTGTTGATAACGCATCGTTTACAACTCCCGGCAGGAGGCCGCTGTATTTAGCTCACCGCGAAAGTGCAATTTTTGAAATGGACGTAACCCCGCTGCTTGCCAGTCGCGATGGAAGAACCCAGTTAGATGGAGTTATCAACTTGTCAGCTACTGGTTCAACAGCGGCCAGTGAAATTCAAGTTGAATTTATTGAACGCAGGGACGATGGTGCGCAAAGTGGAAACATATCAAAAATTGTTGGCGTGAGGCTCAACGAAATTACTGTTGAAGGTGGCGTTAATTTGCTTGCAGGTTATTCGTGCGGGTCTGGCAATGTAAAATTCTCTTACGATGAAGGTTTACTAGGCACTGGCTCCGGCTGGTCAGGATGTAATGAGATTCCGCTTGTTGTTGACTCTATATTTCCCGCTGACGCGGTTCCAATATTTATTGAAAATACAACTGAAGTGGGAGATTGTACGCTGCAAAGAGAAGGCGGCGCAGTTTGGGGCGTTGAAAATGGTGGAATTACGCCACAAGTTGATAACACTGATTGCTTTACTCTTGAGGGCGGCGGGGATGGCAGAGATGTTGAAAAATATGGCCTCGATGTGCCGGCCGGTTTCAAGCCTTACGTGTTGAAGTTCAACGCCTTGCGGCCACAGTGCAATGCAGTTCATGGAAACATAGTTGAAGCGCGCAACACTACTTTGCGTTTTGCATGCGGCGGCCGGCGCACAGTGCACAACGGCGTTTCACACCCATACGATGACAAAGTTGTAAACGTAACTGTGATAAACGTAAGCGGAGAGTCGACAAAAGGTTTGGACATTCATCCACTTTTGGATTATTTCTCTAATCGGGAATTTTCAATTTCAGGAGGCGCGGTTTACTTTTATCCAGTACCTACCACGCCGCAGTTGCCTGCAAATCCACTTTCAAACTGTTCACTTGGTTCTACATTGGTCCGCGCTTACCAGGATGCTGAATATCCGACTATTTTCCGCGATATTTTAGAATATGTCCCAAACACCTTTGGAACCTATAATTGTGATTTGAAAAATTCAACCGGAAATTGCATTGGATTTGGCCTCTACCAAGAAATTGCAAAGGTGGGTAAGTTTTCATTTAATCGTGATTTATCCCTGTTGCGTGTTTCGCCTTCTCCAGCTGGCCGCAATTTAACAGTAGCCCCTGGCACAAAACAAAGCGCGTTATTCTCCAGGCAAATAAACGCAAATTACACTGCCGACTTATGGGCAGCCGGCGGTTTTATAGCGTATGATTACTGCGCTGTTTCAACCATTGAAGCAGATGCACCTCACCGCGCTCCTCCGTTTGGAAACAACTATGCGTTTGCAGTTGCCGCGCCTGTTAATTATTCTAGCCAGCTAGACCCGCAATTGTGGGTTCTTGTAAGCAATTTGCAAAAATTAGGTCCAAGTGAACCGCGGGAGTCTTTAACATTTACAGGTGCAGCTTCTCCGATTTCTTTAACGGATACAGGCAACGCAGTTGCGCTTGCAGTTGATTCTCGCTACGTTGGGAGATTTCCAGACCGCACTACGCCGAAGTTAGATTTAGCTGAAAACAATATCCCGCTAGGCCAAGATGCGTTTTCACCTGCAGATGAATTGTTTTCAAAAATATACCGTTCAAATGCACGTGGTGAAACCTACGTTGGCAAGCCGGTTTTAAGCTACGTTGCTGAAGCGCAGAACGTTTTATCGTCAACTGCACTGCGCAGAAGCCGTGGGACTTTCTACTGTTTGCCAGGCGCAGTTAATCCAGCTGATCCAGCGCAATGTAGGCCAACAGTTGGAGACTGGCTTGTAACTACAGCGGCAAATGATTTTCGCGCTGAAAGCTGCCAAGTGTGTTCTCCCTCGACGTGCGATGCACAATGCAATCCAGATACGCATACTTATCCAGATGGAAGGTTCTGCGGCAACTACTGCGCTGCGCCACAATGCTACGCTGCCGACCAATGTGTTGACGGTGTGCGCCGCGTTGCAATTCCAGGCAGAACTGTAACGCATTGGGAAAATTCAACTCAACTAGTTGAACAAATATTGTCAGCTCCTGACAACGGCGCGCCGCTGAAATACTTCAAAGATGAATTGCAAGGAATGTTCAACTACACTGTTGTTGTCAACCTTGGTTACAAATGTACTGATACACAAGGCGATGTTGAAGCTGGAAGTGGAAATTGCTTTGCACCTTCTTCTATTCGCCGCGATCTTCCGGATTTTGACCCAACAAATGAAAACCAATTGTCCCGGCTGAAAGTAAAGGAGTATCAAGGCGGCTGCGAGTACAGCAACAAGTGGAACCGCGGTTACTACAAAGCTACTTTTAGTTACGTTTACGATGAAGAGCAAGGCAAGTGGAAGTGGCGCTACTATGCCGAGCCACTGGAAGTTTCCTCTACTTATCTACAAACTGGAGATGATAAATGCGCTTCGCCTACATTACAGAGCGACCGCCGTTCGCAGCTTTGCTACTATGTATTTTCTACAAGTGCTTCGCCGGTTGGCAAATGTGTCCGTTCACTGCGTGATTATTTGCCACCGGTTTTTGACCCCGCGCAAAAAGATGCAAATGGAATACTGTTAAGTGAAGTAACTAATTTTGACAGCAAGTTTTACAGCATTGACATTGACCACACGCCTGAAACTCTAGACCCTGTAGTGTATCGCTATGTGCGTAACCTTGACCTCTACTCTTCAAATGCGTTGAAATGCGACCGGTTTAATGTAAATCCGTTTCTGCCGGCTGGAAAAACACCAATTATTCTCACGAAAGATTATCCTGCTGTGCCTGCTGCATTTGCAAATGACTATGTAAGAGTCCGCGGGTTAATTGGCACAAATGCCTTGCCTTATTCGTTTGGCGTTGACAAGCGCGGAAACCTCGACTACTTCAAGAGCACTGCAACTGGCACTTGCTCGCGGGTATTTTCCGGCTATCGTATTCGAAGCAGCAGTAACGTTGATGTAGCTTATGGTGTTTTTGACTCTAGTGGCGGGCAGTTGCGTGACAACACTTGCTTTGTAACGTGCTCAATATGCCATGGTGATGCGTGCGTTCGCGGCTTAACTGGTGGCAGCAGCATAGACTGGTGGCCATTCTGGGATTGAAACTTTAAGGCATAGGTTTTTTTATTCAGTGTCCTTATCCCTTTAATGCCACTCAAAACTTTAGCTGAAGTTCTAAGCAAAGCAAATGCGGAAAACTACGCCGTAGGCGCTTTTAACACTAATAATTTAGAAACTACACAAGCTATAATTCGCGGTGCCACTGCACAAAATGCTCCTGTAATTATGCAAACCAGCCAAGGCGCTTTAAGTTATGCTGGATTTGATTATTTGGTAGCATTGGCAAAAACCGCAGCTGAAAATGCAGAAGTTCCGGTTGTACTGCATTTAGACCACGGCACCGATTTGAAAATCGTAAAAAAGGCAATTGACTCTGGTTATAGTTCAGTAATGTTTGACGGTTCGCATTTTCCATTTGAAAAAAACGTTGAGTTAACTAAGCAAATTGTGAAGCTCGCGCACGCCAAGGGAGTTTCAGTTGAAGGGGAGTTGGGAACAATTGGCGGAGCTGAAGACCAAATTTCTTCGCGTAAAATAATTTTAACCGACCCACACAAAGCAAAAGAGTTTGCCCAACTTACTGGCGTAGATGCTTTGGCAATTGCTATTGGCACTTCTCACGGCGCGTATAAATTTACCCGCGCTGGCCAACAAATTGACATTAAACGCTTAACGGAAATCAAGAAATTAACGCAAATGCCGCTTGTACTGCACGGCGCTTCGATAGTTATACCTGAGTTGGTTGAACAGATTCGCAAGTTTGGCGGCATGATGCAACGCGGGCAAGGGCTTTCGCAAAACGAGCTTCGGAGAGCGGTGAACCACGGGATAAACAAAGTGAACACAGATACTGACTTGCGCTTGGCTTTTACTGCGGCGCTGCGGCAAACTATAATGACAACTCCAAAAGAATTCGACCCGAGAAAGTTACTCGCACCTTCAACCCAGTTAATGCAAAAAGTTGTTGAAGACCGAATACGATTATTAGGAAGCGCGGGGAAAGGTTAGCGCAAAAGTTTATATTGGGGGGGGGGGCTTTACCTTTAACATGTTTTTGTTTAGCAGTTTTGGCCGCGCGTTTTCGTTGTACTTTCGCACGTGGCCTTTTGTAGCGATTCGCTTTGCTGTTTTGCTGGCGTTTGGCGTAGCTTCTCTAATTCTGTTTTCTCTTTTATTCGTAGGCTTGACTTTGATTGGCGTTAAGAATTTAGTTGGGCTTGGTTTTATCTTTGCATTTATTTTACTAATTCTGTTTTTCGGCATCTTCTCTTGGGTAAAACGGTATTTTCTATACCTTTACGACGCCGGCCACGTGGCTGTAATGGCCAAGATGATTAAAGGCGAAGATAAAGACATTCCCGGCACAATGAAACAACTGGACTACGGCAAAGATATTGTAATCAAACGCATTGGCTCCCTGACTGTATTGTACGTAATAGAGTCAATGGTTAAAGGAATATTGCATATTGTTAATTCTTTTGCTGGAACTTTAATTTCCTTCATGCCTAAATCAATCCGTGACTTGCTTTACTTCGTAATGCGCGTTCTCAATCGTGCGGTTTTCCTTGTTTTTGACATGGTTTTATCGCATTTGGTTTTTGCGCCTGCTAAAAATGCATGGATGTGCGCCGCGGATACTTTGGTATTATATAAGAAGAACATGCTTCGCTTTCTTGGATTGTCTGCGTTATTAGTTATATTTGCCGATGTAGTTTCGTTGGTTCTTGTTTTCTTTAGTTACCTTGCAGTATTTGCCGTTATTAGTTTGGTTATAGCTTCAAATGCAAGTGCGCTTGTAAGCATCATTGCCATAATTGCCGCGCTGATAGTCACATTTACAATAGTCGGTCTTGTCAGGGAGTGCATTTTAATCCCGTACTCAAAAGCCGTTGTGCTATGCGAGTTTTACGAAACTTTCACAGCTGCAAAGATAACAAAGGAAGACTACGGGATTTTGAACAACATTCCCCAGTTTCAGGAACTGCTGAAAAAAGCAAAGGAAAATCCAAAAAGTTGAAACAAAAACTAAGTAGAAATTTGAGGAAATAGTAATACAAAGCAAAAATTTAATGAAATTAACTTAGCAAGGTGGTTTGAAAAAATGAACGGAAAAATATTGTTGGTAATCAGTTTGCTCTTTACTGGAGTGCTGCTATTCGGCTGTGCTGCCCCTGACGTAGGCGGCGGTGGAGCTGCAGGTGGCGCAGGTGAAAGAGCTGGTGCTGGAGGAGGCGTTGGCGGAGAAGTTGGTGGCGGTGCAGGTGCTGGAGCGGGCGCAGGCGGTGCTGGTGGCGAAGTAGTTGCAGCTGAAGTTAGCGGCGGTTTAGGCGAAACGCTTTCAAGCGGCGCGGTTAATTTGACTGTGCACAGTTATGATTTTACAACAAAAATAGGCCATGGTTCAGCAGCTCTAGATTCTGGCTTCTATTCAGAGGACACTGGAGACAAATTTGTAATATTGAATGTCACTTTAAAGAATTTGCGTCACGAAGGAATTAATCCATTTTCGCTAATGAAAATGTATGAATCTTCTACGGACACTTATGGCTCACGTTGTTTAAGTGAAGCAGCTGACGTAATGCGGGGTGGATTCTCTGCCGGCAGAATGGCTGCAAACGAAGAACGCACTGGGCTGATAGCCTGCAAGGTTAGTATAAAAGACTCGCTTGCTATACGGCTCGTGTTTGACACAATAACCGTAAATGTCTATAAGTACAGCGATGTAGTTGACCAGCTTACTGTAAGAGGTGGTGTTGGAGCGTGGGTTTCTAGTCCGCACTCTGCTATTGCAGTTAAAGTGGATTCATGCAACTTTATTGCAAACAGAGATGCCACTGATCTAACTGCCTTTCGCGGGGTAACTGAAAACTTCATCCTTGACTGCATTAGTGATAATGAACGAGTAGTAAATGGTCCTGGATCTTATGCAGCGTGTGCGTTGCTGGTTGTAAATCTGACATTAAAGAACAACCTAAACGTGCCTTGGAACTATGACTATAATCTAGATCGTTTTGAACTCAAAGTTGGTCTGCCTGGTAAGGAGATTAACCATGAATATCACAAGAGGTTCTTTGAAGTTCTAGACCGGCCAATGAATTTGGAAAATACGGTTCCCGGAGAAGAACGCCAAGGTCAGTTTATCTTCACAGTTGGAGATGGTATCCCGGCAAGTTCTGTTCCGGTTGTGTTTTACAGGCATGACCCAGTTAGCTTTGGAACAGTTGAAGTTGACTGCCGTCAGCGTGGCTCACCCGTTGTAGCGGCTCCGGGTGTAGAAACCCCCGGCGCACAAGTTGTGCAAAGCGCAACAGTGCAGCCCAGGAATTAGTCGTTTTAGGTATAAACCACAGTGTCAGAAAGGTCAAGGCAAGCAACTTGGCCCTTTCTTTTTTTTAATTTTTTGAAATGCGAAAGTGATAATATGGCAAAGCAAACCACTTACCCAATTTTTCTGTTTGGCTTGATAGCTTTAGGTTTGTTTTTGTTTGGCTGTTCTCAACCGCAACAAGGCGGAAGCAGTACTAACGCACCTTCAGCTCCGGTTGACTTGAATTCCTGTTTGAACAATTGCCCGGGCACTTCAGATACTCCGGTTCACTTAGCCACTTGTAAAATAAGCTGTTATACTGACCTAGCAGACCAAACAAAGAATCCTGCAAATTGTGATCCAATTTTGCAGCAGGAATATGATTCAAAAGAAGCTAGTTACGCCGCCTGCGTTTCAGGAGCAGGTGCAACGGATCCTACGTTATGTAATAAGTTGAGTGCGGGGCAGACTCTTAGTTATTGCCTTGCAGATATAGGTGCAAGGATAAGGAGCACCTCGCCATGCGATGTAGTGCGTGATGCTGAAAGTTTTGGCAAAGATTTTTGTATTTCCGACATTGCATATAGCTTGAAAGACCCCTCGCTATGCGAGCAGATAAGCGACAGCACGAAGAAAAGCAGTTGCCAATCTCGTGCCAGATCTTAAGCGTTTTCTTTATTTGTTTTATATTTTATTAGGTGTAACGGATAGATGTTCTACGAATTTCATAAGAAGTGGTTGTCTGTGCCTGGAGCGTATGGCGCCCCCCCAAAAGCTATTGCTTGGCTCTACGAATTTGGTTATTCAGCAGGAATTTTATTCGTTCTATTTGTTGCAAGTGAATTGTTACGCTTGCCATCAATCTTAACAGGATTTTTTTTAAGCGCTTCTCTTATAGCGTTATCAATAACTTCCTTAATCTTAGGATACATTAATAAAAAATCAAGTGTTATTTATTTTGGAAGTATCGGGGGCGTGCCGCATAAAAAGAAAGACTATAAATGGGTTTACTACTGGTTCCAATTTTTATCAGTAACTGGAGCAATTTTATTATTCCTAGCTGCTATTTATATACTTAAAACTATAACTGGGCTCTAGCGGTTGTCTACATTTTTTTCCCTTGCTTTTTTTCAGGTTTTTTACTTAAACAAGGCAGCTGCCTTGTTTAAGGCCTTACACCCTGCGGGGTGTAAGTTTGCCTGAACAGCTTGCCTATTTTCCTCTTTATCCGGTCAGGGCACTTTTCCAAGTAGCTTGCCAGTTTCTTTTTGTCAATTCTTTTTTTCATCTCTTTCAGCGTTGCGCTGTCAAGCGGTTGGTTGAAATAAACAAAGTCAATGAGCGTTTTTTCCACGTCTGAAACGTTAATCCATTGCCCGTAGTAGTTTCGCGTTTCAAACCCAAAGAACATTTTCCTCGCAATGCGGTGAATTATCACTGTGCCGCCGAGCATTTGCCTAACTCCTGGCCTCACCTTACGCGGCGTAACTAGAATAGTGTTGGTCTCCTGTTCCCACAAGTTGTGCAGCGATAGCGCCTCTTGCAAGCCGTGGTAAGACGGCGTAAACGCCAAGCTTGCCAGTGTAGGGTCTGTGCCAAAAGTGTAGAACCCCCGTTTCAGCTTGTTCAACTTGCCTTTTTTCAGCAGGTTTTTTATGAACAGCTTTGCATATTCTTGCGTTGAGCCAAGGTGTTGGAGATACATCTGCGCGTCCCTAGTGGTTAATATGGGAAAATCCTTAAAATGCCTGAAAAACCCTTCAACGTATTTCATTTGTCAAACCCTCGCTTGAAGCGTTTCAGCCATTTGCTTGAAAGTTGGCACTATGCCTGCATAAATAATTGCTTTTAAGTTTTCCTCATCAGTAGGAGTTGGCAAATCCCGCAAAAATTCCTGCATTTCTCGCGACTTGCCTTTTACTAAGTTGCTTAAGTGGTAAACGTCGTAAATGTCGCGGATTAGCCTGCGCGATTTGTAGGCATTCATTTTTTCCACTATGAGTTCCTCTGCTGTCAAGGTGTATATGTTCATCTTTGCGCCGTTTGCCTTCTCGTATGCTGCGATAACTTCTTTTCCAGGTTTTCTCTTGGCCATTTCCAGCCGCACTTCCGCTTCCCCGTTTGAAACCTTTGCAAAAATAGTGTTTTCAGTTTGCTTGAACTTTAAAACTGTTAAGCTACGTTTGTTCATTTCTGCTATCCATTTATCCTTGAAATCACCATTGGTTTTAGCGTAGAAATCCAAATCCTCTGAAAACCTATTGCCATTATAACAGCGCCAAATCGCCGTACCGCCGTGCAGAACCGGTTCAAGCTCCCCAAACGAGGCGTAAATAACCTCTACAACTTCATCCTGCAGCATAGCTACCTCTAGATGCGCTTTTTTCTTCAGCCTATTAGCAAGTGAAATCTCCATACAGTATCACACTAGGTTAAGTAAACCTAAGGTATAAAAAAGTATCCCTTTGGTTGATTCAAGCTTTTGCACGTGAATTTGCGTGGCTTTATGTGCTGGTTTTCTCACCAAAAAGCTTATAATAAACAAATTGTCTATTATTGTTTGTTTTCTATGAAAATCTCTGAAGCGGTTTTGCGGGCAGTTGAAAAGTCGCCCTTTGGCATAGCTACGCTTGAAGTAGTTGATAGCTTGCATTTGTGTAATTCTTTTACCCTTAAAACTACATTGAGCCGTTTACATAAAGCCGGTCGCATCATTAGGCTAAAGCGCGGGGTATATTCTGCTAACCCGATGGTTGACCCATTTATCTGTGCTCAGAATACCTTCAACGGTTACCTTGGGTTTTCAACTGCGCTTTATTTGCATAAGTTTATAACTGAACTGCCGTTTGCGCTGGCTGTGGCAACTACGAACAAGTCAGGTTATAAGACATTTGCGCCTTATGAATTTCGCGCCGTTGCACTTAAAGAAAAGGCTGTTGGTTTTGAGCGCCTAGGGCCTTATGTGGTTTCTACCCGTGCAAAAACCTTATTTGACTGCCTGTACCTTCCAATGTATGGAGTTGAGTGGCCGAAGTTGATAGCAGCATACGAAGAAAAACCACTTTCAAAAAATGAATGGCGCGAGTTTGACTCTTACGTCAAAAAGTTTTTACTGCCTTGGCAGGTGTTGGGGCGTATTTCGCGGGCTAAAAAAGAAATTTTAGGTGGTAGTTAAATGGTTGAACCAAATTTAGAAGTGTGCCGTGCGATTTCCCTTCAGTGGGGGCTTCCCCTGCAGTTTGTAGTGAAGGAATTTTACCTGTTTGACGTATTAAGCCAGGTAACAATGCAATTGCCAGTTTCACCTGCAATTCTAGAAGGGCGCAAAGAGCCGCAAGTGGTTTTCAAGGGCGGCACTGCCTTGAACAAGGTTTATTTTGGGAAATTGCAGCGCTTTTCTGAAGATCTGGATTTTGACCTCAACACAACGAGCTTTTCTGAACTTAAAGAGTTTTGCAACGGGTTAGCTAGCCGCATAACTGGTTACGAAATAACGGAGTTTCGGCGGGTAAAGGACACCATGCAATTTTACTGCGTGTTTCAAAGCCCATTTGGGAACAAAGATCATATACGCATAGACGTAGCAGCTAAAACAATAATAACGGACAAGCCGCCAATTGTTAAACCAGCTGTTTCGGAATACACTGGCCGTTTTGTAACCGGATTTTACGTTTATTCGCTGGAGGACCTAGTGGCGCGTAAAATGAATGCACTTATGGGCCGCTGTGAGGGGAAAGATGTTTACGATGTCAGCACTGCACTTCCATTTTGCGGAAAATTGCAAAACGCAATTGCCAAGTCCCTTGAGTCTGAGAATAGCAAGCTGACAACAAGCCAGTTTATGGAAAAAACCATAAAGGCAGTTAAAAATGCTGATACCAAGAAACTAAAACGCTTGACAAATCCATTTATACCTTCTAACAGCCGGCCTCGCGACTGGGTTGAGCTTAAAAATGACTTAATTTTGAAACTCCAACAGCTATAGCAAACCGCTAAAGTAATCCGACTAAAGCTGCGGTTTGCTAGATAGCAAGAAGCAGCAATTATTCAGATTATCTCTGCGTCTTGCTATATAACAACACTAAAGTTGAGCATAAACTCTCTGGTTGATAACTTTTTTTATGGCTGTGGCATTCAGCTCTACATCTTCTCCACTGCGGTAATCCCCAGTATTTCCAACCCGCGTTCTAGAACGTTTGCAGTTGCCTTTACCATTTGCAGCCGCGTTGTTTTGATTTGTTCATTTTCAGCGTTTAGCACTGAGTGTGCGGCGTAAAAAGTGGAGAAAGCGGCGCATGTGCGGAGAAGATAATCGCACAGTGTATGCGGCGATAGTGACCGCGCTGAATTGGCAAGCACGTCGGGAAACGCGGCTAGTTGTAATAGTAAAGCGCGTTCTTCTGTGTTGTAAGTATATCTCCCCCCTACTGCTTTCTTTTTCGCTTTTTCTTCTCCAGCTTTTCTCAAAATACTTTTGCATCTCACGAGTGAATATTGCACATACGCTCCGGTGTCGCCTTCAAATGAAACCATTTTCTTAAAGTCAAAAGTGATGTTCTTTTCAGCGCTTACTTTGAGCACTGCAAATTTCAATGCGCCTATGCCAATTGCGCGGCTGCGTTGCTTTAATTCTTTTTTCCCTGCGTCTGGCTCGCGTGCGAGGATTTCACTTTCAGCTTCTGCGCTGGCTTCGTCAATAACATCTTGCAATAGCACAACCCGTCCAGCGCGTGACGAGATTTTTCCCTCTGGTAGCACAACAAGCCCGTAGCCAATGTGTTTTATTTTGTGCGCGATGGGCTTCTTTAGTAATTCTAAAATTTTTGTAAATTGTTTAAAGTGCAAATTCTGGTCACTTGCAGTTACAATTACTGACAGGTCCGGTTTGTATTTCTTCCACCGTGCTTCAGCAAGCCCCAAGTCACGAGTTGAATATAGCGTTGTGCCGTTTGAACGGAGAATGATTAGATTTGGCAGGGGTGGGGTGTAATCTTCCAGTTTTGCAACGATTTCTCCATTTTTATCGCGGAATGCAATCCCTGCTTTAATTGCTTCGCCAACAACTTTTTTACCTTCTTCTATATAGTCGGAGTCAAATATTTCTTCGTCAAATTTTACGTTTAGTTCCTTGTAAATCGTTTCTATTGGCGGTATGCTTAACTCGCGGACTTTTTTCAGTTCAGCCGCTATCTGCTTCTCGCCGGCTTCCATTTTTTGCAAAACTTTTTGCGCCTCTTCTCCAAGCGCGGGGTTCTTTTCAATCTCCGCATTTATTTTAACGTAGTACTCAAGCAATTCGCGTTCGTCTTTTATTTTTTTCGCGCCGTAATGACGTAAGCCAGTGATGAGTTTAGCAACTTGCGTTCCAGCTTCGCACAGGAAATTAGAGCCAACAACGTTCCAGCCCTGGTTTAAGAGGAGATTTTTCACCGCTTCGCCGTAAATTGTGCTTCTCACGTGGCCTACGTGTAGTGGTTTGCCTACGTTTGGAGAAGAGTATTCAACGATTGCTTTTTTGCTTGGTTGCTTTCCTTTTTTCTTGGCTTTTTGTTCAGTGGAACCATAATTTTTTTCAGTGCTCTGCTCTGCGGATAAGCTGAAGAATTTTTCCGCGGCAGTGAAGTTGACGTAGCCGTTTAGCGAATCGGTTTTTTCAACGAGCTCTGGAAGATTTTCGTTTATTTTTTCCGCTATTTTTTGCGCGATTTCAACGGGATTCTTTTTCAACTGCCGGCCGAGCATTAAAGCAACTGGGCTAGCGGCATCATGCTCCTTTGCAGGCGCGTCAATTGGTGGTTCAACTTCTATTTTGTACAAAGTTTTCACTGCCTTTTTAACCGCAGCGGTGCATTGCTGTTTAAGTTCTGCCATTGCTTGCATTTTTCTATTCTAAACCTCCTGCTTTTCCTTCCAACCTCGCGTTTATAAATATGTTTTTCTTAAGTTTTAATGATTCCATGGGATTAAAAGAGTTCTATTACGGCATAGAAGATAAGTATTATGCATTTATAGAATGGCTAGCTGGACACGGGTTAAACTTAAAGCCGCTTATATCTGCAATTGAAAGCCACGGAATTCCATCAATGCCGCTTTTTCTCGCTCTTATATTAATAGTAGCTGGCGGCTTGGCTGTAACGTTTGGCGGCGTTGACCTATCTAGCCTCAGTAATTTAACTGGCGGTTCAACTTTATCCATTTCTGTGCGTTCGTCCGCGGGTCCAGTTGACGGCGCCTTGGTTAGCTTAGCAGGCGATGGAGTTAGCGCTTCTTCTTCAACTGTTAATGGCGTTGCTTCGTTTTCAGGAATTGCTTTAGGAAAACGCGTGCGGGCCACAATTACAAAAGATGGCTTTGCTACACTTACAAGAGACTTTGTAACTGGCGGCGCGCTTGCACCGTTTCTTTTACAAACAAGCCGCGGTGAACAAATACTAGTATTAGTAGTTGACCAAGATAGTGCGCCAATTGCCCGCGCGCAGATAACTTATGAAGTTGCTGGAGAATCTCGCACAACTGTAACTGATTCAAGGGGAGTTGCAAGAGTTACGGCGCGTGTTGGCCAAGAAGTTTCACTTACTATTACTGTGCAGGGTTTTGATACTAAAACTGATTCATTCACGCCTGATTCTCCAGGCTACCAGCACCAAGTTACAATGGAACGCGGATTAGGAATAATAAGGAATTTTGACAATTTGCGCAACCGCGCTGGTGACGTTCCTTCTCCAAATGATGCTGACGATGTTTTAAGAAGCCGTTCAACTAACCTCGCAGGCAGAGGTACAGTTGGCGTTACCGTGCTAAACTCTACCGGCGTAGGAGTTGCAGGCGCGATTGTCACTTTGTTCAGCGCAGTTGACTCAACTGTATTGGCAACTGGCAGAACCGCTTCAGATGGCAATTTCACTTTTCGCAATGTTCCAACTGGGCTACGGGCGTATGTTGGCGTAGATGCCGAAGGTTGGGTTTCGGGAACCTCTGAAACGCGAGTTATAAATGACGGCATTAATTTCCGCGTTACTCTAGCAGCAATTTCAAATACGAGCGTTGCCAACTTAACCGTTGCTTTTTCTGAAGATGGCGCTCCCGCTGCTGGTGGAAGGGCAGCTCCTCCAGGTGTGCTTACTGGATTAATTATATTTGTAGTTGATGCAGATGCTAATCGCGTTATAGGTGCTGGAGAGCGGCGGGCAAGAGAATCAACAATAGTAAATTTGCCTGCTGGTAGGCGAGTTTACGTAACTGCATTTTCACGCGACCATGTGCGTTACGCTTCTGAACCTTTTGAGCTGGCTGCTGGAATAAATCGCTTTAATGCTTCACTTACGCGTGCTTCTCCTGAGAATAGTGCCGACGTTCAAGTCAAAGTAGTTGACTTTTACGGTGCTGCAGTTAACAATGCAAATGTAACTCCTTCTCTTCCGGCAACGGCGCGCTTATTGCTTCCAGCTGAGCAAACTGGTGCTGATGGCAATGCCATTTTGAAAAATGTGCCACTTGAAAATATTAAATTTATTGCAACTCACGGAGACTTTGTTGGAACTAACACAACCACCGTAGTTTCTGGAGCAGCTGGAGCGGGAGCAAATAGCGTACTTATTCAAGTGTTGCCAACTGCTGGAACGGCAAACATCCATGCAGTTGACCTCTTCTCAGGCGCAGATATTGGTGAACCGCAGTTTACTATTAGTTATATCCGTGGTCGAGATAGTGCAGAACTAGCCAGTTGTCCGCCAACTGAATTAAGAGATGGCGTTTGCACTTTATCGCTTGCCTCTGGAATTCAATTTACTGTAGTTGCCCGCGCAACTGGCTATATAGAAAAAACCCAAACTTTCACCGTAGGGCCTAACTTAGCTAGCGATGTAGAAGTCAAAATGATTCCTGCAACTGACAACCAAATTATTTCTCAAACTAGTGGTTTAACCTTAAGAAGAGCCAGCGATGGCGCGGAAGTTGGTCGCGATGAAAGCCTCCTGCAAGGAGAAGTATATTTGGCTGATTTCAACGTAGTTGTCCCGCCTCATTCGTCAAAGTTTGGAGTTTACCTGCGCATTGGCAGTGAAGGGGCAGGCGCAAATGACAATGCGATTATATTAAAAGGATTTCCGCTTGACGACCCGCATAATATTAACCATGGTTCAATGATGTTACGCGGTTCAGGCTCATTTACTCCAGCTTCATGCGGCGACGTTGTTAATTCAAATGCAGTTGGCACATTCAAGTGGCTTGAAGCTTCACTAGCTTCAGATAGCTTTGTAGATTTTGGCTTGTTGGCTGATGCAGATGTTGCTTCTTCAACAGTTGTAACTGTGCCGTTTCTTGTAACTAAATCAAAACCACGCAATGTAACTTTACAATTCCGCGCATTTGCAGCTACTCCTGATGGAGTTATCCGCTCTCCAGTTGACCCGGTTCTTGGAAGCAACGAAGAATCACGGGCAAGGAAATCCTGCGCCAGCCAAACCTTTGCAACAAATTACTCAATTGTAGCAGCTGCAAATAAGTTAGTTCAATGCGGCAGCCAAGCATGTTTATTCTTATCATTCCACCAAGGTGCTGATTTTGGCGGAGAAGGCTTTGAAGTTAAACCCGCAATCGTAAGGCGCGGAGACTTTCCAAGCCCCCTCTTCCTGGAATATGGATTAATAGACTTCAACCCAAATTTTGAAGATGGAACTTCGTTAAGTTTTTCAACTGACCGCAGCTTTATTTCAGTGTTGAACACTGGTTCACAACTGCTGCCAGCTGCAACTGCGGGAACAGTTGATGTAAGCGTAGATCCAGCTAGCAACACTTATTCGGCAAATGTAAAGAGCAGTGGAAAAGTGGATGGGCGAATTGCAACTAACCCATCTAACCAAGCGCGGAACCCCTTTTCAATTACTTTAAGTTACGGCAACAAAGTTTCAATCGCAACAGCTGTTAATTTAGTTGGCTTGCCAGCAGAAGTGGTTGCTCTATCTCCCTTGCCGCAGCATTACGTACTGCGTTATGATGCAAGCGACGCAATTACGGTGCGCAATAGTTCTAACAACCGCGAAGCTAGCGAAGTTGACTTTCTAGTTGACCCATTAATGCCTGCTGATGCCTTGCTAGTTGCTTTCAACTTTTCAGGCGCAGCTTGCCAACAAGTTACTTTCAGTTTATTCGACGAAAGCGGGTGTTTTGCGCTTGACGAAAATCCAAAAGAATCCTTACAGCTTCCAGATGAATATTCCTCTTATGGCAATAACTTGCTTCTGTTGAAGTACGACGCGTCTACTGACCGCTGCCAATTCTATTCAAAGAACCCGAACAAAGTTAGAAAAGCAACTGGCGCAACGTTGCGCGTTGCAAGCACATGCACCTCCGCAGCAAAGGAAATTCCGCTAGTTGCTCTACCTAACCCAGCGCTTGCTGAAAGCGGATTTGCAGGAGAAGATACAGTGGAGTTCAAGCCCGAGTACAATGCAGTTGTTAAAGTTCCTTCGGCGTGGAATGAACAAGGCGTTGCACCCCTGAGAGTGGAAACTTCTTACGTTCATGTTTTGATAAACAACCGCCTCTACTCGAAAGATAACTATGTGAAATTATTTGAAGGAACTGAAGGCGGCAACGATGAAGATGCAGTTGACTTCCGCGTGCTTGACAACTCAGTGCTGTTGCCAGTGCAGTCCAGCCGTTCATTTGCAACTCTCGACGATGAAAATGAATTTCTCGGCGCTCTACTAGGCGTAACGCCAGTTGCAGATAAGCTCCGCGTAACTGCCGACCCACTTGAATTTTCGCGAATACACCCTGAACAAGATATTTTAGGCTTGGATAACCAGGCGGATTCAGTTGAATCAACACGCAAAGACGTGCTTACCGTTTTGGCTAACACTGCTTTCCGTCGACGTCAGGCTTGCACCGAGTCGCAGCCATGCCCATTTGGAATGTTTCCATACAACGCATTTGTTTCTGGCAACGAGCCGGTTAAGTTACATTTAGGTGGAGAGTTGTGGACTGGAAAAGTTGGCGATGGAAGCATAAATTTTGAAAACGCCGGCTTAGCAGGAGAAGCTTGCGACCAACGCAACCAAGAAGGAGTTTATGATTATTACTGGGAATACCGCGTAAATGAAAACGGCAACTTCCAGCAGGACAAGAAATTCACGCCGCTTAGCTTACAGCCGCTGGATTACGTTGATTTCGGCTGTTCGGTCCAGCAAACTAACCTCTGTGGGAAATTGTCCTTCGCAGGCCACTCGTGCATATCTACATGTGGAGACGGCTGGTACTATGATACTGTTCCAGGAGCCCAAGGTAAGCTATGCAGTGGCAACAACTTCAAAGTTGACCAGTTGCGGCCAGCTGGTGATAAGATGTGGGGCACTTTATGGGGTAGATTCTTGGAGAATCTCCCACAGGCTGCGCTTTCATGTTTCGCAACGGAGTGGGCTGGAACTTATGCCGGCTGCCAAATTGCAACCGCTGCTTGTGAAGGCAATGTATTATGCGGGCAAGCGGTTGGAAGAGGAGCGGCATTTTTTGTAGGTAAAGCTTACGACTTAACTTTAGGTGAACAAATTGCAAGTACAATTGCAAAAGGATCCAACCTTGGAGACAAGAAAGGAGACTTGCCTGGGTTTTCTAACACTTTAGCTTCGTGGGCCGAATATTGCTCTTATGCAAACATAGCTGCAGATACGGTTGAAGCAATTGGAATTTTGAAAGGCGCAGGCAGTGCAGCAGCAGGCGCAACTACAAGCGCTTCCAATTTTGATAGCTGCAGCAGATTAGCCACAGACAAAGCGTTGTCGTACTGCTTCTGTTACCAAGGTGCTCTTGAAGGTGGGTTGGACGTTGGCTTTGGCCCTCTTTCTGGAGGGTGTTTTGTTGAAAAAGCCGCGCGTGCACTTATTGACAACGATTTCGTTGGTCTCTCCCGCGATTCACTTTCAAGCCAGTTTGCGCGCTACAAGTCAGCCATGGATGCTAGGAAAGCTGCCAGCGATAGGTACAGCGCAACTGTAAGGGCAACTAGCGCTGATGGAATTGATTTATGTATTACCGGGTGTAGCACTCAAGCAGATATAGCTTTAGCAAAGGCTGATTTTGCTACCGTGCCGGGAGCTACTCAACGGCTTGACCGAGTAAGCACTGCACTTTCCGATAAAATGTCTAGAGAGCAAGATGCCGACCTAGCTTACGTCGAAGCTAAGAGCAATGGATTCTGTGCTGGTTTACCCCGAGGCGATGAGAACAGCGGCTGTGAACAAGCGCTTCTAACTGCAGGAAAGCAGCTCAATGTACTGGATAAGACGCGCAACTTCGTGTGCGGCCCTGCGCTTATAGGCGCAACTGCGTTGCTTGCAACTGAAAGCTTTGCTTCGTTGGGAGTTGATGAACGCGCTTACGTTCAGATAAACAAGGCTGGCAATACTAAATTTGACAATAAGGTGCTTGGCTTGTTCAGCACAGGGCCTGATGTGGATTGCGAGGACAACACTAACTTACATGAAAATGTCGACGCGTATTACGATATGGACTTCTCTAGTCTCCGCGTGTTCAACGGCAAAACAACCACTTGTGATGAAAAGAAAAACATCCAAACTTACGCTAACCCCGCCGTAGATGGTGGCGTAAATTACAAGCAAAACAAGGCGACGTTCTACATTAAGAGCGGAAGGTAAAAAGGGCGGAGCGCGGAAGATAAAAAAGGTAAAATGGGGGGCTTATAAACCGCCAATTAGCGCGGGCATAGGTTTTTATTCCCTGTTTATGCCAATAATTATCTGTTATTATTAATTTACCGGTTATTTTGATCCGTTATTAGTTGGGTGTCATAAGGTGGGTTTAGGAAAAATAAGCATTGGGTTAGTGTCACTGTTTCTACTTTCCCTATTTGCTCTTTCTATTTCCATTGCAGCTGTGCCTCCATGCCTTCCTCCTGGGCCATGTGGCGCTGGTCCTGAGCCTAGTTTGATTTCTTCTATGTCTGCAAGCCCGGTTGATCTAGCGATTAATTTGGACGATTATAATTTCACAACAATGTTTGTAAATTCCACTGACCCAGGCAATTTAACCTCAATAACAAGCGACATGGGCGGGGTTTGCACATTTTCCATGTACTATTCAAATGGCTCTTTTGCCGCTGAATTAACAAGCGTTTATTCCCCCGATGCTATGGTGTACTATAATTCTTCAAATTCCCTCATGCAGTTGGACCGCGCGGATAACTATACCTTATTTACAAATTGTTCAGCTCCAGGGTTTGAAGATGCTAATCTATCCTTAGGAGCTTCTATTGGAGTTTACCGCGCTGGCGTTAGGCTTTATGAGCTAGACGATTTTGCTGGCAATTACACGCGGTTCGACATATTTTCACTTGGCACAAGTTACTTTGACTCAATTAATTCTATTGACGGCGTACCGCAGGTTTTAGATTCAATCACTTCAGATGAAGGCGGCAGCTGCACGTTTTCAGTTTTAGACACAGCTATGGATCCGCTGGTATCCGGCGACATGGAGTACAATCCTGTTTCGGAACTATATCAGTTCAAAACTTTAATTGGCGGCAACGGTGGTTTAGATTTAGCGCTGGGCGATTATTTCTTCTATACACACTGCAGTTCAACTAACTCTTCGTTTGAAAATAGAACCGCGATGTTTCCCTTTACTGTCAAACCAATTACGTGTGGATACACTGCACTTACCAACATTACT
>OBEQ010706870.1_pt1 | contig 24680 bp, 31 predicted proteins | sample 1670901 | NCBI WGS metagenome assembly OBEQ01 (sample SAMEA104232315, study PRJEB22302) | groundwater metagenome | biome: forest; feature: aquifer; material: groundwater | place: USA | collected 2011-08-07 | depth 5.4 m | reverse complement strand
TGGGAAAGTTGATAAGAGCGGTGAAGCAATCATGATGGAGATAACTCTATCAAAGTGAAAGTCTACGCAACTTAAACATTTCATTGGCGATGAAGCGCCATCAGGAGGGAAAAGCCATGGGAGATAATTTCATCATTAACGGAAGATCGGTGACGCAAGATCAGTTTGTCCAGTTTCAAACGGATCTGGAAAGGATCGAGAGATTGTCTTGGCGGCAGTCAGGAAAACTCCCGCAGCCTTGCAATTTGCCGACCCGAGTCTTCAGAAGGATCAAGAGGTTGTTCTGGCAGTGGTGAAGAACGTTCCTTCAACTTTGCAAGATGTCGACGAGAGTCTTTGGCGGGATCGAGAATTTGTCTTGGCAGCGGTAAAGGAAAACGGCGAGGCCTTGAGATTTGTCGACGAGAGCCTTCAAAAGGACCCGGAGATTCAACGAGCTGCAAAAAGAAATTGAACGGATGAGGTGAGGCGGGGAAAAACTGATTATCGAGAATAAAAATAGGATTCCAGTTCACCTGGATCAACGAAACGGGATGCCTGTCGGAAAATGGCCTTCAATGTGCCACGGTCCATCTCATGATGCCTGGGGATTGTCAGAGATTGTTTGAAACCTCCTTCGGTCATGCGACGCAGCTTTATGTGACTTCCTTTTTGTGAATGTGGTTGAAATCCGAAATGACCAAGGATTTTAACAACCTCATCACCGCTCAATCTCCTCAATCTAGGCGGCATGGGCTCTCGACTCGACTTCCATGGTCAGGATAAGCGGTGGATTTTGTACAAGGTTAAACTCGCCCAGGTCTTCTCCTTCAAGATGAAGAGAAATGGCCTCCTGAAGGTTCGACACGGCCTCATCGAGGGTCTTTCCCTGAGTCACGACCGGAAAGTCGACACATTCAGCCACATAAAACTTCTCACCTTTGCGAATGAAAGCATTGATTGTCTGTTGCATCAGCAGATCTCCTCCCATCACCAAGATACCACGACCCCCCCTTTTTTCAATGATGAAATTGAGTTTTCTGGACCTTTTGCCAGAAATTCCACCATCGATTGAAAGTCATCCGGCAAGGGGGCTTCGAAGTGGACCTCTTTGCCCGTTCCCGGATGACGGAATCCTAGTTTCAGGGCATGAAGAAGCGGACGATCGATTGCCTCGATAGTCTCCCGCAACTTCGCTTCCTTAATCGAGGAGAGGCGGGTCTTGGCCCCGTAAACGGTATCCCCTAGGATCGGATGGCCACTCTCGGAGAGGTGAACGCGGATCTGATGGGTCCTTCCGGTTTCTAATCGTAATTCCAGGAGTGTCACTCCGGCGGAGTAGGTTTTTTGCACCTTAAAATAAGTGATTGCTTCGCGCGCCTTGCGGGTCTTGGAGGAGAATTTTCTTCGATGTTGGGTGTCTCGACCGATCGCCAGGGAAATTTTGCCCTCTTTGACTTTGAAGGTTCCGAAAACGAGGGCCAGGTAAATTTTTTCGACTCGGCGCGCCTTCCATTCGTTTGATAGTTTTCGCTGGGCGAGATCATTCTTGGCGACAACCATCACCCCGGAGGTCCCTTTGTCAAGGCGGTGGACGATCCCGGGTCGCACTTCTTTTTCTTCGATGGCCTCTCGACCGAGGTGATGTAGGACCGCATTCACCAAGGTTCCGCCGAAATGCCCCGGCGCGGGATGGACGACCATTCCGACTGCCTTATTAATGATTAAAAGATCGTCATCTTCATAGAGAATAGTGAGAGGGATCGCCTCCGGTTCCGCTTTGGGAAGCACCGGGGCGCGGCGGCGCATCTCGATTTTTTCTCCGCCGTGCAGGAGATGGCTCGCTTTTTTTTGGACGCCGTCGACCGAGACGTATCCTTCTTCGATCAGTTGTTGGATCCGCGACCGGCTGTATTGCGGGTATTGAGCGGTGAGAAAAAGATCGAGGCGGATTCTTTTCAATTATTCTTGGTCCAGCTCGGTGTTCCAATAGCTGAAATCGACGATGTTAAAGAAGGGCTTCCATTCGTGATATTTGATCTGTTTCCAGGAAAAGTCGATGAACGGCGTCCAGCGCGGGCGGTTCGGCTTTCGGAGGAGTTTCATCCCGACCTCCGTGGGGCCCTTTCCGCCTTTTCGATGATTGCAGGGGAGGCAACTGGTGACGACGTTCTCCCAGGTGGTCTTTCCCCCTTGCGAGCGCGGGATGACATGGTCGAGGTTCAGGTTTGACCTCTTGAATAATTTTCCGCAGAACTGACAGGTGTTGCCGTCCCGAAGAAAGATGTTGTGTCGTGAAAAACGGACATGCCGTTTGGGAATCCGATCATAGGTGGTCAACAGGATAACCCGGGGGACCCGAACCATCCGGTCGATCAGGCCGATCGTTTCATCCTGGGCCGCGGCCGAGAGCTCGCTCCAGCTTTTGAAATCAAACGTGTCGAATTGGTGATCGACGGCCCGGGCGAACCCTTGATAAAGAAGGATGAAGGCGCGGCGAACCGTGGTGATATGGATCGGGAGATACGAGCGATTGAGGACTAAGACCTGTGAAGCAAGCATTTTGTTCTTTTATTATGGCTCGATTTAGATTTAAAGAAAAGGATTAACTCATGATCATTTTTTCGAACGGCCACCGATTCCAATTCATGACCGCTTCGGGGGCGCTTGCCTTCGACGGAAAAGGCTGGCCTTGGGAGTGGCCGCTTCGATGGATCGGCCTCTTGCAGCCGGAGCTTTTCACCATCGTCACCAAGACGCTGACCCGTCAACCTCGCGAGGGAAATCTCCGATGGAGTCACCCTTGGACCGTGGTCAAAAAAATCGGCGAAGACGGTATGGTGAACGCTATCGGTCTTACGAATCCGGGGATTGAATGGTGGATTCGGGAAATCGCTCCGCATATTCCCAAACGTTATCAAATCATTGTTTCCCTGGAGGCGGTTGATCCGGACGAGACAATGGAGATGGTCGCGATGCTGAACGGCCACCCGGGCGATGGACTCAAAGGGATCGAGCTCAATCTTTCATGCCCTAACTCCCCTCATGCCGGCGACCGTTCCACCGAAACGGCGCTCTTGATCTGCGAAGTGGCGGCGAGGGTCTCCCCTCTTCCGTTGATCGCCAAACTTTCTTACACCCATGATTATGTGGCGATCGCAAAAGGGCTTCAAAAAATAAAAAAGATGGAAGCGCTCAGCATCAACAGCATCCCCTGGCGGGTCATTTTTCCCCATGCCTCCTCCCCTCTCGAACAGTTTGGAGGCGGCGGCGTTTCAGGGAAGAGTATCCAATCCCTCAGTTGGAAGATGATGAAAGAATTGAGCGCGGCGTCGACGATCCCGGTCATCGGCCCTTCGGTCTGGGATTACGAAGATATCCGAAGAATTTTTGATCAGGGGGCAAAGGCGGTCAGCTTCGGATCGGTCTTTGTCCACCACCCCTGGCGGCCCACTCAGTTTGTCAGAAGGTGGTTGAGGGAAAGAGAGAATAGAAGCGCGTCTTCCTGATTGTCCTGATAGTAGCTTTTTCGGATCCCCACCTGCTCAAAGCCATATTTTTTATAGAGCGTCAATCCCGCCTGATTCGAAGGCCTCACGTCGAGTGAGATCTTCTCAACAGAGTGCCTCTTACCCTCCTTAATCAGGAGGTCGATCAGGATTCCGCCGATCCCGTGCTGCCTCCAATCGGGATGGACTGCGATTGAAATCACATGCATCTCGGGGCCGATTCTCCAAAAGTCGATATAGCCGATGATTTTTCTCTCGGAACGCACCACGTAAAGGTGCGCCACTTCGAGTTGAAGCTCCATCCGATAGAGCTTTTCGCTGAAGGGGATCGGAAAAGAGAGATTCTCGATCGCCAAGACCTCCGGCAGGTCTGCTTCGGTCATTTTTTCAATACAAAGATTTTCCAAGGAAGCGTGCTTTTTTCCCGAGTTCTTCTTCGATTCGGAGGAGCTGGTTGTACTTGGCGAGTCTTTCCGAGCGGGAGAGACTCCCTGTCTTGATCTGTCCGGCGCAGACGCCGACCGCGAGGTCCGCAATGGTCGTGTCTTCCGTTTCGCCGGAGCGATGAGAAATCACCATCCGGTATCCAGCCTTTCTTGCCTGACCGATCGCCTGGAGCGTTTCCCAAAGGGTTCCGATCTGATTCGGTTTGATCAAAATCGCGTTTCCGGCGTGGGAGTCGATCCCTCTTTTCAACAGTTTCGGATTTGTGGTGAAGAGGTCGTCCCCGACCAGTTGGAGCTTTTTCCCTAATTTTTCCGTCAAGGCGATCCACCCCTCCCAATCCTCTTCGGCCAACCCGTCTTCGATCGAGACGATCGGAAAATCTTTCGCCAACTTTTCATAGTAACCCATCAACTCCGAGGCGGTCGTTTTTTTACCTTCTTCAGTCCTGAGTTGGTAGCGCCCTTTCTGCAAGAGTTCGGTCGAGGCGACGTCGAGGGCGAAGAAAACTCCGCTCCCCGCGCGATAACCGGCGAAGTCGCACGCCTCCGAAAGAAGCTCCAGGACCTGACGATTGGAACTCCCTTTTATCTGGGGGGCGAAGCCTCCTTCGTCCCCGACCGCAGTCGACAAGCCTTTTTTCGACAGCAATTTTTTCAGGTGATGGAAGACCTCGGCCCCCATCCGTAGCGACTCTTTGAAAGTCGGGCCGCACGGGACGATCATAAATTCCTGGATGTCGAGATCGTTGTCGGCGTGACGTCCACCGTTGATGACGTTCATCAAGGGGACCGGGAGGAGATCACCCGGCTGTTCCGAGAGGGTGGCCAGATAGCGGTATAAAGGAAGGGCTTGGACCCTGGCCGACCCCTTGGCATAGGCGCAGGAGACGGCGAGGAGGGCGTTGGCCCCGAGACGGGACTTGTTTTCTGTGCCGTCGAGATCCAGGAGCAGACGATCGAGCTCCTCTTGGCGGCCGGAGGAAAATCCGATCAAGCGGGGGGCGATTTCGCGGCGAATCCCTTCAACGGCCTTTCGGACACCGCGACCCAGGTATCTTTTCGAGTCCCCATCACGCAGCTCGACCGCTTCGTGGGTGCCGGTCGAGGCCCCCGAGGGGACCGCGGCGCGTGCGGTGACGCCGTTATCGAAGCGAAGCTCGGCCTCGACCGTCGGCCAGCCGCGGGAGTCGAGGATTTCTCTTGCTGTTGAAGATACGATATTAACCACGATGTGAGTTCCTACCAAGCCTCATGGACAATTTCAATATTTTCTGTTAACAAACGTCCGATGTCTGAGGGCTCCAACCTCTCTCCCCAAGAAAAAGCGATTCTGAAGTTGATCCTCAAGGGGCAATCGATCATTGATTGGCCCCGTCTCCGTTTTTCCACCGAGGAAGAGGTCCGGCATTTTTTAAAGATCAATGAGTTCGATCTGAAAAAACCGAAGGATCTGGATCGCCTGACGGAGATCCACAACGAGGCGATCGGTTATCTCCGGCGCGAATTAAAATTTTCCCTCGATCCGGAGATCGCAAAGCCGGATCGGATTCCCGACCTTTTCCTCATCGCCTCCGGGGAGAAAAGGGGAAAACCGGCAAAACAGGCCTGCGCCCTTCTGAAGGTGATGAATATCGTCCATCATATCGACGGTCGCGAACTTCTCACCAATTGCCCGATCAGCCTTCGTGACCTCTTCAGCCTGGTCGAAGACAAGGTCGAAAGGGCCCTCTCCTCCCTCACGCGGGTCGACTCCCTGGTGTTGAAATACCAAGGGGGGCGAAAGCCCAAAGAGAGTCTGATCACGAAACTTCTCTGCAAGCGGGCGACGATCGCGGCCCAGATCTACGATCGGGTCCGGTACCGGATCGTCACGAAGAAAAAAGAAGATATCGTTGCGGTGGTCCTGCGCCTGTTTGAAACGATTCTTCCTTTCAATTATGTGATCCCGGAGGCCTCGGTGAATCACCTGATCCGACTCGACCTCAAGGATCGCGCCCACCTCCTTCGAGAAGGGCTTGCGCGCAGGCTTCATCCGGTCGATCTGATGGAATATTCCGGAGCGACCTACAAGGTTTGCAAGTTTGTCGTCGACATTCCGATCCGAATGGATAACTTTCTCGCCTCTTCTTCCGGGTACCCCTACCGCGAGAGCTTGGGATCGATCAGCTATGTCCTCGTCGAATTTCAAATCGTGGACGAAGAGACCGAGTCTCTGAACAACGTGGGGAGAAACAGTCATGAAAATTATAAAAAACGTCAAAAACGAGGGGTTGTTCGAAGATTGGTTGGGTAACCGATGATCGAGATCTTCCTGATCGTCGGGGGCGCCATCGGGGTCGGGTTTTTTCTGATCTTTCTCCTGGCCCTCTCGGAGAAGAAACAAAGAAAATTAACCCCCAGGGCTGAGGCGGGATTGACCCGTTCCCAGTTTGAAAAGGCCTGTGGGCTGGTCATTGAAGGAATGAAGTTGGAGATCGTCGAGGCGAGTCAGTCCGGAGAAAACCGGTTTGACATTATCGCGAAAAATCCGGTTCCCCTGATCGGCGGCGACCTTCTCATCCACTGCCTCTATGCAGATCCCGAAGAGGTCGTTGGAACGCCTCCGATCCTCGAGCTCTCGAACATGGTCCTTCAGGAACGACTGACCAAAGGGATCTTTATCACAACCGGAAAATTTACGAATGAAATCGGAACAATTACGGAACTGGCACCGATGGAATTTGTCGATGGAGCGGCGTTTCAGGGATTGATGAAGAAGTACAGTGTCGTATTTCCGGCCGCCTAAACCTTCGTCATTCTTTTGTAGATTTCGTCCTTCTTGCCTTCTTTGATGAGACGGTCATTGACCCAGATCTCTCGAAAGCTGACCAGGGTGCAGACGGCGGTCGCGATCAACATGATGACAATCGCGATATTGTCGGGCTGGGTGAGGATGTGAATAAAATGATGCATGGCGGGGCTGTACCAAGAGGAAAAGATGATGTCAAATATCATTCCCTGGTCATGAAGCCGGCGAATGGGAGCCCTGCAGGATATAAAGATCGCAAATATTTCCGCCGCCCGGCAATACTCCCTGAGAAATGACTCTCCTCATAATTTGCAGAGCGGGCTCCATGGAAAGGTACTCATCACGTCCAAGCTCTTCCCCATCCACTAATTTTTGAACTGAACGGTTGAATGACTCTATTTTTTGTACTTCATCTCCCGGAATTCCCAGGGTCTCCATAATTATTTGAGCAAGTATATAAAGATTGCGCAGTCCCTCTTCATCAACACCGGTTGTTGTATCCGAGACCTTCCTTAACGCAATATTCGCTTTCAGTGCGCCAAAATTGTTTCCCAATTCATGACGCCAGTTGTCGCCGAAACCGTTGAGTCGGCTGTCAAGATGCTGTTTTGCCGGATCAAATCGATCCACCGCAACGCCTTCCGACAGTGAAAAGGGGGATCGTCGTCTGAGTTGTTGCAGGAGATGATCGACTGAATTGCGAGGTGGGGTGGACCCGGCGGGAGGTGAACACTCACTCAAATACCCCGAAGTTTCGTTGATCCGGGTAATGATTCCCAACCCTTGAGTTGGTTCTCTGTTTGTGAATTCGAGTTCTCCTCCCCATAAGAAGGCCGCAGGGATGAAAGTTTCCATGAAGGCGGCAACGATTCCTTTGTGCCCTCCTCCCAGATAGGTGGTGATGCCGAGGGTCACATTGCCATCCAGATCTTCTGCTAAAAGACCGAGTAGCAACCGGTTGGTCCCAGGGGGTAATAAGGCCAGCGGGGTAGAGGCTCCTGAATCGACCGGTGGCGAAGAAAGCTCGAACGAACTTAGGACGATATTCAGGGGATTACTTCCGCTATCAGGAACTGCGCTTGGCAGGGTTGTGTTACTGGGAGCTACCGGATGCCATACTCGAGAAATGTTTACCATCATGCCTCAGCTCATCGTTCAAAGGACGGAAGAGTTGCGAACTTCTTGCGGACTCCCCATTGACAGTTAGCCACTACATATGGTACCAATACCCCATGTCGGGTACGGAGAAGTTGGTCGAGAAGCTGCTGAACCAGAGTATTAAGAAAAAAGAATTAGACACCTTGTTGGGACGCCTAGGATTTAAGGTTTTTGGAGGGAAGGGATCTCATGAGGTTTGGGGACATCCGAAATTTGAAGATCTTCATATGGTTATTGCGACCCATTCCAAGGAAATTCCCCAGTACCAATTGAGACAGATGACTAAATCACTGAAAAAAAGGGGGCTTTTATGAGCACTCAATATCGTTACATGATCAACATTTTTTGGTCGGAAGAAGATCATTGCTATATGGCTGAAGTGCCTGAGCTTGAGGGGTGCATGAGCCATGGAAGTTCCGAAGAGGAGGCTCTGACCCATGCCCGTGATGCGATTCTTTCCTGGATTCAAACGGCGCGACAATTGAAGCATCCCATTCCTCAGCCGCTTGTGCTTAAGAAAGCCAGCGGTAAATTTAATGTACGTTTGCCCAAACAGCTCCACAAAGATCTGGTTCTTAGGGCAGCTCAAGAAAAGGTGAGTCTGAATTCTCTTGTCTCGAACCTTCTTTCTCAGACGGTTTAGATATCTCTCTATTGACACCGAATAGCCGTTAGGGTTTTCTGTCACCCGATGAAGCGAGTCATCTGGCTTGGCCAGTGACTCGCGCGGGGGTTGGGGCCATCGGAGGCCCTGCCATAAATATTGAAGACGCGAGTAGCTTCCTTCAGGGCCGGACGGGGCCCCAACTATGATTGACCGGCTTCTTCAGATTCAGACGTTGCAAACGATCGATCCTATTTGGATTGCGTTGGGTCCCCTTTTGGTCGTCAACGTCTTCTTTCTCTCCACCCTTTTCTTTTTCTGGTTCACCTATCGGGCGCAGCCGAAGGAAGAGGCGGTCGATCTCAAGCCGCATTCGAAGTTTCTCTCCCGTTTCCTGAAAGAATATTGGTATTGGCTCAACCGCCCCTTCTCTCTTCTTCTGGTCAAGCTTCATGTGACTCCGAATGTCCTGACTGTCTGGGGTTTTCTGGTGACCTGCGTCGCCGGTTACTTTTTCCACAAAGGGATGATCGGCGCCGGCGGCTGGTTTATGATCTTCGGGGCCTCTTTCGACCTCTTGGACGGCCAGGTGGCCCGACTGACCGGTAAAGTTTCAAAATCGGGTGCCTACTTCGATTCGGTGATGGATCGTTTCAGCGAGGGGGCTGTCTTTTTGGGATTGGCCAGCCACTATCGCCCCTCGTGGATCTTTTATTTTGTCATCCTGGGATTGATCGGTTCGATGATGGTCTCTTACACCCGCGCGCGCGGCGAAGGGGTCGGGATCGATGTCAAGACGGGGGTGATGCAGCGACCGGAGAGGATCGCTTATCTAGGGGTTGGATCGATCTTCAGCCCGGTCTTTGCCCACTTTCTCTCTTTTTTCGCAAAAGTGCCGCTCGACTTCATGACGATCGGGGCGATCATGATCATCGCGATCATGACGAATCTGACCGCCCTCTATCGGATGAATTATGTGATGCGAAGGCTTACCTAAGATCTTTGATCTTAATGACTACAGCCCCCTGAGCCGCAACCGCCACCACCACCGCTCTTTCCTTCACCGCCTTGTAAGGAGGGGAGCTCGATAGGTTGCGGAATTCGGGTATCATGTTCAAAGTCGGGCAGAGGCATCGGTCGGTTGCCGGCGAAGACGTTGTGGCGGCCGTATTTTTTGTACCACTCCGCAACGCTCGCGTTTTTGAACATATTTTCAATAATTTGCCGCCAGCCGACGCCGGTATTGTAGGCGCAAAAGGAGACCTCCCCCAACTGGGTCGCGTACGGGATGATGCACATCTCGGTCCGGCGGAAGTCGTAGTTGAAGAGATCTTGGAACCACATTCCGGCGACGAACATCACATGCCACCGGTCTTTTTTTCGTTCTTTGCCGACGCCGTAATCGACCTTCCCGGCCGTCATGCTGCCGCCGCTCTGTTTGTCGAATTTTCGGACAAGGTCCTTCAGCGTCATCTCTTTGGGGGCCTTGCCGGGCGAGTAGTTTCTCAGAAGGGCTGCGGCGATTTCCATCTTGGTCAGCCAGGCCGGTTGGCAGGCGTCGGTAATCTCCTGCACGTCGTCAAGGAGCCTGTCGAGTCGGATAAACTCCGTCATCGGGAGCCAGGCCCTCTTCTGCTTATCGACCATCAAGCCCATCCCGGTGCCACAGTTGGGATGGCAACCGCACTTGAGTGTCCCCCACTCCTGATCCGGCCCCATCATCATGTCGGTCAGGTCCGAAAAGGGACCGATGGCGGAGAGAGGGAACCAGTCGCGGAGCGGCTCGGTGATCCCGGTCTGTTTTTTGACATCGTGGGCGAGATGCGAAAGCGTGTAGCGCTGCCTCGATCGGGTCTCGTCGTCGACGTCTTCGTCACGTCCGGTGAAAGAGACCGGCTGAAAGGAGCAAAAGGTGATTTTGTCGGAATTCTGGATGGCAAAATCGATGATCGGACCGACCTGATGGTCGTTGATGCTGTTGACGATCGTCGTCACCAGGACGACGTCGATTCCCGCCTCGGCGAGATTCGTGATTGCCTTGAGCTTGACATCGAAGAGATTGGAAATTTTCCGATGCTGGTTGTTGTCGTTGCCGATGCCGTCGAATTGAAGATAGGCGATCCGCATCCCGGCGTCATAGGCCTGTTTTGCGAAGACCGGATCTTCGGCGAACCGGATCCCGTTGGTCGCCGCCTGGACGCTGAAATAACCGACCTCCTTCGCATAGCGAATCGCATCGAGAAAATAAGGCGACAAGGTCGGCTCCCCGCCTGAAAATTGAACCGACATCTGGCGCCGGGGCTTGATCTTGAGAGAATTGTCGAGAAGCTCCTTGACCTCATCCCAGGAAAGCTCGTGGACATAGCCGACCTGATTCGCATCCATGAAGCAAGGATCGCACATCATGTTGCAACGATTCGTGAGGTCGATCGTCAAGACGGAACCGCGGCCGTATTGAATCGAAGAGGTGCCGTGGTTTCTTAAAGAGGTGGCGGGCGACTTGAAATCACGCCCCGGATAAAGGTTTTCAATCCGTTTCAGGAAAGTGGGATCGATCGCCATGACGTCTTCGAAGTGGCCATGCTTCGGACAGTCCTTGACCATAAGGATCTTCCCGTCTTTCTCGACGATGTCCGCCTTGATCTCACCGGGATTCTCGTTGATCAGGTAGGTGTAGTCTTTATTTCCAGAGACGATCGCCTCGCGGGCCTCTTTGATGCAGCGAGGACAGAGCGAATCGGTCGTTCGCGGCCACCCGAGCTGCGGAAAGGTTTTTTCCTTTCGCTTCATCAAGGGGGCCGGTGCCCACTTGGGTTGAAAGGCCTTGCCTTGGTGAATTTGATTGATGAGTCGGAAGACCGGCCAAGCGAGTTTGGCGAGGGCGACGATGATCCGCTCACCCAGTTTAAGTCCGCCCTGTTCCAGTTTCTTGGAGGCGAGTCCCCCGGAATGTGACTCATAGAATTGCCAACTTTTGGGATCGGGCGCTTCCGAAACTTCGTCCTGCATCTTTTCAAGTTCGTTGTAGGCGACGGCGGCCATAGCGTTTTCCTCCGTTAAGATTCTCTCTGTTCTGAACATTCTAAATACTTGATATCACTCAAGAATTTAGTTGGGCGGATATTAGCGATCTGCTGATTGATGTCAAGGTGTTACTGCTCGTGTCGCTACCTTTTTCGAAATCTCGGTGGGGTATTGAGGAGGATATGGTCTTCGTCAAATTTCAAAGTCCCGTTACCCACTAAGGGTGTTAGGAGAGAGCGAAGACCTTGATTCAGCACCCGAGACCCTCCGGTTCTATGGCGATCTCTCTCTTTTAGGAGTTGAGCGACTAAACTTGCAGGGCCATCTTCCCCGGTATTGGGAGAGAGCCCAAGGGATACCGTGGGGCTAAAGACATGAAGGGTTGGCTTGTTTGTGTTATTGCCCCCCCTTGGAGCGAGGACGACACCGGCCTTTAAAGGTTCCGGGAGAGGGGCGACTCTAAGAAAATTTTCAATGGCAGAGAACAATCCTCTGGACGGATTTTTGTTCTTCGTTTCAAATCGAACAATCCCTCTTCTTTCATCTTCGGGACGAAACGTAAAATCTTGCTGGATGGCAGATGGAAGCTCACTTTCCAGACCGACGAGCCTTGCGGGATCTATACGAAAGCGTGCGTAGGCCAGAGGGGGAACAAATAATCCCATCAGGACGGTTGTTGTAGGAGCCGTTGTTTTCATTTGAGTCTTCTATCGTCCTTCCCTTGATAAAAGTTGTCTGTTCTTCCAAAAAAACTTGACCTCCATTTTATCGCAGCGTAGCCTCCTCACATGGCTTCAGCCCATGTCAAACATACGAGCGACGCGAATTTTGAAAAAGATGTCCTGGCGAACGGCAAGCCGGCGATCGTCGATTTTTGGGCGGCCTGGTGCGCCCCGTGCCGCGCGATCGCGCCGGTCATCGATGAAATCGCCGATCAATACGCCGGGAAGGTCGAGGTCTTCAAAGTCGATATCGATTCTAATCCGGAAACCCCCGCGAAGTTCGGCGTCCGAGGCATCCCGACCGTGATCCTCTTTAAGGGGGGACAAGTCGTTGATCAATTAGTCGGAGCGGTGCCGAAGGCTCAGTTGGAGAATCTTGTTAAGAAGGTCGTCTAGCATCGGCAAACATCCAAGATGTTATCATTTAAACTCATTTAATGTTTACAATTTTTCATAGATATTGTATACATCAGTCATGGAAACTCAATTTGTCCGCATCGAGCCCCGACTGATTCACGAGGTTGTCAAGGTAACGGGAATCCCGATCAAGGCGAAGGCGATCCGTTGCGCCATTGAGGAATTTCTGCAGGTACGAAAACGGAAAGGTCTCAAGAGACTTGCGGGAAAACTTCGTTTCTATACTCAGACCGAACTTTTGCGAATGAGAGAAGATGCCTGATATCCTTGTCGACACCTCGGTCTGGGTTGAGTTTTTTCGTCGTGACGGCGATGTTCGTTACCGCAACTATGTCTCTCAACTGATCGATGATAACGAGGTCGTTCTTTGCGGGATCATTCTCACCGAGCTCCCTTAAAACATAAACCGCCGCATCGAGATATTCATCAGCAGTCCGATCCCGATCAGGATCGTGACGAGCGAAGATCCACCGTAGGAGAGCAACGGCAAGGTGACTCCGGTCAGGGGCATCAGACCCAAGACTCCGCCCAGATTGATTGCGACCTGCCAGAAGAAAAGTACGGTGACGCCGAGCGCCAGGTAGATTCCGAAAGGCTCCTTGGCCTTTGAGGCGAGCTGAAGACCGGTCATCAAGATGGTTAAGTAAAGACCGAGAACCACGATCGACCCCAAAAATCCCCACTCCTCCGCCCAGACCGGAAAGATAAAGTCGGTATGTTTCTCCGGAAGATAGAGAAGCTTGTTGTGCATCCCCTTGAGATAGCCTTTGCCGAAAAATCTTCCCGATCCGACGGCGATCTTTGATTGAAGAAGGTGGTAGCCCCTCCCCTTCGGATCGGCCTCCGGATTGAAAAAGGTTTGGATCCTTGACTGCTGAGTCGGCGAAAGGACCTTTTGATAGACCCCGAAGACACCGATCAGGGCCAAAAACAGGCTGACGAGCACAACCCTCTTTCGAACACCGGCGAAGAGGACGAGGGAGGCGAAGGTCAGGACCAGGAAGAGGCTCGATCCGATATCTTTTCCCAGAACGATCAGCACGAGGGGTGGAAGAAGCAATAAAGTCGGACGAATCAGATCTTTCATCCCATACCCTTGAAGAGAAGGATGGTCGGCGAGCATTCGGGCCAGGGCCAGGATGAAGGCGATCTTTGCGAACTCCGACGGTTGCACGGTCACCGGTCCCAAGACCAGCCAATTTTTGTTGCCGGCGACCTCTTTCCCGAAAAAGAGGACAAGCACAAGAAGGACAACCGAAAAGAGGTAGAAAGGATTGGCGAGACGGAGCAATATTCGATAATCGATCCAGAGGATGACGAAGCTCAGGGTGATTCCGATCCCGAACCAGACGAGTTGGGAGCGGAAGAGCGGAGAGACCTCTTTTTGGGAAATATTGTAGGTCGCACTGTAGAGGTTCAAGAGACCGATGGCGGAAAGGGCCAGCACAACCCACAGGAGAGCCCAGGGAAAATGCGATTTCAGACGCTTGTCAAAAAATTCTTTCATGGTGCCTTTTTCAAAACTCCTTGAAGCTCCAAATATTTTTCAATCACATCCTTGGCGATCGGGGCGGCGGCTGAGGCGCCGAATCCCCCATGTTCGACCAAGACCGCCACGGCGATCTTTGGATTTTCAAAAGGGGCGAAGGAGACGAACCAGGCGTGATCCCTCGTATCCATTCCAGTGGCCCTCGATTTTCCCTCCTCACTGATCACCTGAGCGGTCCCTGTCTTACCGGCAATCTGCGCGGGCGAATCACGGAGGGAATAGACCGTTCCACCGGGGGTTTGAACCGCTCCCAACATCCCTGCCCTCACCAACTTGAGGGTCTCGGGAGAGAAGGGGAGCGGCTCCGGATCAACCTTCGGCCTGTGGGGATGAAATTTTCCCTCTTCATCCTCCAGGCCGAGCGTCAGGGCGGGCTGAAGTTTTTTGCCGGTGGCGATCTCCGCAGCCATGAGCGCATTCTGAAGCGGTGTGACGGTATCGTATCCCTGGCCGACCGCGATGGAGATATTTTCCCCGGCGTACCATTCTTGACCGAAAACCTTCTTCTTCCATTTTGAGGTCGGGATCGTTCCCCCTTTTTCTCCTTCCAGTTCGATCCCTGTTTTTTTGCCGAAACCAAGCCTCTCGGCGTATTGGGCGAGGCGGTCAACCCCCAATCTGAGCCCTACTTGGTAAAAAAAGGTATCGCACGATTCCGCGATCGCCTCTCGAACGGAGATGGCCCCATGCCCCTCCTTTCTCCAACATTTGAAGAAACGATTTCCATATTGAAAACCTCCTCGACAGAAGATCTTCTCGTCGGGAGCGATCACTTTCTCTTCGAGACCCGCGATGGCGGTCACGAGTTTGTAGGTCGAACCCGGAGGATACATCCCTTGGATCGCCCGATTGAGAAGAAAGTGGCCCGATCCGGAGACAAGCTTTGCCCATTCGTCGCGGGAGACGTTGGACACAAGACGCGCGGGATCGAACGAAGGGAGGCTCACCATCGCCAGGATTTCTCCGTTGTTGGGATCGAGCGCGACGAGGGCGCCGGCATTGAGTCCGAAGCGATGCTCGGCATACTGTTGCAGGCGACTGTCGATGGTCAGGACCAGATTCTGGCCATGGGTCGCCTCCTCCCGGCGAAGGAAAGAGGAAAGATCTTCATCGACGATTTCGTGACCGACGGCATCGACGATTTTTTGAATATATCCGTCGTTTCCCCGAAGCGAGCGCTCCCAATAACGTTCCAGACCGACCGCTCCGACGAGGTCGCCGAGAAGATATCGCCCCGGTTCCTCCTTTTGAAACCTTGCAAGGTCCCGTTCGGAAATTTCTCCCAAATAGCCCAGGGTGGCCGCGGAAATAGACCCGATCGGATAACTGCGGAGAGGACGGGCGAAGATCTCGACCCCCTGAAGATTGATCGGATCGGAGGCGATAAATTCGACCGCCTTGGCGGCTCGGATGCGGATCGCCGAGTCGTAGGGGATGTCGGAGGCGATCAGCAGAGGGACATAGGAAGGAGACTGTTGCGCCTTCCGCCACCGGGAACTGACCAAAGCAGGATCGATGCCGGCCAATTCCGAGAGCCCCCGTTTCACTTTTTCGATGTCCTGGACATACTGGGGAATGATCGCGAGATCGAAAGAGGGGCGATTTTCCGCGAGCGGGATTCGGTTCCGATCGTAGATGATCCCCCGTGTCGCCGGGAGCCGGCTCTCCTTCATCGTATGTTCGGCCGAGATGATCCGAAATTGGCGCCCCCGAATAATTTGGAGGTAGAAGAGCCGCAAGAAGACAAGGAGGAAAAAGACGAGGACCACCGTGTAACAGAAGGCGAAACGGGACCTGAGGTGATCCGTCCTTTCCTGGGGAAAATCAAGGGGCATGGATCATCTCTTCTTTCGTGTGACGACCGGCCAGAAGAAAAGGGAAAAGAAGGAGCGTGATCAATCCGTGGAGCAAAGAACCGGCGATCTCCGACCCAAGATTAAAAAAGACCTCATAGCCTTGCCAGAGCAAGAGGAGTTGTCCGAGGCCGTGATGGACCAAGGTCAAGAGAGAGACCCAAATCACTTGAGAACTTTTTCCGTGAAAGAAAAGCTGGCGGTGGGCCGCTCTGAGAAAAGAGAAGATCAAGAGATAGGGGAACATCAAAATGCCATGGAAGGGGGTGCTCAGGGTCTCTTGTAAAAAACCCAAAAGGAGGACCCAGAGGAATCCTCGATCAAAGGGGAGATAAAATCCGAAGTAGAGAACGGTGAGCCAGAGGAGGTCGATTCGAAGACCGGCGGTGGGAAAATGGCGCACGGTCGTTTCCAAGAGGACGGCGGCCAAGAAAAAGAGGGGGTAGAAGAAGCGGTTCATTTTTTGAGGACGAGAACTTCTCGCAGTTTGTAAAAATCGACGGCCGGAACGACCTCCGCCTGTTGAAAGATATCGTATTTTTTCTTTTTACCCGTTTGGATCGATCCGATGAGGATCCCTCCGGGATAAATTCCGTCGAGTCCGGAGGTCATCACCGTCGATCCCTCTTGGATTTCGATCGCCCGGCTCAAATATTCGAAGGCGCTTAAGAAAAGATCCCTTTTGAGCCCGAGCTTTACCACCTTTCCGACGATCAGCCCCCTCTCCCCGGACGGTTCGATGCGGGCATCGACGGCATTGGTCGGATCGGTCACGAGAAGCACTTGACTCCGGTTCCCTTCGACACGGGCGATCTCACCGACCAATCCTGCGCCGACAACCACGGGGGCCCTTCGTCGGATGCCCTGATTTTCCCCTTTGTCGATCGTGAGTATTCGGTGAGGAGCGATCGGAGGATAGGCCACCACTCGGGCGGCGACCCACTCGCCGGGCAAACGGGGCTGGATCGTCAAAAGTTCGCGAAGTCGCCCATTTTCACGTTCGAGGTCCTGCAAGAAGAGGGTCTTTCCCTTCATCTTCTCCACTTCTTGCCGGAGTTGCTCATTGTCCTTCTCGACCCCGACGAGGGCAAGGTATCGTTGAAAGGTCTGTCGAATCGAAGTGCGGACGGAAAGGATCCCTTGGGCCAGGGGGGTAGTGATCCAGAGGATCGGCCTTTCGATCCAACGAAGGGAATGGCGTTCTTCGATGACTTGATGCCTCGTGAAAACAAAAAGGGTGAGCCCCAGAAGCAGAAGGCCGATGACGAAAGTTCTCAGATTCGTTTGAGAAGGACGCACCTAGGTAATGGTAATGCCGCGGAGGGTATCGAGCTGATCCAGCGCCTTCCCAGTTCCCAAGACGACGCAGGTCATCGGATCATCGGCGATTCGGACCGGGAGATCGGTCTCTTCCCGAAGGAGGAGGTCGATGTTTCGAATCAGGCTTCCTCCCCCGGCCAGGACAATCCCGCGGTCGACGATATCGGAGGCGAGTTCCGGCGGAGTCCGTTCCAAGGCGACCTTGACCGTCTCGACGATCGTGTTGAGCGGCTCTTGAATCGCCTCGCGCACTTCCTCCGAGTTGATTTCAAGATTTCGCGGGACCCCGGCGACCAGGTCCCGTCCTTTAATCTCCATCGTCCGGATCTCGTTTTCGGGATAGGCCGTGCCGAGATTAATTTTGATCTGCTCAGCGGTTCGTTCTCCGATCAGCATGTTGTATTTTCGTTTCAGATATTGAATGATCGCCTCGTCCATTTTATCGCCTGCAATCCTGACGGACTGGCTGTAGACAATTCCCGCGAGTGAAATGACCGCCACCTGAGTCGTCCCTCCCCCGATGTCGACGATCATATTCCCGGACGGCTCCGTGATCGGAAGGCCGGCCCCGATCGCCGCCGCCATCGGCTGTTCGATCAGATAGACCTGCCGGGCACCGGCCGACTCCGCCGACTCCCGGACCGCCCTTTTTTCCACCTCGGTGATTCCGAACGGGACGCAGATGATGATGCGAGGACGAATAAGCGTCTTCCGATTGTGGGCCTTTCGAATAAAATAACGAAGCATCGCCTCGGTCACCTCGAAATCGGCGATCACCCCTTCCCTCAAAGGCCGGATCGCCTCGATGCTTCCGGGGGTTCGGCCGAGCATATCTTTCGCCTCTTTGCCGACCGCCAGGACCCTTTTAACCCCCCGCGCATCCCTCTGGACGGCGACGACCGAAGGCTCAAAGGCGATGATCCCTTTTCCCTTCACGTAGATGAGGGTGTTGGCGGTCCCCAGGTCAATGGCGAGGTCGTTTGAGAAAAGCCCGAAGAAGTGGTCCAAAATCATAAAAGGTAACCGCAGGTATCACCAAAGCCTTTGAAATATCAAGAAATTTGTTGATTTCAAGAGGCTTGGGTCCTAAACCATTCCCATGCTCGATCAGTTAAGACGCCACGCCTCTTCTTGGCTCGTTAAAGCGACCCTCACGCTGATTATCCTGACCTTTATCTTTTTTTTCGGGTATGCCCGAATTGCGTCGCGTTACACAAAGGACCAGACGCTTGTCGCCAAAGTGGATGGACAGGGAATCCCTCTTCGCAAGTTTCAGGAATATTTTCAGACAAGCCTTGAGCAGATAAGAAAAAATTCGAAATCGACAGAAGAGATGCCGGCTCAATTGGATGAAATTTTAAAACAAAATATTTTAAATCAACTGATCGCTCGGGAGTTGACCGTCCTTTATGCCGAGAAGTTGGGGCTGACGGTCTCCGAGGAAGAGTTGGCGCGGGCCATCCGTTCTCAAAAAGAACTTTTTCCCAACGGAGAGTTCGATCTTCGGGTCTATGAAGAAAGGTTTCTCCCTTCCTATCGCCAACGTTATGGAGAGGGTTTTGAAAAGGCGGTCGAGAGGGATCTGGGGGTCGAAAAGATCGGCTCCCTGGTCGCGGTTCTCTCTCAACCTTGGCAGAAAGAGTTGGCCGCTTCGCTGGAAAAAATTAACAAGGATCTTTCAACCACGGCTCCTTCAGAACTGTTGTCTCTCTGGGTCGATCATTTCCAAGAATCGGTGAAAGTTGAAACCTTCGTTCGTTGAAGAAATCGTCCAAGCGGGCGGGAAGGTCTATGAAGTGGGAGGGACCGTCCGTGACTCCCTCTTGGGTCTCGACTCCAAGGATCGCGACCTGCTCGTGACCAGGCTTGCGATCGAGCCGCTGACCCGTCTTCTCAATCGCCACGGGGAAGTGATCACTGTCGGGAAGAGTTTCGGAGTGATCAAGTTTTATCCTTCCGGCCAAAAAGAAAACGGATTCGACATCGCCCTTCCCCGCAAAGAAATCTCGACCGGCGCCGGGCATCGTGATTTTCAAGTCGATTACGTTCCGAATCTTCCGGTGGAGGTCGATCTGTCGCGACGCGATTTTACGATCAATGCGATGGCGAGAGAATTGGGGATCGCCTCTCCTTCCCTGATCGATCCTTTTAAGGGGGCTGTCGATCTCCAATCCAAAACCCTTCGAATGGTCAATGACCGTGCGTTTGAAGAAGACCCGCTTCGTCTGATGCGGGGAATTCAGTTTGCCGCCCGATTTCAATTGACGATCGAGCCGGTCACCTTCGCCGCCATGCAAAAAGCGGCTCCCCTGATCAAAACGGTCTCGCCCGAAAGGATCTCGGAGGAGCTACGAAAGCTTTTCATCGCCGAGAAACCGTCGGTCGGATTTGTCTTGATGGAGAAGATCGGAATTTTAGCGGACGTCTTCCCGGAATTGGCCGAGAATGTCGGGGTCGAGCAGGGAAACAAACTCCACAAAGACGACGTCTTTCTCCACACGATGCGGGTCTTGGACGCCGCGCGAAAGGATGTTGCGATTCCTTTTTCCGGGGATTTGGACCTCATCCTGGCGGCCCTTTTTCATGACGTGGGAAAGGCGCGGACGAAGCGGTTCGATCCGGATAAAAACCGTCTCACCTTTTACGGTCATCAGACCCTTTCCCAAAGGATGGCGCGAAAGAGGATGTTGGCCTTGCGGATGACGACGATCGGGGTCAACCCGGAGGAGATCTGTCACCTGGTGGAAAATCATATGTTCCAGACAAAGGCGTTCTTCTCCGACCGGGCGATCCGTCGGTTCATCAATAAGATCGGCCCCGACTCCATCCTGAAGCTGGTCGATCTCCGCCTCGCCGACAACCGCGGCGGTAAATATCCCGAAGGGATCAAGGGGGTTTTGAGGCTCCGAAAGAAGATCCAAGACGAGCTCGACAAGAAAACTCCGTTGAGTGTGCGGGACCTCGAGATCGGCGGGGCCGATCTGATCGCGCTCGGAATCCCGGAAGGTCCGCAGATCGGGAAGGTTTTGAAAGAATTGTTGGAGATTGTATTGGATGATCCTTCCAAGAATACCCAGGAGGCACTGCTTGAAGCCGCCAAAGAAAAGACCGGTCAAAAAGAATAAATCTTTCGGAGAAAGGGAGTTTGTCCACTCTCTCTGGAAGACGATGAAGGGACAGGAAAAGAAGAACGCCGTTGTCGGGTTGATCCACGAAAGACTGGGAGGCGGAATCACCATGGTCGGTCTGACCGGCGGGATCGCCTCCGGAAAGTCGACGGTAGCCTCTTCCTTTCGGAAGGCGGGAATCCCGGTGGTCGATGCCGATGAGATCGCGCGTGCGGTTGTTCGAAAAGGGAAAAAAGCCCACCGGCAGATCGTGCAAAGCTTCGGCGAAGGGATCCTCCTTCCGTCCGGCGAACTCGACCGGGTCCGACTTGGAGAGATCGTCTTTGCCGATGAGACAAAACGATCGCTCCTGGAATCGATCACCCATCCGGAAATTTCCAAGGAAATTCTCAAACAGGTTCAAGGACTGAAAAAAAAGAAGAAAAAGGTCGTCATCATTGATGCCGCGCTTCTTTTCGAATCGGGTCTTCATCGGCAGATGCACAAGAATATTCTCATCCGTCTCGATCCGAAGGAACAGCTGAAACGCCTGATGGCCCGGGATCAATTAGCGGAGATCGACGCCTGGAGACGAATCCTCTCCCAAATGCCGGTCGTCGAGAAAGAAAAGCTCTCCGACCTCGTGATCGACAACTCCGGCTCCGTCCAAGAGACGGCACGGCAGATCCAATCGCTCATTCCGCAGCTTTTAAAATAACTGGACTATCGACGTCCCGGGAAAGGGCGTCTTCCTCGATCGGGACCGCCCCTATCACGTCCGCCTCGATCGAAATCACGACGCGGCGGAGGACCTCTGTCTTCACGCGGCGACGGGGCGACGTAACCTTCGGGAGGGGTCATCGTCGCCTTTCTTGAAAGGGCGATCTTGCCGTTCGGTTCGATCCGGATCACCTTGACAGTGACCTCGTCCCCTTCGTGCAGGACATCTTCGACGCGGTTGATCCGTTGGAAATCGATTTCGGAGATATGAAGCAGGCCGTCGGTGCCGGGGAAAAGCTCCACGAAGGCGCCGAACTCGGCGATCTTGACGACCCTTCCTTTATAGATCTTGTCCAGCTCCGGCACGGCGGTCAGGTGTTGGACCTTCTCGACCGCCTGGCGCATCGCCTCTCCGTCGGACGCATAGACCTTGACGATTCCGTCATCGTTGACATCGATCTTGGCACCGGTCTCTTCGGTGATCCCGCGGATATTCTTCCCGCCCGGGCCGATCAGGGCGCCGATCTTTTCCCTGTCGATCTTGAGGGTTGTGATCCGAGGGGCGTGTGCCGCCAATTCTTCACGCGGCTCCGAGAGCGCCTCCTTCATTTTTGCAAGAATATGAAGCCGTCCCTTTCGGGCCTGTTCCAGGGCGTCGGTCAATATTTTTTCGGTGACCCCGGCGATCTTGATATCCATCTGAAGTGCAGTCACTCCCGATTCGGTGCCGGTCACTTTGAAGTCCATGTCTCCGAGGTGATCTTCGTCTCCCAAAATATCCGACAAAATCGCCGTGTCGTTCTCTTCTTTGACCAGCCCCATCGCAATTCCGGCCACCGGCGCCTTAATCGGCGCTCCGGCGTCCATCAACGAGAGGGTCGCTCCGCAGACGGAGGCCATCGAAGAAGAGCCGTTCGATTCAAGGATCTCGGAAACGATCCGGATCGTATAGGGAAACTTCTCATCGTCAGGGATCATTCTCGCCAAGGCCCTCTCGGCCAACGCCCCGTGTCCGACCTCCCGCCGTCCCGGACTTCGAAGCGGCTTGGTCTCGCCGGTCGAAAAGGGAGGAAAATTATAATGGAGCATGAATCGCTTCGTCCACTCGCCTTGGAGGGCGTCGATGATCTGTTCGTCGTCGCCGGTCCCGAGGGTCGTCGTGACGAGCGCCTGAGTCTCTCCGCGCGTGAAAAGGGCGGAACCGTGGGCGCGGGGCAACAGGCCGACCTCACAACTGATCGGACGGATTTCATCAAACTTCCGACCGTCGATCCGGCGTTTGTCTTTGAGAATCATCCCCCGCATCAGGGTGTATTGAAGATTTTCAAAGAGGTAATGAATCTTCTTGGCGGTCGAACCGTTATCTTCCGCCGGGACCAGCGCTTCGCACAGTTCTTTTTCAATGAGAGCGATCGCATCGCTTCGTTCTCTTTTTTCGGAAATTTTAAAGGCCTTCGCCAGTTTCTCCTGGGCGGCTGCTTTTACTTTCTTTTCCAACGCTTCATCGATTTCAATCGCCGGGATGACGAGCTTGGGACGTCCGACCTTTTTCTGCAATTTTTCCTGAATGTCGATCAAAGGGAGGATCGCCTTGTGGGCGAAGAGGATCGCCTCGATGATATCCTTCTCGGAGACCTGGTCAGCCCCGCCTTCCACCATCACGACCGCCTCTTTGCTCCCGGCGACGATCAGGTGGATATCGGAGACCTCCATCTCATCCCGTGTCGGATTGATGCGAAGGACCCCGTCGATCCGTCCGACGCGAACACCGGCAATGGGGCCGAGGAACGGCGCTTCGGAAATCGAGAGGGCCGCGGAGGCGCCGATGATGGCCAAAATATCCGGGTCATTTTCCTGATCGGCCGAGAGAACGGTCGCCATGACCTGGGTCTCATAGGCATAACCTTCGGGAAAAAGGGGACGGATCGGGCGGTCGATAAAACGGCTGGTCAACGTGGCGTGCTCGGAAGGACGTCCTTCTCTTTTGAAGAATCCCCCCGGGATTTTCCCTGCCGCAAAGGTCTTTTCGATGTAATCGACGGTGAGAGGAAGAAAGGTCGCCCCCTCTTTCGGTTTTTTGGCGACGACCGCCGTGACAAGGACAATCGTGTCGCCGCATCGGACGGTGACCGCTCCGCCGGCCTGCTTGGCCAATTTTCCGGTTTCGATGACGAGCGGACGTCCGCCGAGTTCGGTTTCTACGTGGGTAATCATAATGGGCTCCTTAAAATAGCCTTCTCGTTAATTTTTGAGGGGGAAGCGGAGGAAGGTGATAACTTATAAGGGCCGTCTGAAGTCTACAAACAGAACTTAAAAATTATCAGCTCTCCCCTTCCCTCTCCTTGTTTTACTTTCTCAAACCTAAATCTTTCGTCACCTTCTGATATCTCGAGACATTTTTAAACTTCAGATACGCAAGCAATTTTCGCCTCTGTCCGACAAGTTTCAGAAGTCCATGACGGGACTGATGATCCTTGCCATGGGCCTTGAAATGATCGGTCAAATGCCCGATGCGTTGCGTGATGAGCGCGATCTGGACCTCCGGCGACCCGGTGTCCTTTTCGTGGGTCTTGAATTTCTGAATGACCTCTGTCTTCGCAGGTTCCATTGGGGGGGTTAGGTAACATGGCGATTGGTCGATGTAAAGCCCTTCTTCTCTTGAAAAGAGACGTTATTGGATGATTTCAAATCTCTTATTTCTTCCCCATCGATAAATTTCAAAATCGGTATCGAAGGTCAGGATTCTGGGTTCATTCTGAAGTTCTGCACAACAGATCAGACAGGCGTCGGCAAGAGAAATTGGAATATCTTCATACTTTTCCAACAACTTCAGCAGAACAGGTTGATGTCCCTCCAAGGCGAAAGCGATCTGATAAAAGCCTCTCAGACCTAAATCGACTATTTTTTGAGCGCCGGCAGAATTTCCCTTATTGGCGAGGTAACAGGCCTCTGTGATGACGGCCTCCGTCGTGACAAAGGGGGTCGGACATTTTGAAAAAAGCTGCTTGGCGATGGAATGTTGATCATCATCTCGATCGATGAGGGCAACTAAAGGGCCTGTATCGAGAAGGAGGCCCACTCAATCCTTTCCGAAGCCTTCCAGATGTTTTTTGTTGGTTGAAAGATCTCCGATGCCGGAAGAGACGCAACCGACCAGATCCCCCGCGACCTCAAGGGCATTTTTGATTCCTTGCACTTCCTCTTTGTAAACCAACCTAAGCCCCTTCTTGACGAGGGCCGACTCGCTTTCTCCGGTCGCCTTTTTGAGTTTCTTCAAGAGTACCCTTTCCTCGGGCCCCAAACGTGCATGAATGTAATTTTTCATCCGGTCACCTCGTAGCACAATATATATAATTTGTGCTACATCTTGTCAAGAGAGGTTACTAACAGGGCGGTAATTTAGACGACAGTCCGAGAGGACTTTCCCCGCCGCCCTGTTGTACAGACAAGTCGAGTGCGTAGTCCAGATGGGCGACTTGTCAGT
>OBEQ011461256.1_pt1 | contig 24700 bp, 29 predicted proteins | sample 1670901 | NCBI WGS metagenome assembly OBEQ01 (sample SAMEA104232315, study PRJEB22302) | groundwater metagenome | biome: forest; feature: aquifer; material: groundwater | place: USA | collected 2011-08-07 | depth 5.4 m | reverse complement strand
GGCAAACTGGAAAAACCGCTCGGCTCCTTTGGCTAATTGTTCCTGTAATCCCAATGCGTCTTCCAACTTGGCTTGGGTACTGGGGTCAATCACCCGGCCCCGTTGTAAATCTGTAGAAATCTCGGCCTCCATTTCGGCAATTTTGCGGCGCAAATCGTCCAGCGTAGATTTACTGTCTACCGGATAGATAAACATGGACACATTTAAGGAATGGTCAAAGTTAATTAAAGGGGAGAGCCAATTGGCGCTGACAAAGCGAGGGTAGCCAGATACAAACATGGTGCGAAAGTACCACCCATCAGTCTGCAGAGTACTAAAGTCGACATCAATGCTTTCAGGGGCCAGTATATCCTTGATCGACTTGGCCGCGGCTAAATCTTTAAGGTTGTTCATGGTTGGGAACTAGTAAATAAGGGCAGCTTAGCTTTGGTGCCCGCATGCCCCCGGTTGTAAAAGTCAAATAATAGTTGGACTAGCTCTGTATTAGTCAGCTGCCGGGCTCTTAGGCCAATGCGGGCCAGCAGGCGAATCAAATGGTCCCGCTTGGGGGACAGATTAGTTGTGGCGCGCTCAATGATTTGGGCCTTGGGTCGCGGCAGCCCTTTTTTGCGCTTGGTGACCGAGGAGATGGTGGAGGCTACCCCAAGTTCCAATGAGCTAAACGGAATTGAGATATAAAACTTTTTGTCCAACACGTTGCCTTGGCGGACAACGGCTTTGACAAAATCGCGATATTTGACCAACTGCTGCTGGATTTGGGGAGACAAGGTTTGGGCCAGCTGGGTTTCCAAAAGTTTAATGTAATCAGTCACGTCTTTTTGTTTACTTACCATCACGATTTGAATGGAAAAAGTGAGGGAGTTTAGTAGCTGGCCATAGGCAAAGATGGTGGCGTCTTGTTCTTTTTCGGAGAGTAGACCAAAGTTTAGAGCCGACACTTCTAAAACTAGACAAGCCGACCCATCGGTAAGAATGATTAAATCTTGAGCTACGTCTTCCACATCTAGATGCTCTTGAGTAGTTGAGCGTAGGGGGATTTGGGCAGGATGGGGCATATTAAGTGATGGGTCTAGCCGCAACTAAAATAGGGGGAATGAGTTGGCCTGTGGTTACAATCAGTAGTGGGTCAAACACCAGGCCTTCTTTTTCGGCAGTAATAATGTATTCCCCGTTAGGCAAGGGAGTAGCGATTTGAAACTGACCCAGCTTATTAGACCGCAGGGCTCGCACCGGCAGACCTGTGGCCTTCTCGGCAATTTCCAAAATTACGCCTTCAGTAGCGATTTGGCGATCATCGTGGACCATACCGGCCAAAATATTGGGCTGCTCTGGGGGCAGGGGTCCGCCATCAGCGGGAGAGGGGACCCGGGCTGTGGGCAAAGGCGAGTGGCTCAGGGTTGGGGTCAAGGGCATAGCAGCAGCAAAAGGGTTGATTTGAGGTGGGGGGGGAGCCGCTGTGGCCGCCGTTTCCAAAGGTGAGGAAGGGCGAGGTGGATTAGGACGAGGTTCTTCCTGCGGGACAGCTACAGGCGGAGTAACAACTTCCTCGGAAAGGATGGTGGGGGTTTTAGCCGCTGGTCGGTGGGAAAAGGAGGAAATGGTGTCAAATAGATCAGAAAACTTGGAAAAGAGCTGGGATTCCAATTTATCTAGAGGGGATGTCTCCTTTGTTATACCCCCACTTTGATCTCCCCCTAAATTAGGGGGAGAGACAGGGGGGGTATTTTCAACTTGGATCGGGTGCCAGTAAAACTGGGTGGGAGAATAGATGGCCTTGAAAAAAGCCATCACCCACTGGGAAAAGGGCCGGCCGTTTAAAGGCACAAAGGCCAATAAGATGCCTCCCAATACCGAAATAAAGATCAGCGGGTATTTAATGAAAAAGGGAAAGGGGGTATGGTAAAAAATCAGGCCCACGGCGATGCCTCCGGCGAGCTGAAAGAATTGCTTGAGAGTCATGTCGCCCACCAGTCGAAATTCGTACGATGATATATTTTGAGGTACAGGATGTTGATCCATGAGTTAGAGCGGGAGAGCAGGAGAGTGGAAGAGTATAAGTAACTCCACTTATGACTGCTTCAACCGCAAAGATTTTTGAAAACTTCTAAGTAACTTAGTTATTTCTAGAGATACATCTTGGAATTTTTTAAAAGCAGAATTGTCGATGTAGCCTAGATCAAAACTGATTTCAAAGAAGAACTCCAATTCTGCTAAAGATCCCAGAGAAATATCCAAAAATCTAACAAATTCTTTAGGACCAGTTTTGGTATAACCTTCAACTATGTTTGCAGGCACAGAAATGGCGGCTCGCCGCATTTGAGAAATTAATCCATGTATCTCATGGTTGGGATATTTCTGGGTAGTCTGGTATACAAATATTGCCATAATTTTGGCCTTTTGATAGACAATTAACTTGTGATAGCCGGATTGATCCACACTTATACTCTCCAGCTCATAAACTCTTCTACTCTATAGTATCTCGTGAAGTGTTTCGTGCAAGTTGGTCTTGTTTTCACAAATGTGCTGATATATATTGAATTTGTCGTGTATCAGGAATAGGGGTGTAATTCCCCAGCTGTGCCGCAACTGTAATAGCCAGAAAACTTACGACTGTTTATCCCGTGCAGGAAAATATGTCTGTAGACACCTTAAAAAGAGCCTTTGATTTAAGAGCTTATTCTTCTGAAAAGACTACTCATAAGTTGGCAATTGACGCAGCCAGTCTTTCTTTAGACGCCCAAGATCCGGACAATAGAGAACATCTTTTTGCAGTTCCATTCACATATCAAGTTGATTTCTCTAAGCAAACAATTACTTGTCCAGAATATGATAGCAGGGATATTCGAGAAGTTTGTGGTTACTCTCCAGAAGTAGTATCTCTATACGAACATTTTTTGAATAAAGAGAGCTATATCAAAGCTCAAGCTTACATCTGGATTAGTGGCCCAGATAATTTTCCCGGTAGCCGGATAGGGATTGGAGTTGGCAAGCTCACTTCTGAGACCACTGCAGTGATTAACAACTATAGCGGGTTAAGAACTACCTTAACAGAAAAAGAGTGTTTAGACTTAGCTTATTGGATTAGTGGTTTCAGCCTGGTGGGTTTGCAGAGGACAGACTCTTTGATCCAACTTCGCGATCACCCCATTTTTATTTCTTGTCCTGAATACTGTGATCCTTGGGAGTGGTTAATCCTTACTATTCTCAAAGATCATCCCCTCTCTGACTTTATTGTTTCAGGTGAGGCAGACAGGTTGTACCAAGAGAGATTGGTAACGGCCACAATTCTTGCCAAAGGGGTGACAGCAGGTATTGCTACCGCTAAAAATGAACTAGAGTATGTATATTGGGGAGCCTGGATGGAAACATCCATGATGGAAAATTTAGGCATAGTTTTGAATGGGCAGATATCCGGATGTGGTTTGCTGAATATGGATCTGCTGGCTGGATTTACCCAAACACTATCTCCTTGGCTTCAATTTTCCCAAGAAGTATCCACAACTTGCTCAGAAATTGTTTGCCCAAAATGCAAGTGGAAACCCACCAAGAGTCAAGAATCTGAAGTTGCCCATGGCACTCTGACCTGCTGCCCAGAATGTGGCTACGACCCTTCTACTCGTACCTGATGCCATCTTGTAGTAAAATTAGCATATGCCCGGTGATATGGGAAACGAACTACCGCCTACTCGAAAACTGGGACCTGATGCTCCAGCAGGTCCAGGCGAAGAAGCCGACACTCCAGGTACTTGGGCATACTTTGAAAAGCATGTTAGACCTGAAACCGAAAGGCAGGATAGAGAGAGAGAAGCGCGCGCAAAGCAGGGAAAAACTGGCCGAGCGGAGGAACCTGCACATCAAGATGCAGGATCAAGCAATATTCCGGAAAAAGTTGTTACAGCTGCAGCCGGAGCAATCGGTGGAGCGTTATTAGAGAGAGCATTTGATGCAATTGAGGACGCTTTCGAGCGCAAAAGAGTTAGCGAAGACGTTCATGCACGGGACAAACAATACGAGAACGATTTCTTTAAAGATTTGTCCTATGGACAACTTCGTAGAGTTTTGAGGACTGGAAGTAATGAAGGCAAAAAACTCTCAGCAGAAGAAATGGTTTCTGCTCGTCTATCACAACGATCGAGATTAAGAGAGGCAGAAAGTTATGGGGTAATGACTGGGGCAGAAGGTATACTTAAACAGAGGCTTATAGAAGCGGATTGGAAAGATTATCCGGCTAAAATAGCCGAGGCAGCTAAGGCGGCTGAAGAAGAAGCGTCTGGGATGTTGCAATATCGTCATAACCCCAGAATTAAGGGAATAGTAAGTGACGTGGTATCTGATACAGAGTTGACGACCCGAAGGGATGGATATAAGCAGATGGCAGACTTGAATGACCCAGCTAATTTGGAAGCTGCTAAAAGATTAAAAATAACTGACCTTTCTGCCGAAATACAAGGATTAGAAGAGGAAATTGCAACCAAAGTGCAATGGGATCCAATAAACAACTATGCTGCTTATGTTAATCAGGAGACACCAAGACAGAGAGAAGAGCGGTTGAATTGGGAAGAAAAAGAACGACAAAGACAGCATGAAGTAGAGTTAGAAAAGGCACGACACGGCGGGGCATCTGACGACGAAATGTTGAAAAAGATACAAGAAATGAGGGGGGAGAGTCGAGAATGGAACTACGATGTTAGGCGAGTTCCTCCGACTCCTGAAGGTACAGACCGTGATGCGTTTGGCGAAGATTTCGTGAAGCAACTGGGACTTCCTCTGGTGATCTATGAAATTCCCCAGTCAGTTTATCAAAAGACAGTAAGGGGTTACGATACAGCCACGTTGCTGACTAAATTCTTTAAATCTGGTGATTTGTTACCCATGTTCTCGTATCAAAATATTATGTACACATTAGGGGTTGATGTCAGCGATGCAGTAGTGTACCGAGCTTTCGAGGGTTTTCATAAACTGAACAATGCGGTAGCACCTCTAGTTTTGGGAAGATTCAAAGCTGGCGAAGGCACTTTTTACTCCATGGTGGGTGAAAACGGCTCGGGGGGTATATTAAATAAAGGTCAAGGCAATATTGACCTGAGAGAGATCGTTCCAGCTTTTGAGAAAGATGAATTAGCAAAAAGAGCCCTAGCAATATTATTAGCTGCCGATGGTGTGGCTGAGCATGGTCCGGAACTCATTGACCCCAAAACAAAAAGGATCGTCGGTAATAAGTTTCAAGGTTATGAGGTTGGAGGGATCCTTCCGGATGACCAGGCAGTGGCCAATGATTTAAAACCTGATTTCAAAAAATACATGACAGAAAAAGCAATTAAAAGTGGTCGGCCAGCCTTAAACAAGGAACCGGGATATAGTCAGAGGGAATGTGTAGAGTATATGGATGGTAAAGTTGCTCGGCAGATAGCCGCACATTTGAAATGCGATGTCGGGCGAGTTGACTTGATGGTAATGTTGTACACGGCTCTATGTGGTGGCCCCCGCATGATTGAATACAGGGAGATTTACCAGAGGTTTCCAGTCTTGCGCGAGACCGCTCCGTGTTACATTGAAGTTGAGACTGGGAAGAAAACACGATTGATTAAAGGAGATGTAGTAATGGCCCCTCTTTTGCGTAAACTAAAAGTTGCCGATGACGCGAAGGTAATAAGCCCCGATACTGGCAAAAAAATTCCTGCGGTGGGCATGGGGTTTGGTTACATCGAAAGGCAATTAGCCCTAAGAGGGGTAGATGGTTTATTTGAAGCCTTGTTGCAGATGAAAGATGGTCATGATCTCTGGAAATTTTATCCGGCCCAGATCTTTTCTGATATGAAAAAAGTGGAAGACATGTGGGAAGGTAGTGATAGTTTAAAGGACGCTGCGGCGCGAAGGGTTGAGATTGCTAAGCTTATGGATCATTACGCCGCCGGCGATCCTCCTCAGATGAAGCCGGAAACATTAGCAGCAATAAAGCAAGTACCTGTTTATGACGGTGAGGGGGAGAATGCTGAGGCGGGAGAAGCAACTGCCTTTCAGAAGGAAAAAAGTGCTGTGGTTGAAGTAGCGAAGGATGCCGCTAAAGTTGCAAGAGGTGTTTTCGGTGTTACCCCTATAGGTCTGGCTATTGGAGCTATTAATAGACTTCGAAAACCTAAACCTAAAAACCCTCAACAAGAATAGTAATAGGAATTTCTATTTAGCCTTTAAATGATGAGAGAGACTCTCCAACAGTTTGGATAACTCCACCAGCAAACGGAGCTCCTCCTTTTTTGGTAGCAAGGTCTTTACCGTAACCTATCAGTCCGCCACCGAGTGACTTTGTAAGTGGTGCCGCGGCTTCACCAAAGGCCGTACCATACTTAAAGGCAGGAACTTTCAGGGCGTCGCGAATCATATCTGCTACCTTGGGAATGAGGGTAAGAATTGCATAACCAGCCACAAAGTTAAAAATTGCTCCATTTCCGTTTACGAAAGGAAGATTGGGTAAACCTGCCCCAGTATTAACTAGGGGATTAGAGTTGCCTAAGGGATTAATGTTGATAAACGAAGTAAGTCGAGAAAGCAAGTCACTAAAGCTGATCCCAAATACAGATGCAGTGCTCGGAATCGGACGCCAAAAAAGCATGTTGAGAGCTAGCATGATGGGCACAGAAACAAATACTGAAGCATTGGCTATAATATTTCTTATCCAGCTACCAAAACCGGATTGACCTGGAATCAAGTCCAGCATTATTTGTAGCGGTCCTATTGCAATTAGGAAGATCAGAGTGAGCTGGGTTTTTACCAGCATCCACCAGATCTTAAATAGTGTCCAAATTACAATAATCCATACGATTATTCCTATTATCATGGAGATTCCTGACCATGACAGCAGGAGTGATCCTAGCCCAAAAAGTCCAAAAAGGCTGCCAAGGAAGACGAGCAGCCCTGGGATGGTATAGTAGAGCACTACCCCAGAAAACCCTGAGCCGGTGAACCAGGAGACGGCTCCGGTAAGCGAAGACTTGGGAAAGACGCCAAAGAAGGCTAGCCCGGAAAGGAAGAGAGCAATCAGAACATAGATTAAATCGATAATTAGACCGGCAATGGCGTACGAGAAGGTGATTAAGAGGAGAGCGATAACCAGCTTTGGTATCATTGTTTGTAATGAGACCACTGTTTGGGGATTGATTTTTATCCGGAACATGATGGCGAAGCCAGCAGCGATTAACAAGATGATGCTCAAGAAGTAGGCCATATTCCGGGTGGCTGTCCATAACGTTCTAACTACCGAGAGCTGGTCGAACCCGTACCCTTGAGCATAAGCAGGTTGAACTCCAGTACCCATATCAAATGCCTTGGCAGCCATAGACTTAATTTCTTGGATCCCCGATATTGGAGGTTGGAGCAAAGATTCTGAAATCCCCCCAACTAACAACCCCGGCAAGCCTAATTGGGCGTAATCCTTAAGCGCTGGCCTGCTGCTACTCTGGCGAAGACTTTGAACTAAACCTACCATGTCATCCACCGAAGTAATATGGGGAGTAAAAAAGCTATAGATGCTGTTAATTATCCAGTTGACTTGGGCGTAGGTGTACCGTTCGCCAAAGATTTCGTTTTGGTCCCCCCCAAAAACTTTCTTTTCAAATTCCGCATGAGTTGGATCATACCACTTGTTACTTCCCCCAGCAGCGGCAGGGTTGACTAACTTTGCAGCACTGCACGAGTTGGGGTCGGGACAACACAAACTTCCACACTGAGTCCAACGTGACCCATCAAACTTTGTGGGACAAGTTCCACTAGCAGGCAGTTGCTGACAAGCAACGCCTTGTGCAAGGGATGGAGAGACGGACAAAAAAATTAAATATATTAAAGTTGCTACCGAAATGAGGATTTTTTTGGCAGGGTTCATGAGCAATGTTACTTTAACATAATAGAAATTAAGATTCAGGGTTCAAGATTCAGGATTCAATTTATCCATTTTTCTTTTTAGAAATGACTGATGAGAAAATTTTAATTAGTTCTTGATTCTCTTGAAGAATCGCAGAAGTGCTATTTCCTAGACTTGGGTAAACATCAACGATCAGGCCTAGCCAGTATTTAGATTCTTTTGCTTCTTTCAGAACCACTGATAACTTATAGATTAGATCTTTTGTAGTTTGAGTCTCAGAGGCTTCTTCGTAATTTGCGCCGACCGAAGTTGAAGCTCTAAGTAGCTGATTAATAATTACCTTACTGACCTGATCTTTAGGAATCTTGTTAGCTAGAGTTATTACTTTTAGTATCCATGTCTTTATCCTCGCTCTTAAACCCGATATTTTGTCTTGCGAATTAGGAATTAGCATTGTTCCTTGAATCTTGTATCTTGAGTCTTAATTTATGGGTTGGGTTTGATGGTCATTTTGACGCTTAGGGGATAAACGTCTGGATCTTGCATCCCTGCCACTTGGGACCCAGTGGCTGTAATGACGACTTCCCCGGTAGTGTCTTCTAATGACGAGAAGGGAATATCTCTAAATAGCTGGGACCACACGCTGCCCGCCAGATCTTTGAGGCGAGTGGGATCCTGGACTAAGTAGTTGTGGTACTGACCAGCAGGTATAGGTTTGGCTAGACCCGGCCCAGTTGTCAGCTCATTTTTGATAAATTCCTTAAATTGGGCGGGGAGCAGTTTTTGCAGCGGACCAGAGAAATTGACCAGTCTATTGATTGAGGGGTTGGGGTCTTGTTCTGATTGCTGGACGGTGCCGTTTAAAAACCATGATAGGTACTCGGTCATCTTTTGGGCGTCAGTTAGTCCTTGGGTTTGGGTATTACCGAGAATGGGGATGTTGGCATCGGTAAGATCCAAACCGATGTCAAAATTCTCTTTGATATCGCAAGTGACGTGATTGCCGGATTGGGAGCAGGTCATAGTATTAGTATCTTGGGGTGCACCCCGGGGAGAGGCTTGGTCAAATTGCTCACTGGTCTGGGGAGTCAGCGAGTTGCCGCAAGAAAAGGCCACCCGGTTGCGCATTTTGTAGTCTTGACTAAGTTGGGTAGCGAAATCTTGATTGGCTTTGGGGATGGCCTCACTAGCTGGGGGTTGGGACCGAGGAATTAAGGGGTCGCAGGGTGAGCCGGGATAAGGCCGCAGGGGATGAAATTCGGGACTAGTCACATCAGGGCAAGGGATGAAAGTGGGAGCGGGCCGTTTAGGAGGTAGTGTGGCAACAATAGCACTGGTTTCTCCGGTGGAACCAGCCTCGCCAATATAAAATTCTTTGACTAGAGATTTAGAGATTTCTAAGGCTTGCAACACTAGTGCTTTTTCGTTGGGGTTGTAATAGTGGCCGGAGGTAACTGCAATATTGAAAAAATTGTTACTAGCTTGAAAGTCCGGGGGAGAGCCAGCTCCCGGACTGTCGCCGCGGGTAGTATTTTCATTAGCTTTTTGACCAATACCGATATTAAACCCCTTGTTGGCTAATAATGAGGACATGTCTCTAGCCCAGGAATTGTAAGGAGTTAAACAGGCAGTCAGACCAAAACAGTGAGGTTCATTGGCTAATTCTAGAGCATAAACCGAGTCTCGCAGTCCGGTGGAGGTAATAGCGTTGGCTACGGCCAGAGTATGGGCTTGGTAAACAGATTTGTAGTCAGTGGTATACCAACCCACAGGGTTGGAAGCAATTGTACCAAAATCGACTAAGGCTACAACTGCTTTTAGACCTAGGCTATTGACAATTCGCAGGACCTTGACAACATTATCCGCATTGTCAAATCCCCAGAAACGGACAATTGATGTGCCGCAATCGTTTTTTGCCGAAGTCAATACGTCAGTGATTTGGGCAGCAGATTTATTAGCTAAAGCATGAATGTTTACGCCAATCCGGCCTGGATACTTAGCTGCCTTGGCTTTAAGGATGTCACAAGTCGGCCCTCCTTTATAAAAAGAGTAAGCATCGTTTTCAATAGGGTTAGACTTATCACCTGAAAATTGCCAGGCGATATAATACTGGGCCCCGGCGTTCAAAAACTCATCAATGTCGGCGTCGTAGTTAACCGAATTAGGGTTTAAGAATGGAGCCCCCGACCTAGCTTGGGCCAGGACAGCCAGCGGACTAAGCAAATTAAGTAGAGTGAGTGAAATGAGCAGAATGAATGGAATCATGGTGAGGTAATTTTGGGAACACAACAATAATCACCGTGACCAGATGTGTTTTGGCCAGAGCCAGACTTGGTTCCGGGATTGCTACAGTATTGGGGTTGGCAAGACAAGTCTAGACCAGTCGCTGAAGTATCGGTTGAACGACAGTACTGACTGGTGGGGCAAGCATAGAAACTACTGTTTATGGAAGTAGCAGGTTGAATGTCGATGACTTTTCCTTGGAAGCAGCGAGCCTGTAACCCATCAGGCCAATTGTCACTAGGGGAATTGGGGATGGGTGTGGTAGAAAAATCTGATTGTGAATCCGAACAAACATTTAGGTCGGTCATTGACGCTGGACAAGGAAAGACATTACTGGTTGATCCAAACCCACTGGCAATTTGACCTCCGAGACACCGAATGCAATTATTGGTACCGGCTTGATGGCGAATTCCATACCATGCAGACTGACAGATTTGAGATGGACTTCCAGAGACGGTAAACCCGTCTCCAGTAGCGGCTGGGGGAGGGGGGCCAGGGGGAACAATTGGCCCTGGATTTCCACCGGGGAGACTACCATTGAGAATCTTGCAGAAGTTACTAGGGAAGTTGGGGTTGTTGGTAAAAGTGGTACACTGGCGGAAGGGTTTGTTGGGGTCAGTGTCAGCCTCTCCACTGTATTGGCACATAAAAGTTGAAAAATCATCGCCAATGGCATCAACATACGACTTTAGACAGCTGAGCTGTTCGGTTAAAATATTTGTTCGGTACTGTAAAAGTTGACTGGGAGATAGGTTGGTAGGGTGAGTGTTTTCTTGAGATTTGGCCTTGGTGTTGAAATTATATATACACCCTAAATCATAACTGCCAATGGCCGATCCTCCTGATTCTTCCAACCACAATGTAGCTACAAACTTGGAACACATTCCAGAAGAGGTAATTAGGTCTTGGGCCCACGGTTCTTTGACTAAACTCCATGAAGAGTTGGTGTCTGAATTGTAAACATTATAGTAAGTATCAAAGATAGGGTCTTGCCAATTGACTGCCGGGCAGCTAGTGAGTGGCGTAGTACAACTGAGTGACCCGGGCGAGAAGGAACCCGAAGGTGAAGCCGCTGTAGCTCCACCGAAAGGCCGAAGCAGTTTTTGCAGGTTTTTCAAAAAATAGTCGTAGACACTGCCCAGGTGGGGAAAATAGATATCTGCGGTTTTACCCAGTTTGGAGTTGGCTACCAGGATGGGGGCAGTACCGGAAACGGCAATGGTCGCCTGGGTAGGAATATCTTTAATTTGATTACCAATGTCTTGGGCCACAAAGCGGCGGTAAATGCCGGCTGGTCCAGCCACTAGATTTTGATATAGATATTCCAAAAAGGGAGATTTGGTAAATACCAGGGATTTACCCTTGGTAGGTAGATGAATATAGTCGGGGTCACAATGGCAAGCATATTCCTCGCCCGTATCAGGGTTTCTGGCACAAGTAGCGTTACCAGAACAGCAAAACCCTTTGTTGTTGGGTTTAACCGAGGAGTTGGTGAGACCACAGTTGGTTTTTAGGTCGTATTTAAACTTCTGAGTGTATTGCAAATTGGCGTACACTTTTTTACCCAGTAGATCATCTCCGGGGTTAATGCGCACGTCGGTAATCAAACACGAACCATCGTGAGGAATGGACGCATCGGGGGGGTGTTTAAAAGTGAAGGCAATGGGAGGAGCGGTATTGCCGGGAATAACCGAGGAGTTGTTGTCCTTAGTGTTGATAACCTTAGTTTTATCTGGAAGAACTCCTTGGTGTTCGAACACTTTGGAGTAGACTACGTTTTTAACAATCTCATCTACAGTCCACGAAATAGGCCGAAACATGGATTGCAGCAGGTAAGTAATTGAAGAGGTATTTTTGACATGGGGGAAATAAATCCGGGCATCGGTTTGAGATTGGGGGACGGGGTTTTCGGTTCCGCCCACAACACCACAAATATCCACCGGGGGAATGACCGACTCATTTTGGTTTGGACAGGAGGATGGGGTGGTAGGAATGTCAGGCGGGTAGCAGTTGCTTATATTACCACAGCAGATCAAATTATCAGCACACACGGTAACATAGTTTGTACCGGTAATTCCGTAAGGATTACCGTTATATTTAAATGGAACGGGAGGGTTGTATGTCTGTGAGCTTTTGGGATCCGGCGGCGCTTTACCCGAAAGGGTATAAAGATCAGTGGTGCCTGTTGCTACACTAGATCCCCAACACACCAAAAATCCTGGGTTGCCATCAGCCCCTTTGGCACACTTGGGGATTACTTCTGGGGAAGATCCGCAAATTAGGGCTCTGATGGCATCTTGACTGCTGGCTTCAGCAGGCGTATCACAATACACTGCTACTCCACCTATGGACGCCGGATTTTGTTTTGCAGGTTCGGGGGCGGCAGTCGAGCATCGGCAAACGGAAGGATCCTGGCAGTAGCAAGCCGCCCCTGCCTTTGGCGGGGCAATGACCAAACCCCAAATCCCAAGTCCCAACAAAATTACTGTCAACTTTAAACTGTCAACTATCAACTTCTGTAGGGCGGGCATCAAAAGTATTTTACAGCAAATCCAGAAACTCTTTGGGACTCATACCAATGGGTTTGAGAGTACCATTCTAATTTGTTCAGCTGGAGCATCTTCCAAATATAATTCAATGGCTTCTTGAATGTTTTTTTTGGCCTCGTCTAAAGTTTCCCCCTGGGAAGCACATCCAGGGAGATCGGGTACCCAGACAGAATACCCGCCTACAGCTTCCTCTTGAAAAATTACCTGATAGTTAAGAATAGTCCTACCGTTTTTAGCCATACTGAAATTATACTACAATCTGACTAGGGGTTGGGAGCCATGATTTTGAAGGTGGAGAAATCTACCCCCAGAAACTTTCCTAGAAAGTTAAGAATGATCCAAGCAGATAACACTAGAATCAACCCGCCCACGGCGTAAGTGATAGTTTGGCCGGCTTTTTGGGTTGCTTCTTTGTCTCCCCCAGCACTTAAAAACTTAAACCCTCCCACAATGAGCATCACTAGCACCACCACCCCCACCGCACTCAATGCAATGCCTACCACTCTCCCAAACACTCCTTCTAAATCAGATATCCTCGCCGGATCCATATCCTATATTATTGTTGGCTTCCGCTTCGATAATCGCCAAGTGGTTTAAGAGTAAAGTTCAGCAAATCTATATTAAATAGAGAACTCATAATAAACAACAGGGCGTAGGCTGACAGAACAATAGCTAGACCAATTAAAGCATTGGTGATCCTCTTTCTAGCTTTTTCGGTTCCTTCTTTATCTCCGCCAGCTAGAATCCATTGGACTCCTCCGATGAGCAAGAAAAAGAAGGCAACAATACCAGCTCCTCCTAAAAGGATATTGATTCCCGCTGTGATGAAAACAGATGGTTTGAGACCTGAAATGGTTGAATTAACCCCTGTTTGGAGATTTACAGTGTCCGTTCCCTGGGCAAAAATTCCGCCCGGATTAAGGGCGAGCACTGTAATTAGAGCAGAGCCGTATTTGATAATTTTAGTTAGTTTAGGCAAAATGCTCACCTCCTTTTTCTTATTGTATTACTGGGATACTGAATTTAGTAATAGATATCCCAAATAATGCTTCTGCAATAAAGATTATAGCAAAGATCGATAAGGTAATTGCAAGTCCAATTAGAGCACCCGTAATTCGTTTGCGGGCCTTTTCTACCCCTTCCTTGTCTCCTCCTGCTGTTATCCACCCAATACCACCGGCCAAAAGCATGAAAAAAGCCACAATTCCCGCCACTCCTAGAGCAATATTGATAAAGTTGGTAAGAAAGAGCTGAAGGATATCGACCCCTGAGCCAGTACCGACTGCTTTGTTTATGGAAGGGTTAATGATTTGAAATGGGTCCATAACTATCTTAATCCTGGCTGTCCCACAGTCCGATTTAAGTCAGATGGTCCGAGTGAACTTGACGGAAATCCCAACAGCGAGTTAACCGGAGATAAAATGTTTATGCCAAAGACCAAACCTACTAGAGAAATTAGGGCGTAAGAAGCAATGACAACGAACAAGCCAATAATTGCATTAGTAATTCTCTTTCTTGCGTTTTCAACCCCTTGCTTATCTCCACCACTAGATAACCATTGAAAAGAACCCATAAGGATTTGGAATATAAACCAAACTCCAGCTGATACAGTGAGGATTCCGAGTGCAGTCGACAAGACATTAGTGAATTTTATAAATGCGGTTGTAGCATCACTAACTTCGCCCAATGACCCGATACCCTTGAGGAAGCCGAGCGGTGTACCACCTGTGATTTGTGCGAGCAAGCGTGTCATTGGCCTGGCCCGAAAATGCGGGGATTAAGGATAGCTGTCGCATCCCCAAATATTAAGTAACCAAAAACGGCGGCTAACACAAACGCACCTGCTACAAAGAGCAATCCGACTAATGATTGCCAGAATTTGTCAAAAGCATGGGTAATTTTTTTTGGATCGTCACCGGCACTCATGAACCCGTATCCAGCAAAAATGAAATTCAATAGCGCATACACCCCTGCCCCTACGATTGCCAGCTTAAGCAGGGCGTTTAAGAGGGTAATCAGCCCTTCTCCATTAGTGCCTGCTGGGTATTTACCAGGGGCTAAAATATCGAGAGGATTTTTAACATTGCCAAACACTTGCAAGATCATAAGGTGTAGGGAGTATTAATAAAGTTAATTCCCGTAACTACCCCTACTACTTGAAGTATAAAGTAGGCAGAGATTACAAGCAAGAAACCGATAATCCCATAGGTAATGGCCGCCTGGGCCTTACCTTGAGCCGAAGCCTCTTTTCCGGCTACGGAAATCATGCTAAACCCGCCACCGATAATCAATCCGAAAAAGATCACCCCTGCAAGGATTAGGATATTTGGCAGCAATGTTGAAATTAACTCAGCAGGAGTTTCAAATTGGGCACACTGAATTCCTTGACACATTTTGCTTCCTATGGCCGGGGGATTGAATTTCCCTGGAATATAAATATCGGCTATTCTCATAGAATTTTTATTCCTAATACAACCTGAATTATTTGAGCGATAAAATAGGCGGAAATAACTACTAGCAGGCCAATGACAGCATTTAAAAGCTCTTTGGAAGCTGATTGAATTTTAGCCGGTTCGCCTAGGCTGGTTAAATAAGTATAACCTGCAGAAATAAGGCGCACGAAGAAGTATAACCCAGCGCCTAGGATGGCAAAAAGAAGAATCCGGGAAACTATATCTCCAGCTAAAGTGTTATAGTCAGTAAATTTTAGTCCAGACAGGTTTGATGGAGAGTTGATATTTATTTGGGCCAATCTCATGTCTATAGGTTAAATCCTAATCCGCTGAGATTCAATACTTTGACGCCGATGAAGTTGAGCAATAGAACGGAGAGGACGATCAGGATCAGGCCGGAGATGGCTGACGTCAGGAGCTCTCGACCAGCCTGAACTCGCTTGGGGTCACCGGCGGCGGTAGCTATCATAAATCCAGCATAGACAATGAGTAGAAAAGCAATGCCTCCACCTACCCCTACTCCCCAGCCCAGTAGTTGGCCGATAAATTTTTGCGGACCTTGCGGATCTCCTGCCATCAAGCAACCAATAGCTGTACTAACCCCCTGATTTACGTCTCCATTACAAAACGCCGAGTTTCCGCTTGACTGGGAGGGTTGAGAACAGAACCAACCTCCAGGACCCTGGTTGCAGCCGTCGAAACAGTCAATTACGCCATTCGTAGCTGCATCGTTTATGCAGTCAGTAGACGTGGTACACTGGACTTTCGTGGTACAGTTAGTGGGAGTAGTGTCAGCTATGCATTTAGGGTTGGCTAGAGCATTGGGATCGCAAATTAAACCATTACCATTGCAATAAGGAGGTCCGTGACTACTGGGAATGCAGCAGTCATTGCCAATGGCGTCGCAAGTGGCGGCAATACATTTAGAGACGACACCACTGGAATCACAGATGAGACCATTATTGCAATAATCTGGCCCTGAAGGGGAATAACAACAAAAGTCTCCAATAGTATCGCAAGTCTTAGATAAACAACAACCATCTCCAATACCCTGACAAGCTTTTGCTGGCACATAGGACGGTACCCATATACGGGTACTGGAATTGCAACTTGCTGCAAATTCACAGTAGCCCTTTGCTCCAGCAGATTGGCAATAAACTGCTTTGGCTGGACTAGCAGTTATTAAAAAAAGAGAGATGATGAAAAATAAATACAGGAAAAGTTTCATGACTATATAGATTTCAGTTTAGCACCTCGCTGAGCGAGGTAAAAGCCACGCTTAGCGTGGCACCCCGCTAAGCGGGATTAAAGGGACGCTTAGCGTCTCACGATTATCTGAAGTATTTTTCTAAGAGTTCGCCTGGAGAGAGGATTTTGATACCCAAGTCCTTGCTTTTTACAGACAGAATATGTTTTTTATCTAGTGAAATTAGAAGGCAGTTTGGGATACGGTTAGCGGTGGCCAAGAGATGAATATCATTTGGATCCGGAGTAAATCTTGAGAATTGTTGGATTTGGGCATCCGGGGGGTGAGGGAGGACTGTTAAATTTGACCACAGCAGGAACCCTTCTATGTCGGCTTCCGGGAAATCTACTTTGTGAGCGCGTTTGGAGATTTCTTTGAGTACTTCAGAATTTATAAAACCTTTGATTCGATTCTCGTGACAATATTGTAGAATTCGATGCGACCCTCCAGATTCTGATCCCATTGCGGCGATTATGACTGAAGCATCTAAAAACACGGCCCGCTTCATTTGGAAGAAGAAAAGGGTTTGAAGCCGAATTTCTTGTCTAGTTTTTTGGCAAGTTTAGGGTCGAGTTTGTCATCTTCAAGAAATTGGGCGATTTCTTCGTCGGTGTATTCTCTTATAGAGTACGGATCGCTCACGATAGGCTCAAAGATAATTTTGCCGTTTTCATACCAGGTTGTCAGGGCGGTTTGCTTTTTAATGCCGGCCTTCTCCCTTAGTTTTTTGGGAATAGTTACTGTGCCCCGTGGGGTGGTAACGGTGATAAAAGATTGATCATAAGCTGCTGTTTGCATACTTTCTGCATTGTAGAATTTCAGCAGTTATCTGTCAAGAGGGTGATTTAGCTAACCAGAGTTTTTTGAGACGGGAGTGCTAGTTAGGAAAAAATTGGATATGGTAGTGGTTCATTGATTTTAGTTTTAAGGAGGTTAACCGAGTCTTTGGCGTACCAGTCGGGCAGATTCCATAGATCGACGAAGAGTTGACCGAGAGTAACCTGAGAACCGTAATCAGAGAGGTGAGGATCGGCTTCGAGGATGAATAAATTGACCGGGCCGGGGATAATTTGGCTTTGGAAGCGGTCGATTACCGCCTGGGGTTGGGAGTGGTAACAATAAATTTTATCGTAGTCGGTGGGCGGCTCGCCGAAACGTTCACGCAAGCCAGTATAGGCCGTAAGGACAGTGCGGTTGGGAAGAAGGCCTTCGATTTCTGGGATGGGGAGATCAACGCGGATTTGGAGATTTGGTTGAAATTTACGATGATTTGCCCAATGGTAGAGAATTTTTTCGGGATCAATAACTTCGGAGTGGCGTTTGCCGATGCGGACGGCGCCCAGCTGGCGCAGAGGTTTCAAAGCCAAGTTGACGGTGGAGGAAGAGAGACCTAAGGTTGTGGCTAATTTCTGCTGGCCAAAGGAAAACTCCCGTTTTTCCAGGCTGCAATAGAGCAAATGACGCCAGACATATTCGATTTTCTTCATATAAATATGACCTATTTTCGATAATAGTCGAATATAGCTTGATTGTCAAGGTCTGTTAGAATTTAAGGGATGAGGAAGGCTGTTCTACTACTGACTACTTCCATTCTCCTACTCTTATATTCTTATACTCTCGTTCGTGCCGATCAGTGTGAGAGCCCGGGCAGCTTGACGGATCCCGTGACCATTAGTCAGTGCATTGGCAGATTTAATGACGTGGTCGACAAGATTTCCCAGGCCAATGCTACTAATGCTTCTCAACTGGCGGCACTGAATAAACAAATTGCGGGGTTGAAGTTCCAAATTACCAGCCTGGATAGTCAACTGGACAAATTAGCCAAGGATATCTTTGATCGGGAGGTCAAAAAGGGAGTCCAAAACGAATTGTTGGCCGCCCGAGTGCACCAAGATTATATCCGCCAACGGGACCAGTCGACGTTGCTTCTGATGTTCGCCACCAGTACCGCCGCCGACTTTTTCCGGGATATGGCATATCGGGAAAAACTGGCGAGGCGGGATCAAACATATATTATGGACGTCTCTGGGCAGATTTCTGATTTGCAACACCAAGGAGAAAAATTAAAGAGTCAAAAGGCCAATCTGGATGCGGTGCGGCAAAAGGTGGATGCCCAAGCCGAGTTTCTGGCCGGGGAAGTGGCCAAGGCCAACGCCTATGTTTCAGATCTCTCGGGTAAAATTGCGGCTTTGACCGCCCGCCAGCAAGCACTCCTAGCTGAAAAAACGGGCACTTTTGCCACGTCTGTAGGTGAAGTGCCTTTGGCCGATGACCCGGCGGCTCGGCCGGATTATAATCCCGGCTTTTCCCCGGCTTTCGCCGCCTTTTCTTTTGGCGCCCCCCACTTTAAGGGCATGAGCCAATATGGAGCCTTTGGCCGGGCCAAGTCAGGTCAAAGTTATGAAACAATTCTCAAGGCCTACTATGGCAATGTGCATCTGCAAGATGTAAATACTGCTTTGACGATTCAAACCACGGCTGGAGCCATGAGTTTTGAAGATCGGTATTTGATCGGCATTGCCGAAGTGCCCACCCAGTGGGCCGACCAGGGGGGATACGAGGCTTTGAAGGCCCAAGCCATTGCCGCCCGCTCCTACGCTTTGGCATATATAGGCTGGCGCCTGGGGAGTCAAAGTGCTGGGGGAACCATCTGTGTGACTGAGGCTTGCCAAGTGTGGCACAGTAGTAAAGCCGATAGTCCCGGCAGGTGGCGGGATGCAGTCAATGAAACTCGGGGCAAAATACTGGTATCGAGTAGCTCAAATGACGTGGTCAATACCTGGTACGCCAGTACTTCCGGGGGATATCAAGAGTCATATACGAGTATAGGTCACACCACCCCCGCTTTTTGGGACACCACCTCAGATTGGACTCATTGGGCCGACGGAGCTTGGGAAAAAGTCGGAGGGTCACCTTGGTTTTACAAAGCCTGGTACCGCACCCGCTCCGGTAACACTTGTGGGCGCAGTCACCCCTGGTTAACCTCTGACGAATTTGCCGATATTGCCAATGCCTTGGTGGTATACACCGCGGGTGCAGATGCCAGCGGCATTTTGCCCACCGACAGTTGTTTGGGAAGTAGTGGCTGGAGCCGGGAGCAGATGGCTGCGGCTGCGGACAGTCATGGCGGCCGGGTCACCAGCGTCTCGGCAGTATCGACTAATCACGCCAGCAACGGAGTCACGGGCCAAGTAGTCGTGGCCACCAACCGGGGCAATCTGACTTTTTCGGGGTCAGATTTTTACAAAGTGTTTAATCTGCGGGCTCCGGGAGCAGTCAGCTTGAAGAGTGGATTATTCAATATAGAACGGAAATAACGCCCTCTCTGGTCCCCCTCTTAATTTAAGAGGGGGAAGGGGGAGTTATAATGTGTTCATGCCGGATGTATACCAGGCCACTGGAAAGCAGTCTTCAGCAGTAATTGACCAAATCCTGGCCGACACCGGAGAGAAGCCCAGAAAAGCCGTACTAGGAGCGTACTGCGTCTACCCCGGGGCCAAGTTTGTGACCCAACAACAGGATGAACATATAGTTTTGTTGCTGCGGGCCCATCCGATTACCAATGTGGGCTGGTTATTGGTGAGTTTAGGCATGCTGCTATTACCCAGTCTGTTGTTATCCACCGGGATGTTTGCTGCGGTGCCAGGGAAATTTATTTGGGTGGGCCAATTAGTGTGGTACGTCATGGCTTTTATTTATGCCTTTGAAAAGTTTTTATTCTGGTATTACTCGGTGTTTTTGGTCACCAACGAGCGGTTGGTAGATATTGATTTTAAAAACTTACTCTATCGGGAGATTACCTACGGCAATTTGGATCATATCGAAGAGCCGGAAATGATTACCGGCGGCTTTATAAGGTCCCTAGTTGATTTTGGAGATGTGTATGTGACAACGGCTTCCAAAACTCCTTCACTGGAAGCTTTGGCCGTGCCGTATCCGGAAAAAGTGGTGGATATTATTAGTCGACTTTCGGAAGAACTGGAGAAACGGAAGGAACGAGGCAGATGAACTCTCAAGCCCTATTAAATGTCACTGTTTTTGATGTGGTGAAATGGTTTTTAGTAGTGGGACTAGTTATGTATACGGCCTTTGCGGTAGTAATTATTCGCCAGGTGAAGGAGATGAGTGAGTCAATTGAGGATGAGTTTAACGGCCTGATTAGTCTTTTTGCTTGGGGGCATTTAGGGATAGCCATTTTGCTGATCATCATCGCTATGATAGTCTTGTAGTTAATGGTGGTGGAAGTGGGCAAGGTGTTAGGTTGGTTGGCAGATGGCTGGTGGGTGCAAGTGCATGATTTTACTCCCGAGGGGGAAAAGAGCCACAAGCGAGGTCGACTGATAGCCGCGGCCAGTTTGCACCAGGCGGATCTGTCGCAGTTGGCCGCCGTCACGGCGGGGCGGGAAATCTTGGCCCGACTGCACGAGCTGTATTACGGCAATTTGGAGGGCGATCCCTTGGCGGCTCTCAAACAAGCCAGCTTAACCTTAAAGGAAGAATTCACAGGGATTGAACTGGTGAGTGTGACCCTGGTAGAGGGAGCCATGTATGTGGTCGTCGTGGGCCCGGGAGGAGTGTGGACCAAAATAGCGGGCAAAGAAGGGTGGATCGTAGATACCCAACGTCCAGCTGGGGAGAGCTTAGCTCTCAGCGGCTGGGTGAAAGGGGGTCAAATAGTGGTGGGGGGCAACAGTCAATTTTGGCAGGTGCTGACTTTAGGGGCAGTGCGAGCCACAGTTGCCAATGCTACCACGGCTGCAGAGATGGCCGAAGTGTTGGGGGCAGTAGTGCATGGTCACGATTTGGGGGTGGGGGGAGTAGGCATCATCCTGCAAATCCAGAACCCCAAGCCTGCTAATGCAGCCATGTCTAGGTTCCCTACCAAGGCCAAATTGGCGGAAAAAATTAGGCGATTTATTCCCCGACCCGCAGGACCCATTTACATCTCGGCGGGGGATAAAGAGAGCAGCCGGCGGCGCAATATGTGGATTGGGGTAGGTTTTTTGGCCCTCTTACTACTTCTAGTAGGTGGGGGCCAGTGGAGAAGAGGGTATGTGCAAAAGAGGCAGAGCCAGCAAGCCTCGCAAATTGAGGATCTAGTGCATGAATTTAATGAGGCCCAAGCTTTGGCCGAATTGAATCCCACCCGCAGCCGCCAATTGTTGGCCCAGGTGCAGGCCGATTTGCCTAAGCTGAATGCCAAAAAGAAAGACCCGCGCGTCGCCCAGGTAGAGGCCAATCTGGGTCAGGTATTAGGCCTGGCTACTGGGGTCAAGTCAGTTACCGCCGAGGAGGTACTGGATCTGGGATGGTTGCGTCCGGGCATGACCGGGACGCAGCTAATCTGGCTAGATGGCCAACTAGGAGTATTAGATCCGGCCCAAGACCGACTGGTGGTAGTGGACCCGGATAAAAAAAGCGGGTCAGTGGTAGTAGGGAAACCGGATTTGGGAGAGGCCAAGTTGGTAGCTGGGTATCCAGGAAAAATCGAGGTGCTGTCTGACAAAGGGATAGTCGAATGTAGTCAGACTGGCAGTTGTAAGGGAGTGGTTGCAGCTAGCGCTGATTGGAGCCCAGCGGTGGATATGAAGATGTTTGCTGGTAATATTTATTTGCTTACATCGTCTAATATTTGGCGCTTTCAAGTTAGCGATACCGGCTTTGGTACAGCTCAAGGCTGGTTAGCTAGCGGCGAAGATAATTCTAGGTTAGCGACCAGTTCCCACATGGCTATTGACGCTTTTGTGTGGGTGATGCAATCTGGCGGTCAGATTTTGAAATATTCTCACGGGGTGAGGGAGGATTTTGGGGTGGTGGGGCTCGATCAGCCCTTTGCCCCCGGAGCCATAATCTATACCGACGCCGATGCGACCAAATTATACGTTTTGGACCGAGGCCATGGCCGGGTAGTAGTTTTGGACAAAGCTGGCAATTACAAACTGCAGTATCACTTGGACGCGGCTAGGCAGGCGACAGATTTGGTGGTAGATGAAGCAGGCAGTAAGTTGTATTTACTAGCCGGGAGTAAAATCTGGGCTGCCAAACTGTGAAAGTTATTAATCGCCAAGCTAAGTTTGACTATGAAGTTAAAGACCGGTTAGAGGCCGGGATAGTCCTCACCGGAGCAGAGGCTAAGTCGGCAAAGTTGGGCCAAGTAGATTTGGCAACTGCATTTTGTAAGTTTAAGCCAGGGCGATTTGGGCCAGAGTTATGGGTGTATAACTTGCATATCTACCCCTACCAGCACGCCGACAACACTGACTATGATCCCAAAAAAGCCAGGAAACTTTTAGTCCATAAGAGGGAATTGATAGCTTTGCAGTCGCGGATGAATCAGGCTCGGTTGCTCCTCATTCCCACGGCCATGTACACCCACTCCGGTTTGGTGAAACTAGAGTTAGGCCTCGCCCGAGGCAAGCGCAAATATGAGAAACGGGAGGCCATCAAGAAACGGGATTTAGATAGGGAAATTGCAGGTCAAGTGTGATATAATCAGCTTCAGTTGGGGGTGACAGGCACTCGACGGAATAGCCCTTTGACAAGCTGCAAGCCAAGTTTGAGCCATACTTGCAAACAGGCTCAAAAACCAAGTGTCAACATTTTGACACGCGTGGCTGAGGCCGGCCGAGATTTCTTGGCCTCTTTGGTCACTCCAGTTCGTCCCGCGTACGCATTCGCTTAAGCTAGGATAAACTGGCATTTCAAGTTCGTTTCCTCGACTGCGAATTTGGGGTGCAAACCTAATCGAGGTACTTTGAGCTGGTTGTTGACTAGCCTAAGCTTGAAAAAGATCAATTAGTCAACGGTCGTCCGGGCCATTAATACGGAACAAGCTTGTAGATGCTTCAAAAGAGATATTTCGGACGCGGGTTCGATTCCCGCCACCTCCACCAACGTTGAAGTTTTTGTTAAGTTTGCTTTTGTAGCTTTCGATCCAAGGTTTTTAGGGTATACCTATTATTTTGGCAGAGGCATAGTAGCCAGCAATCGATGTAACTTAGGTTTTGAGAATTGAATATATTTAGGGTTTCCATAATAAGCTTTTTTCTGGGATTAATTATCCACGGTTGAGACAAAAGTTGGGTTAAAATAGAGACAATTTTGTCTTTCGTTTGTTTATAGAAGCTATCTAATACCCACACTGCTTCAGCCACAATTACTTCATCCAGGTAAATTTTATATTTCCCTCCTTCAGCTTGGGAAAACATTTGCCTTGCTTGTTCATGCAAAGTTGGGTGATCTGCCAAAAGTAGTCGGAGAATGATGTTGGTGTCTACTGCAACTGTTTTCATTTATATCTTTTCCCTAATTCACTGCCTACTTTTTTTCTGACTGTATCTAGATCTATATAGCCTACTGGGGAAGAGAGGGATCCTGCTAATTCCTCGGTTATACTACTGGAGATTTTTCTGATTTTGATGCTGGGAATTGTAGAATCGGTTTCAAAGTAGATTTTATCTCCCGAGGAAATACCCAACAGCTTGCGGATGTTCGTCGGGATGGTTACCTGACCTTTAGTGGTTACGGTAGACATTCCTGACATAGTATTACTATACTACTATTAGTAATACCATAAGTCAACAGGTATTACTACAAATAATTAACGTTAGGATAATGGTTAAGAGTGACAAGATGGTTATCAGAGTCTAAAATAACTGCAACCATGTCGATGCGACAGGGGACGTCGCGGCCGTTTAGGTATACCGTGGCCATGCGTTTGACCCGCTCGTATTTACCCCGACCAAACATTTCTTCTGGAGTCCCAAAATCTAATCCCTTTTTGGTCTTTACTTCGACAAAAACCAGAATGTCTTTATCCCTAACTATCAGGTCAATCTCTCCGAAGCGAGTACTATAGTTGCGCTCAATTATTTCCCAGCCTTTATCTTGTAAGTATTGCTCTGTAGTAGCCTCACCAATTCTCCCTGTGACTTTATTATCGTACTTCATGATATTTGCTTATATTGCAGTGTTTCCGCAATGTGAGTGGGTAAAATGTCATCACTTTCGGCCAGATCAGCGATGGTGCGAGCCACTTTGATCAAACGAAAATAACTGCGGGCCGACAAATCAAATTTTTCTATCGCCAACTTGAGAATGGTGTTGACCTCAGGAAGTAGGGGGCAATATTTTTTGACTAGTTTATTGTTCATTTGAGAGTTGGTATAAATCCCATCGGCAGTAAATCTTTTCTCCTGGATTTTCCTGGCGGCGATGACCTTATTTCTGATGGTTAGTGAATCCAGCTGAGTAACTTGCGAACTAGTTAATTTGTCTACTTCTACGGCTGGGACATGTGGATGGGGGGGGATCC
>OBEQ010504781.1_pt1 | contig 24704 bp, 32 predicted proteins | sample 1670901 | NCBI WGS metagenome assembly OBEQ01 (sample SAMEA104232315, study PRJEB22302) | groundwater metagenome | biome: forest; feature: aquifer; material: groundwater | place: USA | collected 2011-08-07 | depth 5.4 m | reverse complement strand
TATAGCATTTTTTAAGCTAAACCTACAACTAACAAAGCCTAGGAGGCGTAATGTTAAGAAAACTTTGCTTAACCTTTTTCGCGGTACTTATGTTAAGTGCCATAGCTACAACTGGACTTGCCGACACCAGCAAACTTTCCGAAGATGCCAAACGCCAGCTGTCCTTGCTCAAACGGGACACTGAAACGCTTGAGCGCCTTGAAAACCAGAAACTGATCACACACCAGCAGAAAGAAGAAGAGACAAATAAAGTCCTTGCTCAGGCAAGCACAATTGCAGGCACACAAATTAGCCCAGAAGAGCTTAAATCCCAGCCCGACCCCATTACTTATATGGGTGGGACATGGGATAAGATTAAGGGCTTTTTCACTGCCACAAAGATTATTTTCTTTGTCGCTGTTCTGCTCCTCTTTGTAGGAGTATGTATTCTATTCCCGAGGATTATCTCAATATTCCTTGAGCTCTTCGTGCTCATTCCCAAAGAGTTCTACGAACTCTTGGCGTATGGACTCAGTATTACTCTATTCTTCTGGGGTAAACGCTTAGATCCAAGCGTTGGTGAATATATTGGATTACTTGGTTTAGTGGCTGCGTGCGCATGCTTGGCCTACAGTGTTGGTTCAAGGAAACTTGATCCGCCAGAATGGCTCTCAGGCCTTGCTCTCACTATCCTTAGTGGTGCAGGCGCATTGTACTACCACAGCAACATTATGGGCTTTGCTGCCGTGATCGCGCTTATGGCCACAGTCGGGTTTACAGTGTTGGTAAGTCCCTTTGTGTACGCTATTGGCTTTAAAAACGAAGATGCAGTTCCCAAAGGTACGGCAGCTGCGTTTATCCTGCTTATTGCAGCGTGCATTATCCGAATCACCAACACCAGCATCCCCAATGCAGAAGTCTTTCTGCCTGGCATGTTCTGGATGGGGTCATTTGTAGGCTTCATTGGTCTACTCATCATCTCCACTCGGTGGTACTTAGCTGAAACTGATAACATCTATATTGTGCATCAGTTGATTATGGCTGCAGCCTGCCTGCTTGCAGTGTTTGTGGGATCGGTTTACGGCTTTGGCGAATTGCAAAAAATTGGCGGAACATTTTTGTTCCTCTGGTTGTTTGAAAAATTCGCCGAAATCCCGGCCAAACAAAAAGAAGGATTTGCGCTGCTGGCAATTAGTATTGGCTCAGCCCTCCTTGGCTTCTGGTGGTTTGTTAACACGCACAAGGAGGTTATGGCAAAGTATCTCATTGGGCTGTAAAGCCCTTCTCTGCCAAAACACCTCAGTCTCCGAAGAGACCGAGGTGTTTTTATTTTTAGAATTTTTCTGTTGGTACGTCAAAATCAAAGGTTGGATCTAACACTTCTTCGCGTGCATCTATAGATACTTGGGGCTGCATCCCAAAGGTTGGTTGATTGCTAAAACTTGCCGCAGGTTTACCAGGAATATCTACTACACCAGCCAATGGCCCATGGACAATTCTACTTTGCCTAACATGTTCTGTTTTGGGCAGTTGTTCATCCTGCAGCTGGGCTCGCAAAATCTTTTTATTAATCTCTTCTACATCGGTTTGCAGCTGACGCAGTTTATCTTTAGAAATCAACTGCCTATAGAACTCTGGGCTCATAACTACAAGCTTTACATTGCCTTGTTCGTCCGCAACAAATACTTTGCCCCCCTCGTGCTCAGTGAGCCTAATAAAATTATTAATCATATCCATACTATAATTGACAATTAGCACATTTGGGTGCAGTATACCATATCATCCATTCCACTCGCATACAGCCTACCATACGGAGGAATATGAAAACAAGAACCAAGCGCTTAATTCTATATAGCTTGTCTATACTTATTACCAGTGGCAGTTTTTTTCTGTTAGCAGTCTTAGTGACTCAAGAAGCAGTATCAGGAATTATTGGCCTTTTTGCTTGCTTAATTACTGCCTATAGTTGTGGGCTAATTACAGGCTATATTGATTGTTCATTTAATCCGGCATTACAAAGTAATACTCAATCAGAGGAGGAGGAAAAACATGTTTAGAAAACAAGTATACTGTTTTTTATCAGCAGTACTGGTGGCTATTAGTGGTATCTGCTTCATTTTCAAACCATTTTTCGGCCGCGACCTGCGTGACCTAGGAGGGCTCTTAGTAATTATAGCTACATTCTTATGTGTATTAGGTTTTATATTGCCAAGAGCACTGAGCAATAATCACAAACCCTAACACGAAAAAAGCGAGAAAGTTGGCTCACATTTTTGCAGACACAACTTACCAGCACAACAGGCGGTTGCTCCTACTAGCAATGCCTGTTTTTATTTTAGAGAGGATGCTGCATGAAGAAGGAGAACCCTCTCCTTCTTCATATCCCCTTTACATTCCTTTTCTTACGTTAATCCCCTGCCTGCTTTCAATAATTTTTTCTGCAATATTTCTTGGCACTTCTGCGTAGTGGTCAAACTCCATACTATAACTCGCTTGACCCTGGGTCATACTGCGAAGACTGGTGGCATAGCCAAACATTTCTGAAAGCGGTACAAACGCATGGATTACTTTTATATTAGCCCTGTCTGTCATTTCGTTAATTTGGGCTCGCTTGCTATTTAAATCGCCTATTACATCTCCCATGTTTGCTTCTGGAGTAAGCACTTCCACTTTCATAACTGGTTCAAGAATAATCGGGTTGGCTTTTTTAACTGCGTCTTGCAAACCTTTGCTCGCAGCGATTTTAAATGCCATTTCAGAACTATCTACTTCGTGATAGCTACCATCATATACTGCGGCGCTAAAATCTACGAGTGGGTATCCGGCGATTACTCCATTAGCAGCACTTTCCTGAATTCCTTTATCAATTGGCTTTATATACTCTCTTGGAATAACTCCACCCACAATTTCATCTATAAATTCATAGCCCTTACCTCGTTCCAGCGGCTCAACCCGCAAATATACGTGGCCATACTGACCTTTACCACCGCTCTGCCGAATATATTTACTTTCTGCTATTGCAGCTTGCTTGATGGTTTCCTTATACGCGACCTCTGGCTTACCTACATTGGCTTCAACTTTAAATTCGCGCTTCATGCGGTCCACTAAAATCTCTAAGTGCAATTCGCCCATACCCGCAATAATAGTTTGCTGAGTTTCTTCGTTGCTAGATACCTTAAAAGTAGGATCTTCTTCGGCCAGTTTCTGCATTGCAATACCCATTTTTTCTTGGTCAGCCTTAGTCTTAGGCTCAATAGCCATAGAAATAACTGGGTCTGCAAATTTGATTTTTTCTAGTTCTATAGGATTATCTACATCGCTTAACGTGTCACCAGTAAAAGTGTCTTTGGGGCCAATTAATGCCACAATGTCCCCAGCAAAAACTTCTTTTACTTCTTCGCGCTGATCTGCGCGCATGCGCACCACGCGACCCACGCGCTCTTTGTTGCCGCTTCTCGTATTTAAGATATAGCTGCCTGTTTCTAGTGTACCGCTATATACACGAAAAAAAGCGAGCCTCCCAACGAATGGATCAGTTGCAATTTTAAATGCCAGGGCAGAGAAAGGCTCACTGTCTTTAGGCTCTCGTTCTATCGGCTCCCCAGTTTTTGGGTTAGTGCCTTTAACCGAGCCCTTATCAACTGGACTTGGTAAAAAGTTTACTACAGCATCCAGCATCATTTGCACAATAATGCCACGGTTGTCGCCGCCAATTACGGGGAAAAATTTACCAGACTGAGTTGCTTTACGAATTGTAGCCAAAAGTTCAAGTTCAGTTGGCTCTTGTCCACTCAGATATTTTTCCATTACTGTATCATCGTACTCAACAACTTTTTCTACCAGTTTGTGGCGCCACTCTTTAGCAAGTTCTACCATATCGGCCGGCACCTCACCCACGCTGAATTCTTTGTCAGTAAAATCTTTATACGTATATGCTTTCATTTGCACTAAATCCACTACACCGCAAATGTCTTTTTCAAATCCAATGGGGATTTGAATGGGCAACGCATTAGGGCTTAAGCGCTTATGAATAGATTCCAGCGATTTATAAAAGTCGCCACCAGTTTGGTTAATTTTGTTAATCGAACAAACACGCGGCACGCCGTATTTATCAGCTTGGCGCCACACTGTTTCTGACTGCGGCTCTACGCCCATTTTGCCATCAAACACAGTGACCGCGCCATCGAGCACGCGAAGAGAGCGCTCTACTTCTACGGTAAAGTCTACGTGTCCAGGAGTGTCGATAATATTAATTTTATACTTGGTGTCAGGCGCAAGTTTTACGTGCTGGGGGGACCAGTAGCAAGTAACCGCTGCGCTCGTAATTGTAATACCGCGCTCTTTTTCTTGCTCCATCCAGTCGGTGACTGTTTCGCCTTCGTGCACTGCACCAATTTTATGAATCATTCCAGTGTTAAACAACACACCTTCAGTCGTGGTGGTTTTACCCGCATCAATGTGGGCAATAATACCAATATTTCTTGTTACCTCAATGGGATATTCTCGGGGCATAGTTTAAAAATTTAAGATTTGCATTTTATATATTCTTTCGCTTGATAATTTTCTAGCTGTCTGATATTCTACAATGTCAATTTCAAAAGGAGGAACTATGACAACTAACGAAGGATCTGCCATATTCTCAAAGGTCAGAAAAGATGAATATGTTACAGTAGTGCTTAACACTAAAGAAGAAGTGACGGGTGACTTTGTTTCTTACAAATCAGGAATTCTAACCCTAAGAGTAACTGATTACAGCGCGCGCGGCGGAGATGACAAACCCTTAACCCACTTGAGCCGAATTCCAGCTTCAAGCATTGCTTATCGAGAACAATGAATATGTCTTCTATGAGGATGCAGTAATAAAATTACTGCATCGTTTTTTATTTCTAATGGGCTGCTTGGTGTGTTATCCCCTCTCCCCTATGGGAGAGGGTTAGGGTGAGGTTGCAAGTACTGTAGTATTCGACTCACAACGCCCTCGAGATTTACGTCAACTTCATTATTGGAAAACCGTAATACTGTATAACCCAAACTTTCTAAAAATTTCTGACGCACCGCATCCCGAGCTTGTTGCTCAGAAGTATAATGATGACCGCCGTCTAATTCTATAATTAATTTTTGGTCCAAACAACAAAAGTCAACAATATATTCGCCCATTTTTACTTGCCTTCTAAACTTTGCATTTTGCAACTGCCTATTACGTAGTACATTCCACAACTTTCTTTCCCAGGGAGTAAGGTTTTTTCTTAGAACTCTAGCTATATGGATATACAATATTCCTTACCTCACCCTACCCTCTCCGAAGGCGGAGAGGGAGAGAACGCACTATCTTCGGTTAAACCGGGCAAAGTGAGCAAACGCTTTGTTGGCTTCTGCCATGCGGTGGGTGTCTTCTCGCTTTTTAACTGCTGCACCCTGTTTATTATAGGCATCCATTATTTCTGCGGCTAACTTTTCTGCCATTGGTGCGCCTTTTTTTGTTCTTGCTGCAGCAATCATCCACTTCATACCCAGCGTAGTTTTTCTTGGTTCTTGTACCTCCATTGGTACCTGGTAGTTGCTTCCACCAATCCGGCGGCCTTTAATTTCCATAATTGGACAGACATTTTTTAAAGCAATATCAAACACCGTGCGGCCATCAAGTTTTTTTGTGCCTCCATCGGCTTCTGTAGTTTTTCCGCTTTCAGCGGACATTTTTTCTGTAACAATATCTATTGCAGAATAAAAAATCTTTTGCGCCACACTTTTTTTCCCGCGTTCCATTAAATAGTTAATGAACTTGGCGTATTTGACATTACTAAACCTAGGGTCTGGATGTGGTGTGCGTTTTTCGTAACTTCGTGCTCTTCTTGGCATATATTTAGTTTATAGGTTACAGATAATAGGTTCTAGGGAAATCACAGTTTAGATTTAAGTGAATATAACATTTTTTTACTTGTTCCATTGCCTATCACCTCTTCCCTCTAACCTATTCCCTCCTTAAGCTTTAGCTTTCTTAGATCCGTATTTAGAACGGCCTCGTTTGCGCCCGTCGACTCCGAGCGTATCTAGTTTTCCGCGAATAATATGGTAGCGGACACCAGGTAAATCTTTTACTCTCCCTCCACGAATCATAACCACACTATGTTCTTGCAAGTTATGACCAATACCTGGAATATAGGCAATTACTTCCATACCGTTAGTTAGCTTTACCTTTGCTACTTTACGCAGCGCAGAGTTAGGCTTTTTTGGCGTAACCGTATACACCTTTAAACATACACCTCTAATAAAAGGTGACCCTTTCGCAATTTCCAAAGTCTTGTTTTTAATTAAGTTCACCCGACGGTGCAAAGCCGGTGACTTAGATTTAGCCTTTAAGGGTTTTCGCCCTTTTCTGACTAGTTGATTTATTGTTGGCATGCATTTAGCTAGTTAATTAAAAAACTCACAAGCGTGTGAGTTAGCTTGTTTCGTTTGCTTAGTACTCCCTGGAAACCTGCAGGGTTAACTTCCCAAGCAACACGACTGAATAAAGTAATACAATTCGCCAAAGGCGCAAAGGGTTTGTATTCAGTTACATGTACAATAACTTATTTGCTAGATTTTTGCAAGTTTGACAAAAAACCAACTATTACCTACAGTAATACATCCGTAATCACCAAAATCATACAAACATAACTCAGGAGGAAACAAAAATGGAAGAAACTAACTCAGGCAGCCCAAGTCCAATAATCGAACTCAACGAGGAATTTCGAGAAAGACTTCAAGCTAAGTTGCAAGAGTACGAAAAAAGATGGGAAGCAAAAGTAGCAAATGAAGGGCCGTACGATCACCCAGAAGCAAAGTTTACTTCTAGCACATACTACAAAAAAGAATTAGCTGCAAAGCTTCTTGCCCAAGGAAAAGTGGACACTCACGAATTTTCTCGAGAGCTTTTTACTCGACATAATGAATGTTTTGACCCAGATAATTACAACACTGCCTGTGGTGTGCTTCACGATTATATGCTCACAGGAGGAGAACATACCCTCCAAAGCACAGGGTTTTAAACTATTTCTTATTGAAATACAAGGTTATTTACCAGGTCAGTCTGACCTGGTTTTTCTTTGTAAAAAAGGGTTTTTCATGTATTTGACTTTTTAGTAATTTTGTGCTATTATGCACAATCTTAGTTCCTTAATTTTTTTCAACCAAACTTATGGAGGAAAACTATGTTACCGTGGTTTCTAAGCTCAGTTATTGCCTTTTGTCTGAGCCTACTTCTCGCAGTACTAACAGGCTATACATCTATATTTTTTTTCGTGGTGACCCACCTTATCAGCTTTTTGCTGATAGAAGGCAGAAAACATGTAAGACTTTGGGGCAAAACTTGCTGCGCAAGCTTGCTCACCCATACTATATTAGTAGCAGCAGTTGGAGTACCCAACTATATTGCGCTTTTTGCCCTTAACTGGGGACTTTGCTACCTGACGTGCCTGACTTTTCTTATCAAAGAAAAACCCAAAAAGAATAGCCAAAGAAGGTCTGCGTAGAACTTAACCCTAAACGGAAAAAGGAGAAAATATGAACTCTAAAGACTTTTTCAAAGCAGTTGGCTGGCTTTTCTTGCTGATTGCTGGCGTTTCCACCAGTTTCTTTGCTCTTGTGGAGGCAGCCCTTTCTGCGCACGAGCCTGGAACGCTCGTACTCTTGGTACTCCCCGGGATTATCTTCGGGTCCATTCTTATTTCAATTGGTGGTTGCAAGTTCTACGAACTGGCCACTACCCTTTTTGAAACAGATATCCAAGAAATTGCAGCTAACAATGCTGCAAACACAGAATGGATAAGCATGGAGGAAAGATTGCCGGATCGCCCGGTTACTGCCCAAGTAACTGATGGTGAAATTGTTGCCCCTGCAGACTGGGATGGCGCTGAAAGGCGCTGGTTGCTCAGTCGTGAGGACGGCGCAATTCTCCAGGAGGATACTATCACCCACTGGGCTCCATTCCTGGAACCGCCGCAAGGGTAACCTGATTGCAATAAACAATCAACTAAATGCCTAGGCTACGTAACCCGCAGCCTAGGCTTCTTTTTATATTAATTTTACCCAGCTGGACAAAACAAGCTAAATATTCTATAATTGGCTGTTCTAAAAATCTGGTTCTTAAAAAATCAATGGAGGAATAACAATGAAACATCTAGCTCGAGACTTACAAAGAGCAATACATCCTTTGGAAGTAATTTTTCTTGCTATTTTAGGCTTTGCATGCGGCAGCTTCGTGTTTGTAACTGCACACAAAAGTCTGTGGCTGCTACTGCTTGGAAGCGCTACCTATGTTTTTTCAACACTTGTGTTACTCAGAATAGCTACAATTTATTTGCTGAGCTTAGTTCGCAAATAACTTACACTCAGAAAGGAAGAAGTTCATGAGAGAATATATACAATGGGCACTACCTATTAACGGAGTATTCCTTGCAATATTTGCTTGTGGTGCGGGCGGGTACACGATTGTGCACTCAAATCATCATCAGCTTGGATTCCTTGCAATAGTGTTTGCGGTAAAAATGCTGTTTCTAAGCTTAGCAAACATACATTTCCTCAACCAAGAAAGAAGGCTAATCAATGGAAGACAGTAGCAGATATCTTAGCTGCCAACAGCTCATTCAAATCCTCGAAGAGTCACGCATAAGTTTACCGTACAGTCTAAAAAACAACCACTCAGGCAACCAATGGATTGAGCGAGAGCAAAAAGATTTTCAGAAAAGCAAAAGGCTCTTCAAACGTTTCTTTAAATACGGCCTACTGCCCACGTTATGCGTACTTGGCATTACGTGGTTTTCGAACTTCGACCTGATCGGTAATACGCTTATTACCTTACTACTCTTAGGAGTATGGCTGTACCTCACTGGTCGTTACTATTCTGACAAATCCGACCTCGAACGTTGCTTGAACGAAGAGTACACAAACCTAAACAGCATTGTGACACAATATACCAACACCTTGTACGTCCAAGTAGAAAAACACAACAAGATTTGCGATCTTCTGACTCAGGGACTTTTGTTAAAAAAATATATTAGCTCAACACCAGCAAGCTTGGACCAAACTTTAGACCGTGTAGTCAATATATTGCATGAACAAAGTGAGGCTCTCCGAAGACTGGTTAACTGTTACAATGAACTGGCAAAAGTGCCCGCAGATATTCTCGCCAAAATGCAAAAAGTTTTGGCAACAGAATTTGATTTTGGAACCACCACACTTGAGCAGTTCGAAACAGATCTGAATATGACCCAAACCCAAGCAGAATTAGAACTGCTCCTGCCCCAGCTAGAAGCAATTGTTGAACTTAAGGGCTTGTTAAGCCCTACTCCTGAAGGAGGCACAGTATGTCAAACGAATGCGAGCAGGATAGCCCCTGGAGTGAGTTTGTCTACGCAGTAATAGATATCACTTTGCAGCTTTCTCTGGGAAATATAGATAACCGAAAAGCTGCAGGAAGAGCGCTGCGCAAACGCAGAGCAGAACTGTGGGCAAATGCAACGGACGCAGACCTAGAAAGCTATGCTCAATATCTTTCAGGGAATAAAGAAACTCCTCTCTATACTTACCGCAAAGCTCTCAAGCTTGCGCGAACAGCGCAGCGTAAAAATCGAGATCTCTTAGCAAGTAAGCGACGCTGGTAACAAGTTACACACAACCCCTATACGAAATTAGTATAGGGGTTTATTTCAAACATCCAGATGGGCATCAGATATTAAGGTCCAGCCCAGACTATACTAAGCCAAATACTTTTATAAATAAGGTGATGAGTGGAGCAAAAATTTTATCTAATACCCCTAAATACAAAAACAGGAAAATCAAGATAAATCCGTACTGTTCAAATGCTAAAATTTGATACATGAATCTAGTGGGCAAAAATGAAGCCAGTACTTTACTGCCGTCCAGTGGTGGAATTGGTATGATATTAAAAATAGCTAAACCTAAGTTGATAAAAACTGCTTGCACTAAAATAGGCGCAGACACAGCATTGGCTAAGCCTAGTTTTATGGGAATTACAAACAGTACAGCAAGGAGTAAGTTACTTAAAGGGCCTGCTAAAGATACTAACGCCATTCCCATTCTTGGGTTGCGCAAATTTGCAAAGTTAACCGGTACTGGCTTTGCAGCGCCCAAAATTACTGGGCTGCCAGAAAACAACAAAACCAGTGGCAACAAAATTGAACCAAACGGATCAATATGCACAATAGGGTTTAAGGTAATCCTGCCTTCTCTGCGAGCTGTATCATCCCCTAATTTTTCGGCCACAACGCCATGGCTTACTTCGTGAACCATGGCAGAGAAAATAAGTATAATAAGTTTTATTATTGCATCCATACACTCTTGATTATTTTAGGTAAGTATGGTAATGTTACCGAGACTGATTTCTCTCGTCAAACAGGATTTTCTGTTCTCAATAAATTATAACCAATCTATACCTATGCCTCGAATGTGTACAATCTGCGGCAAAACCTACTCCCGCACTATAAAACGCAGCCACTCCATGCGCCCGTCCATTAAGCGCTTACAGCCTAACCTGCAATGGATGCGGGTAGCTAATGGAGAGCGAGTTAAAGCATGCACTCGCTGCATGAAAACTCAGAATAAAAAAAGTGTAGTTGCAGCTTAAAATATCCCGCGTTAGCGGGATATTTTATTAGTGGTGTTCGTAGGGATCGTTTTCTGCATCCTGTTTGGTGTGGTGAACAGTCCCAGGGTTGTGTTCTGCTGGTGCGTACACAGTATACAATTTTACATCGTCTGAACCTGTGTTAATAAAATTATGCTCAGTTCCAGCAGGTACGTCTACCATATCCCCTGCCCCTACTTCTAGCTCCTCTCCACCAACAATTGCACGAGCTGCCCCTTGCACAAACACCAATATCTGGTCTACCTGGTGTACTTCTTTTCCAATATCTTCCCCGGGCTTAATACTCATGAGTACTACTTGAGAATGGCTATTGGTGAATAGTTCTCGTCTAAAATCGTTATTTTCTATAGTTAACTTATTAATATGTTTATATTGCATATATGTCTTGTTATTTATACTCGAATAATATCAGAAATCTTATCTGCTTGAGCAAAAAAAGATTTGGAGCGCAAGTTACGCGGTCGAGATAATGTATTATTAATCAGCGCTTCTATAGAAGCAGGCCGTGGCCCTACAATGGCTATTCTATCTGCCAACTGCAGCGCTTCTTCTATAAGATGCGTGACCATAACCATGGTTACTTTTTTTTCTCGCCAAATTTTTAACAGCTCTGTACGTAATTTCTTTGCAGTAAAAGAATCTAGGGCTGAGAACGGTTCGTCTAAAAAAATAATTTGCGGGTTTATTGCAAGAGCTCGAGCAATTCCTACTCGCTGCTTCATGCCTCCGGATAACTCTCTTGGGTATACAGCTTCAAACCCCTCCAAGCCCATTTCTTTTATTTGCAGTAATACTTGCTTATGGCGTTCTTTACTTGGAACCCCTTCCATTTTTAAACCAAACTCTATATTTTGATACACCGTAAGCCAGGGAAATAAAGCAAAATTTTGAAAAATAAAACTTGTACGAACGTGCTTTGCATACCGACACACTCCAGAGGACTGCGGTTCAAGTCCTGCCATAATACGCAAGAGTGTAGACTTGCCAGAACCAGAAGGACCAAGAATAACCAAAAGTTCGCCTTGAAACACTTCTAAGTTTATCTCACGCAAAACTTCTAGCTTTCTGTCGCCATCTAAAAAGTGCTTATGGATATTATGTAATGAGATAAGTTTTTGCATTTAATCTGTAAGTAACTTATGGCTTCTTTCAAGTAAAGGCAGCCAGGCTAATTTATTAATTGCAAATACAAATAGTAAAAGCGTGAGTACACCAAACAATACTACTTGGCTAGAGCCAGCGTACTCGTTAAAAAACCCTCCCAGGCCCCGTGCATGAGGGCCTAAAATAATTTCTGTAGCTACAAGCACTTCCCAGCCATCTGCCAAACCAACAATTGAACCAGTAATCACACCCGGAAAAGTAAGTGGTAAAGCAAAGTAGACTATTCGCCGCCACCCCCGTGCCCCATAGACCTCTGCTGCTTCTTCCCAATCTTCGCGAGAAAGTTTAAGCGAACTAATAATGGAAAAAAGAATTGGCCAGACCATAGTAATTACCAGAAAAAAAATCACGGTTGCATCACTTGCGCCAAAAAACCTCACTCCCAAAGGTAGGATTGCAAAGGTGGGGATACTCTGCAGTACATCAAAGAGCGGAATAGCAATATGACCAGTTCTGCCGCGTGTAAACAACAGCCCAAGGCCAACAGCTATACCCAATGAAAGCGCGTAGGCAATTGCAATACGAAGCGTAGAGGTAAAAAGATCATCTAAAAAAAGAGATTGCTCTGTTTTTCCAAGCGGGGTGAGAAAAAAAATAAAAAACAGAGGCAGGAGTATCACCGCAAACGTAACCGCAAGATGCGTTTTATGTTGGTATATCTTTAAATACTTTTTCATATTTCAGAAAGCTCTGTCCTCAGTATAGCACCAGAAAAACTATTGACGCGGGAAGTATTAATAGATACAATACACCTATCGGTGATACACATGGACGGGAAGCCAAATCGCATGTTATTTGCGTTTCATACAGATTTGGCTTCCTCCGTGTGCAGGAGGAATTATACATACTCTTTTTACCCCTCGGATGGACCGGGTTTGTTAACTTAAGACCAACACAGGTGCAAGCTGGTTTGGTCTTTTTTTTATTGACTTATTCTTTTAAATAGCTTACTGTGGCAATACTTCGGACAATGTATTCGAAGCGATGGGTGAATCAATCTTCAGGAGGTATTACTGCTCAAAGCGTGTCAATGTGCTACAAGGCAAGGAAATACCTCCTGCCTTTTTTTATTATCATTTTTTCTGCTTGCAAGGCATGTAGGGCTGCTTCTACTCTTTCCACTTCAAAACGCAGTAAGCCTGAGAGTTCTTTTGCCGAAGCAGGCGCTTGGACTAGTTGCTTAAGCACTCCCCCTCTTACTTGTCGAAGCGACCCTACAAACTTAGATTGCTTAATATGGTGAAGACTTCTACGAGAAGGGTTTTTAAATGTTTGTTTTATATACACGCCATAGTCAAGCAACGCGTAATTCCATTTCCGGGGATTACTTTTGTCCATTGTTTGTTCTATCACTGGCAGGAGCGCACTATCAGGAACACTTACTTTATCTTTAAAAAAATGGTGGAGATACACACTCCGAACATTTGTTTCCAAATACAGCGCAGGCTGGTTAAACACAAAGGCCTGCAACGCCGCTGCTGTGGCTGGTCCAATACCTGGAAGCGTAAGTAACTCAGCTTGGGTTTTTGGAAGTCTGCCCTTATATTCGGAAACAAGCACCCAAGCAAGATCTCGCAAAAATTTTGCTCTCCTATTATAACCCAAGCCTTGCCATACCGCGTACACATCTCCAAGCTTGGCCTCCGCGAGCGAGGTAAGTGTTGGAAAACGCTTTAAAAATTGAGTATATTTTTCCAACACTCTGTTTACCTGAGTTTGCTGGAGCATTATTTCTGACACAAGAATACAGTAAGGATTGCGGGTTTGTCTCCAGGGTAAGCGTCTTGTGTGCAAGTGGTAATAAGTATATATAGTGTTCCTAAATTTTTTTACAGCTGCGCGTGTAAGCATAGTGCGGCAATTATACCAGATATATATTCACAAAATAAAACAGACATCTTAGAAAAGATGTCTGTAGTCCAACTCACAGGACTATAGCAATTGAAGCTGCTGCGCTTCTACCATTTTAGTGTAGAGCGGGCATGATTCGAGTAGCTGAGCATGAGGCGCAAAACCAATCACCCTGCCTTTGTCTAGAACTAAAATTCTGTCAGCACGTTGAATAGTAGCCAAGCGGTGAGCAATGGTAATTACCGTAGCACCACTTTTAACCAACCGAGTTAAACCTTTCATAAACACCAGCTCGGTTCGCGAGTCCATAGCACTCGTGGGTTCGTCCAAAATTACAATAGGTGCTTCTGCCAAGACTGCACGAGCAATAAGCAAGCGTTGCTTTTGCCCGCCAGACAATGTTACCCCACGTTCTCCCAGTTTAGTTAAGTAGCCACCAGAAAAGCTTTCAATTTCTTCATGGAGTGCAGCAAACTGAGCAGCTTCTTGAATTTGTTCCAGGGTTGCAGCAGGTCTACCAAACGCGATATTGGCTGCAATAGTTCCAGGAAATATGTGTCCTTCCTGAAATACTACGCTAAATAATTGCTCGCACAACTTTTTAGGCCACTTGATTAAGTCTTCGCCTCCAATAGAAATAAAACCACGATCTGGTTGCTCAAAACTAAGCAGTAACGAAACAAGTGTAGATTTACCCGCTCCAGTTTTACCTACAATGCCGATAAATTCTCCGGCTTGAATCTGTAAGTTAATATCACCCAGAGTACCTTCTGTTCCCGGATGCGAAAACCACACGTTGTTTATCTCAATGGAGCACCTATCGGGAACCGCGAAACCGTCTAATGCGCCATGTTCATCCTTTGGCTCTTGATCAAGCAACTCAAAGATCTGACCAGTTGCGTGTATGGCTTCAGCGGCTTTTTCAAACAGTTCGCCAAACCGCCAACACGACTGTAAGAGTTGTTGAGTTAACATAAACACGAATGGTATATCAAGCTCATTAATACGGCCGTGTTTTAGTTGCCATGCCCATACTCCGAGCAGAGCAATTTCCGAGCAGAGCAAGCAGCCTTTTCTTAAGGGATCGTACCAAAATACAATTTTGTGTAATTCTACTTTGAGAATATCCAAAATTCTATTGTGATGGCCGGTATAACGGCGCATCATACGTTCCCGTTGGCCAAAGGCATAAATAGTTTGTACGCCTCGCACAAGCTCAGAAAATAGTAACCACTCGCGTTTGTATTCTTCGTAACGCTTTTCCCGTTTAGGATGGCGGAAACGATAGGCTCTTACTGAATTCCACATAAAACAAGTTAGCGCTAAAATAATAACTACTAAACTTGGTTTACTGTAGAAAAACAACAACACAGAAGCAATAGTAACTTGCAACACGGTAGGACAAAAATCCCAAATAATTCGATCAATCAGGTTATGGATTTTTTCTATCCCGTGATTTACATCACCTACAATTACTCCTGAATGCTGCTGTTTGTGCCAGGGTACCCCCATGCGCAAAAAAAATGCTGCCATGTGGAGTTTAACAAAGGAAAAAATCTGGTTGTTAAGCTGTGAGCTTTTCCAGTTCCGCATGCTATCAAACAATTGATAAGGCACACACAAACCCAGAAACCCAACTATTACCAACAGCCATATCCGCCACGACACTTCACTATGAAAGAGTCTCAATAGCCCGGTAACTGTATAGCCCTTTCCCACCTGGAGTAACATAAACAGCAATGTCCATCCCAGGACAACTCCAAACTGCTTATGAAAAGGCGATAAAAGTTTCCAAAGCCGAACCAGTACTAGTTTTCCCAAACGCTCTTTGCAACTATTTGCCCAAACATTAGTTCTATTCCTCACAAATGCTTCGTAACCCCTAACCGCTTCTCTGCTTACACTCATCTATGTGTTCCCCCTTTTTGTGTGAGATAAAAAAAGACACCGCGCTTTTTACCGCGGTGTCTATATATCAAATATTGGCTTATTTACGCCAAAAAATATTACTTTGATATATACAAACCGCGTCAAAATTAAAAATACGTGGGCGCAAAAAATTTGCGCGCTCGTGTAATGTATTAAGAAATGTTTTGGATAAATATGTCATAGAGGCTTATTATAGCCTACTCTCTACCCTTTGTCAATTACTTGGAGTAATGTTTAGTTCTTTAAATTGCTGTAGTAAAATTTGTTCAATTTCAGCTATTCTATATGATCTTTGGGCAGCAATAAAGGATTCTGCAAAATGATCGCTCCCAAACTCACTTCGGCTCATATTCAACGTGTCTCTTGCTGTAGTTAACTGAGCTGCAACATGCTCAACGTAACTGCTGGGCAAACCATTTGCCTGAGCATCAAACTGGGCCTGCACCGTATCTAGGTATGTACTAATATCAAATAAATGAGAATCAAATGTGGCAATAAGATCTGGGCGTTCATTTTTAGTGATTAAGGTTGTTTCTACACCTTCGCGTTGACTGCTTATTCCATCTCGCATATCTGCCACACTCAATGCAAAATCTTCTAAATTTACTTGGTTTCGCTTATCTTGTTTTTGCACTTCTCCAAGCAAAAACATTTGTGCTGTTACAACTGCTTCTTCATGTGAAAGTACTTCTAGCGCACTGGTTATTCGATCATCAATAAGCAAGGTATCTGTGTCAGCTTTTACGCTTAACGCGTGGTCTTGTAAGTGGCTTTTAATAATGAACAATGTTCCAGGGTTCATCTGGGATGATAAGTAGCCAGTTTCTACATCACTAAACCGCTTACTCATCCGCTCTATCTGATAATTAGCATGTGTTTGCGGAAATGCGCTTACTACAAGCGACCATGTCACTTCATTACCGTTTACCTTAATTGGGTAGAGTATATTATTAGGACCTGCAAAACGCGCAGCAAAACTCACCAAAAAAAGTAGAACTATAAAGATAACAAGAGAGTACTTAAAGAGCATAGTATAAGTATATCACGCTTAAGGCTGCTACTCCCCACGCATGATATACTACCAGCACAGATTTATTAAGAAAAACCTATGGCAAATATACCACGCCCCCTTCAAGTATACGAGGAGTCCCGCATACTAGACCTAATATTACCGACAGTGCGTTTAGGCCGCTGTGCATGCCCCATAGGTATAAAACTAGATAAGGGAGGCCGACTAGCAGTGAAATTTTAATAATTTCATTTGGGAAACCAACCATGATCGTAGATGACCAGTTACTTAAACGGGAGGTTGTGATTTATCCATACTTTGGCTAAAATACTAGCAATTAACTAATTATGAAAAATGCAGCAATACATAAACTACGCGCTCGGCGCAAGTCTCCTTACTCTTTTATACGGTGTCTGGTTAATTTACCAGGTAATTAAATCTCCGGCAGGGCACGGCAAGATGCTCGATATTGCTAAAGCCATTCAAGAAGGAGCTAAGGCATATCTTACTCGTCAATACAAGACTGTTGGCATAATCGGAGTGGTGATTGCAGTTCTGATGTACGTTGCTCACTTCAGCCCCAATACCATTTACGCCTTTATTATTGGCGCAGTACTCTCGGCTGCTGCAGGATTTATTGGCATGAATGTTTCTGTTAGAGCTAACGTACGCACTGCAGAAGCAGCTAAGTCTGGATTACAAAGCGCACTCAGCCTGGCTTTTAAAGGCGGCAGTATTACTGGGTTGTTTGTTGCAGGTCTTGGACTCTTAGCTGTAACTGGTTTTTATGCTTGGACCAAAGATGTAAATGCTTTAGTGGGTTTGGCTTTTGGGGCAAGTTTAATTTCTGTGTTTGCCCGTTTAGGTGGCGGTATTTTTACCAAGGGTGCAGACGTGGGTACTGACATGGTTGGCAAAGTAGAAGCCGGTATTCCGGAAGATGACCCAAGAAACCCGGGCGTAATTGCAGATAATGTAGGCGATAACGTAGGTGACTGCGCTGGCATGGCTGCAGATTTATTTGAAACATACGCTGTTTCCGCGATTGCAGTCATTTTACTTGGCCATTCGGTTTTTCCGGGATTTGAAAACGCAATTGTGTATCCACTACTGATTGGCGCCGCCTCTTTAATCACTACCATTATTGGCACCTGGTTTGTAAAGATTGGTAAAAACGGAAGCATTATGGGTGCGCTCTATAAAAGCTTAATTGTTACTGGTGTGCTGTCTGCTGTTACCTTCTATCCAATTACTCAAAAAATAATGGCAGGTAATGGCAAGTTTAGTTTTAATCAACTCTACTGGTCTGCATTGCTCGGGTTAGTAGTTACTGCAGCTATCGTCTTAATTACCGAATACTATACAGCCAAAAAATATGGCCCGGTAAAACAAATCGCAGAAGCTTCTACCACGGGTCATGGCACTAACATTATTGCCGGTTTGGCAATTGGTATGCAGTCTACCGTACTTCCGGTGCTAATAATAGTGTTGGCTATCTTAACCGCTTTTCACTGGGCCGGCTTGTACGGGATTGCACTAGCGGTAATGAGTATGCTTTCTTTAACTGGGAGCATTGTGGCAATTGATGCTTTTGGTCCAATTACCGATAACGCTGGTGGTATTGCAGAAATGGCAGAGCTGCCTAAAGAAGTACGAGATATCACCGACCCACTCGACGCAGTGGGTAACACTACCAAAGCAGTAACAAAGGGATATGCAATTGCTTCTGCCGGGTTGGCTGCCATGGTGTTATTCGCAGCGTATGTAGAAGCCTTAGGCGCTCGAGGTATTAGCGCTATTTTTGACCTTTCTGACCCTAGAGTATTGGTTGGTTTACTTATTGGTGGTTTGCTGCCTTATTGGTTTGCATCGCTGGCCATGAGTGCCGTGGGCAAAGCAGCTAAAGCAGTGGTAGAAGAAGTGCGCAGACAATTTAGAGAAATAAAAGGTATTATGGAAGGCACAGCTAAACCGGATTATTCTAAAGCAGTTGATATTGTCACAACTGCTGCCAATAAAGAAATGGTAATCCCTGCGCTGCTTCCAGTTGTCGTGCCAATTATTGTTGGGCTGACACTTGGTGCTGCAGCGCTTGGTGGGTTACTGGTCGGTACGATTGTGACAGGTATATTTTTGGGTATTTCCATGACCACGGGAGGCGCTGCCTGGGATAACGCTAAAAAGTATATTGAAGAAGGTAATTTTGGTGGCAAAGGTGGCGAAGCCCACAAAGCTGCAGTTACCGGCGACACGGTTGGCGACCCCTATAAAGATACTGCTGGTCCTGCAATCAACCCCATGATTAAAATCATCAACATTGTTGCATTACTACTGGTAAAGTTTATAAAACCATAAACAACTAGTATCTACACAAAAGTGGAGTAGGACCTAATGATCAACCTAACAGAAATCCCTCGCCAGCTGGCGAGGGATTTTACACTTGAACGCAACTCCTTTAGATAATTACTGAACCACCAAAGTAAAAGTTTTACTTATGTTCAAACTTCCTTGATCAGTCATACTCAGCGTAACAGTATACGTACCTGCTTTGGTTGGGGTACCAGATAGCGTAAGAGTACTACCCCCGAGTATCCCAAGTACCTGATTTGGGTTAGAAGCTAACCCTTGACCCACTATACCATCTGGCAACCCTGACCAAGTGGCATTAAGCGCAATGTTGCCATTATAGCTATAGGGAACACTTGCAGAGTACCATTGCCCTGCCATACCACTTGCGAGCGAACTCGTATTTATAGTTAAGCTTGCGGCGCTACCTACAATTAAATTGAAATACTTACTTGCAGTAGCTCCATATTGGTCAGTCATACTGAGTAACACACTATAGGTGCCTGCCTGAGTTGGAGTACCCGATAACGTTACTGTATTCTGTAACCCCGGAAGAATTCCTAAAACATAGTTAGGGTTTGAAGGTAGCCCCTGGCCAATAATACCTGTGGGTAAACCTGTCCACGTTGCGTTTAAAGCGTAGCTTCCGTTATAACTAAACGACACACTTCCAGAATATGGAGCACCTACCATAGCAGTAGCTAAGTAGACTGTGTTAATTTGCAGTGTAGGGTTAGCTACAGAGGTACTTGGGTTAACTACAAGCGTAAAAGTACGGCTCGCTTTAACACCATTCTGATCATCAATAGTGAGCGTAATAGGATAGGTTCCTGCCCCAGTTGGAGTACCCGAAACTTGCACAGAACATGGAGTGCCTTTGCTGCATAAAATACCAAATGTAGTATTAGAGCCTGAAGACCCACCAGTAGTTATCCCATCTGGTAAACCTGTAAAGTACGCATTTTGTGCATAATTGCTAGAACCAGAAGGAGAATAGTAATATACAAAACTGAACTTATAATACTCACCTACTTTTGCATTTGTTGGTGTTTCTCCAAAGAAATCTATCTTGCCAGTATTTGCATCTATACTAAGCGTGTACTGCTTAGATACTTTACTGCTTCCTGTTTCAACTACGAGCGTTACGGGAAATTGCCCTGTTTGCTTTGGAGTACCTTTTAGGTCCACAGTAAAACTAGTTGGGGGAATAATACCTAGTACCGTGTTAGGTTTTTCAGGCAAACCCTGACCAATAATGCCTGTGGGCAATCCTGTCCAATACGCGTTTGCAGCATAAGTAGCTCCAGGCGCGCTCACACTAACGCTTGCAGAATAGGGTTGCCCAAGTTGCCCACTTGGTAAATTGTTAGTACTAATATTTATCGAAACATTTGGTGTAGTAGGCACAATCACCGGCGTGGTGGTATCTCCGGTATCTTCTTGGTCAGCTGGCTCTGCTGGTAAGGTTTTAAAAACTCTGTTAGCTACACGAGTGCCCCGGCAGTTCTGTCCAGAAAAATACGTAATCCGATATTTTTGCTCAGGTTCTAAGCTGTATCCTGTGTAATTGCTACCTGTTGCCTCTGCATTGTTAATAAATAAATTTCCGTTAATACAAATTGAACCACTTCTGCGCGCTTGTCTTGTCCAATCAATTCGGTAATTCCACTTATCCGTATCATTACTATAGTCACTCGCGGTTACGCTCAGCTTTAAAGCTCTGGAAGAAAATACTACCGTAGTATTATCAGCCTTTACTTGTGGACTAGCTTTTGCGAGCTCTGACCACTCCAGTGCATGAACATAAGCAAAAGGTAGCGTGTAAAGTAGCCCGGATAGCGCCAGCAGCTTAGCTACCTTGCCAAATAAGGTATTCATTGTGTAAATTTTAGTTTTAATTTTACCATATTACATAATATCATATTCATTTTTAGGATCCTATAATTTTCTCTGCTATCCTAAGAGGTGTCGCAAAAAACTCGGGGATGTTTTATACTGTGATCAATTTAGACTTTTGGAGGATATATGAAAAAAACGCTCAAAACTTTAGCAAAGATTTGCAAAAGAGTTGCCTTGCTTTGCTTGCTTGTCTTTTTGTTCCCCATCTTTTGGTTGTTTGCTCAACTTACTAAAGGTTTTAAAACAGGCTGTATAAAGGTAGAAAACGGAAAAGTCCAAGTTGCAACTACTCACTTTATTCACCCTGTTACTCGCAGAAGAGTTATTTTTGTTGGAGTAATGCATATTGGGAAAAAAGCTTTTTACAAACAAATTCAAGAACTTATTGATAAGTACGAGGCCCAAGACTATAGGGTTCTGTACGAAGGTGTTCGTCATACTCCCGAGGGTATACCAGGAACATATAGTGAAAAAGAAAAACAGCTTATCAACCAACTAGAAATGCTTTCAGGCTTCACCAAGCAGATAGCTTGCATACTGAAACTACAATACCAAAAGGATGGATTACGTTATCCAGGATATTGGTTTAATACTGATATCTCAGAATACGAGCTGGTAAGACTGATGGTATCTCAAAATATAAATCTACTAAAGGACGATAAGCCCTTAGATTCAGATATTCTTGCCGCCCACAGGATAGTACGGTGGGTTTGTAACACGTTTTTTGCTTACATCGTGCCCTTAGCTATTACTATGGACACATTGGCACAATTTTCAACACAAAAGAGAAAATTGAAAAACATTATCCTGAACCATCGCAATGCTATTGCATTGGAAGGGATAAAAAATATAGGCCATGGCTATAACCTTATAACAATTTGGGGCGCAGCCCACTATTTTGGAATAGCCAAAGGCTTAAAGAAGCTTGGATACCAAGAAGAGAAAAAAGAATGGTTTACTGCCTATAAGCTACGTCGATATCGGTTTATCAGCTGTCTAAAGCGTGACTGGTCATCCTTAGCAGCATCCCACTCCGGATGCCAAATACATGACACAAAGGTAGTTGAGTAATCAACTACCTTTTTTATTCCACATAAAAATCCCTCTATGAGTATTCATAGAGGGATTGAGCCTGTACTTAATTTGTGTTTCCACGAATTTTTGCAATAGCCAAGACTGTATCTCCTGGTTCTACTGTTTCGTCCAGGTCTGCCTTCTCGCCATTGCGTTGTACTTCGCAGCGTTCCAGCTGAGCAATTAATCCAATTTCGATAAAGAGTGCGCGTATGGTTACTACGCCCGTACCTCTCACTGGAATATCTTTTAGTTCCCCTGGGATTTTACCAACAGTTACAACCCCACTCGGCCCGGCCATTTCCCTTGTTGCGAGCGGCGCGCTGGGTATATCTTCTGGGTTAAGTAATTCCACATGCGGTACCCTCTGTTGAGCTACTTGTGTTCTCCTTCGTGCCATGTACGAATCCTCCTATGTATAGTTCTTACTTAAAACCATGAGTGGTGAAAGTGACAAAATTGCTTCGTTCGCAAACGCTTTACCATTTACAAAGTTAAGCATAGTGAACACTGCCATGCCAGCCAGTGTTGCAACCGTAGGAGCAATAGCCCTTCTACTACTGCAAGGACTTTCTTCTGCTTCGCTATCTAGGTATAGAGTTTCTGCGTATGCTGCTACTTGCTTGGGCAAGCTTGGCCGTATAGCGTAAATCCTGCCACCTTCTGCTTCCATTCGTGTCTCAATCAATAGGTTAACGTTTATTTGATAGCGAATTGACGATTCCCAAATAGTTTTACGGCTTTCCATTGTATCAGTAAGTACAAATACAATTCCTTTTAAGGAGCCAGCAGTAAAACGTTCTGGGACTATTTTAATTTCAATGCCATTACTCGCATACACGGCTTGCGCAAGTGCCCGAACCTTCTGCATACCTACGTGGTCCAGACCATATATTTGATTTGGTAGGTTGTAGTCTTCTACCAAATCAAAGTCATACACAGTAATATCAGCGCAACCCATTTTTGCGAGTAACCATACAATGTAGGAGCCGGTAGCCCCTGCTCCAATAACCGTGATGGGAGTTTTAAATTTTTCCGGCGCAAAAATATCTAACTGGCGCCAATAATCAACTGATGTGCTTCTTTCCATGCCGTGGCTCCTTGTAATATCTTGGACGTACAGGTTTTATATCACGCACCTTCTGCTCTATCTCCCCTATAATTTCAGCATACCTTTGTGTATTATGCTGAATATGAATCTGCCAAGGGCAGTCATTAATCTTAATACCACGTGCGTAATCAAAGAAAGTAAACACACACTTTCCACCCCGAGTAAAAATACCTCGAATGAAAAAAGTGTTGTGTGCAAAGACCTGCATTTGTTCTTCATCCTGCAGAGATGGCCATGTCATATCGCCGGGGTGTAAATGACCCCAAAACAAAATAGAGCTAAGCAAATCTTTATTTGCACGATCTTGCTTAAGCTTTTCTGCATAGAACTTACCCATATCTGTTTGATCAAACTCACAATGACCACCGCTTACGTGCTGATTAAACATAAAAACTTTATCAATAAGGTACCTGTCATCACCAAGTTGTTGCACAGATCCGAGCCACCCAACTTCGTTATCACCAGCAGCAGTAATAATATGATACGTATCTACATATGCTTCTATAGATAGAAGTATGATCGGGTTCGGAGTTTCGTCTTCCAATAGCTCAATTGATGTTTGAGCGCTATGAGGAACAAGTGGTACGGGCACCTCTACAATATCTGTACCTGCGTGATTAAATTTCATACTATCTCATTACCTCCTTTTTAGGCCCTGTTTGAGCAGTTTTGCATTTTGGCCAACGAGAAATCTGAGCTTCTCGATATGGCACATATGCATCGGAGTTTTCATAACTCTTAAGATACTGAATGCATACAGAAATTAATGCAGCATACCTATGCTCAGCAATCAGGTGAGGAATAACTTCTTGAATATTACCTAAGCAAGGCACTCCTTCCCCGTTTACATGTGGATGATGAAACTCTGCTACTCTTCTCGTAAGATTTCTCATACGTATGCCATATCTGGGATTACTAGCAGTATCAATTGTAATTTGAAAGCAGCCTATCTCATATACACTACTTCCATAGGATATGCATATGAGCTGAGTGAGTACATGTACTGTATCGCCCACTATTTTTAGCTCTTTAATATCAGGATGCTTCATGAGCTGTTCAAATTCATCTGCATATTTCTGAGGGACCAAATCAGCTTGTGCTTGTAAGTGACTGAGCTGGACCTGCTTTTCATTCAGTTCACGCAGAGACCCTACTAAGCCATTTTGATACGACTCTACATTTCGACTTAAAAAAGCAATATCTTGCTGAAGTTGCTGTATATTTTTCGCATGCCGCTCAGAGCCGCACAAAGCAAAATATTTACGACGCAGTACAGATAGATCGTCTCGCGATTGAGTAGCTTTTTTTACGCGCCCCAAACGAGCAAACAATATTCCTTCAAAATCTGTTTTCAAGTATTTAAGACCTGACTTGGTGTAGCCAATTTTTTTGCAAAAGCTGACTAAATCTTCTGGCTTGACTGCTGCACAAATCTGGCCATTTATTTTAAGGCGAGTGGTAACAATTGTGCCAAGATCTATATCTTCCAGCACGGATTGCGGAAATGCAATAAGTTTAGCAGTTTGCATTTTTACCTCCTTTTTGTGGTAGTAAGAACAATATAAGCACTCTATCCTATAACCATAGGAAACCTAAATATAAAAGTACCTGCATACTTTGTCAAAGTCTTAAAATGAGCAAAGAAAAAACAAAGAATAATCAAAAAAAGAGCCGGATCAGCTCTTATAAGCCTCCTA
>OBEQ011732948.1_pt1 | contig 24739 bp, 18 predicted proteins | sample 1670901 | NCBI WGS metagenome assembly OBEQ01 (sample SAMEA104232315, study PRJEB22302) | groundwater metagenome | biome: forest; feature: aquifer; material: groundwater | place: USA | collected 2011-08-07 | depth 5.4 m | reverse complement strand
TGCCGGCCTTCGGCATCGTGTCCGACCTGATCAGCGTGCATGCGCGCAAGGCCATCTTCGGCTACCGCATGATGGTCTGGGACATCGTCGTCATCGGCGGCCTGAGCTTCGTCGTGTGGGCGCACCACATGTTCGTCAGCGGCATGAACCCGTGGTTCGGCTTCTTCTTCGCCACCAGCACGCTGATCATCGCGGTGCCCACCGCGATCAAGGTCTACAACTGGGTGCTCACGCTGTGGAACGGCGACATCCACCTGTCGGTGCCGATGCTGTTCACGCTCGCCTTCATCCTCACCTTCCTGAGCGGCGGGCTCACAGGGCTGTTCCTCGGCAACGTCAGCGTCGACATCCCGCTGTCGGGCACCTACTTCGTCGTCGCGCACTTCCACATGGTGATGGGCGTGGCGCCGCTGCTGGTCGTGTTCGGCGCGATCTACCACTGGTACCCGAAGATCAGCGGCCGCATGCTCGACGACCGGCTCGGCAAGTTCCACTTCTGGGTCACCTTCATCGGCACTTACCTGATCTATTTCCCGATGCACTACCTGGGCGTGCTGGGCATGCCGCGGCGCTACTACAACTTCGACGGCTATCAGTTCATTCCGCCGTCGGCACTGACCCTGAACGCGTTCATCACGGTGGTCGCATTGGTGGTCGGCGCGTCGCAACTGGTGTTCGTCTACAACCTGGTCTGGAGCGTGTTCCGCGGCCCGAAGGCGAGCAGCAACCCATGGCGCGCCGCGTCGCTGGAGTGGTTCACACCCGAGACGCCACCGAAGCACAACAACTGGGGCCCCGCGCTTCCGGTGGTGCACCGCTGGGCCTATGCCTACAGCGTGCCGGGCGCGAGTGAAGACTTCATCGCGCAGACCGCACCGCTCAGCGACGGCGGCATGGAGCCCGAGCCCTACGAGGTCAAGGAGGCGATCGCATGAACACCAGCAGCAGCGCGGTGCTGCGAGCCACCGCCAACGGCCGCGACGACGGCATTCCCGGCCTGCCGCTGACAGCGTTCCGGCGCCGCGCGCGCCCGCAATCGATCTACGGCGTCGGCCTGTGGGTGTTCATCGGCGTCGCCACGACCTTGTTCTCGCTCTTCATTACCGCCTACATCATGCGCATGAGCAGCGCCGACGCGGTCGCGATCGCGATGCCGCGCCAGCTCTGGCTCAGCACCGCCTTGCTGGTGCTCGGCAGCGTGCTGCTGCAACGTGCCAGCATGACCGCTGCCGGGCCCGATGCGCTCGCACCTCGGCGCCTGCTGCTGGCGGGCGGCGCCTGCGCGCTGGCCTTCCTGGTTGTGCAGTGGTCGGCCTGGCAGTTCTTGCTGGCGCAACAGGTCACACCGGCCGGAAACCCGGGCGGCAGCTTCTTCTACCTGCTGACAGCGATGCACGGCCTGCATGTGATCGGCGGCCTGATCGGCTGGACCCTGGCGGCCCGCGCTGTCTGGGGAAATGTCGGCCCGGCCGGCGCCGCGTGGCGAATCGCACTGTGTGCGCGCTACTGGCACTTCCTGCTGCTGGTGTGGCTGGCGCTGTTCGCCAGCTTCACCTGGATCACCCCCGAAGTGGCACGCATCATCTGCCGCACCGCCGCCTAACGACAGCCAGGGACGCACCCCATGAGCTCGCCCGCCATCTCCGTGCCGCACGACCCTTCGGCCGCCGGCCCCGGCGGCCTGCGCAGCCTGGTCGCCGACTGGTCGTCCGACAAACAAGCCTTCCACGTCGCCTGGGGCAAGGCGATGATGTGGATCTTCCTGCTCAGCGACACCTTCATCTTCGGCTGCTTCCTGACGAGCTACATGACGGTGCGCACTTCGACCACGGTCAAGTGGCCCAACCCGAGCCATGTGTTCTCGCTCAACATCGGCGGCACCGAGGTGCCGCTGATCCTGATCGCGATCATGACCTTCATCCTGATCACGAGCAGCGGCACGATGGCGATGGCGGTGAACTGCGCCTACCGGCGCGACCGCGTCAACGCCGCCGCGCTGATGTTCGTGACGGCGGCCTTCGGCGAGATGTTCGTCTGCATGCAGGCCTTCGAATGGTCCAAGCTGATCCTCGAAGGCGTGCGGCCCTGGGGCAACCCGATGGGCGCGGCGCAGTTCGGTTCGTCCTTCTTCATGATCACCGGCTTCCACGGGCTGCACGTCACGGCCGGCGTGATCTACCTGGTCGTCATCGCGATACGAATATTGCGCGGCCACTACGAGCGCAGCGGCAACTACCAGATCGTCGAGATCGTCGGCCTGTACTGGCACTTCGTGGATCTGGTGTGGGTCTTCATCTTCGCGTTTTTCTACCTCTGGTGAGGGGACCATGAGCGACGTCAGCAGCACCACTGCCGCGAGCGGCCAAGCCGCGCCCGCGACGACCCACCAACAGCATCCGATCGGGATCTACGTCAAGGTCTGGATCCTGCTGTTCGTGCTCAGCACGTTCTCCTACCTGGTCGACTACTTCCACTTCGAGAGCTACCTGCGCTGGGGCCTGATCATCACGCTGATGCTGCTCAAGGCGGGCCTGATCGTCGCCATCTTCATGCACATGGCCTGGGAGCGCATGGCGCTGGTCTGCGCCATCCTGGTCCCGCCGATCGCGCTGCTGGTGCTGGTGGGCATGATGGCGTCCGAGGCGGGTCACACCTTCCTGACGAGGCTCTTGTTCTTCCACTGAAACAATGTCGACGCCCGCACCGCTCGCGCTCGCTGCGCCCCGTCCCCGCTGGAAGACCTACGTCGAGCTGACCAAGCCGCGCGTGGTCGCGCTGATGATGTTCACGGTGCTGGTCGGCATGTTGCTGGCGACGCGTGAGGCGATCCGCTGGCAGGGGCTGCTGTTCGGGCCACTCGGCATCGCCCTGGTCGCCGGTGCGGCGGCTGCGCTCAACCACCTGGTCGACCAGCGCATCGACGCCATCATGGCGCGCACCCGTGCCAGGCCGCTGCCGCGCGGTGCGCTCGACGGAGCGCGGGTCCTCGCCTTTGCCATCAGCATCGGGCTCGCGGGGATGGCGCTGCTGCTGGCCTTCACCAACCCGCTGTGTACCTGGCTGACGCTGGCCTCGCTGCTCGGCTACGCGGTCATCTACAGCATGGTGCTGAAACACGCCACGCCGCACAACATCGTGATCGGCGGGGGTGCGGGCGCCGCGCCGCCGCTGCTCGGCTGGGTGGCGGTCAGCGGGCAGGTCGATCCGGGTGCGCTGGTGCTGTTCCTCATCATCCTGGTCTGGACGCCGCCGCACTTCTGGGCGCTGGCGATTCACCGCCGCGACGACTACGCGCGGGCGGCCGTCCCGATGCTGCCGGTCACGCACGGCGTGCCGTTCACCTGCAGGCGCATCCTGCAGTACAGCCTCGCGCTGGTGGGGGTGAGCGTCGTGCCGTTCCTGATCGGCATGAGCGGCTGGCTGTACCTCGCCGCCGCACTGCTGCTGGGTGGACGCTTCATCGCTTTCGCCTGGCGCCTGCGCCGCGACCCGGCTCTCGCGATGCCGACATTCCGCTATTCGATCGTCTACCTGTTCGGCTTGTTCGCGGTGCTGCTGCTCGACCACTACCTGCTGGGCGCATTCGGCTTCTGACATTCGTGGCGGGCGCGGCACCAGTCTGCGGTTTCGGTTGGCTGTTCTACACGCCGCTGTACACGATCCGCGGGATACGCGGCACGCTCACCAATCCGGAAGTCCTGATGCTGGTCAACCGCATCCCGGTGACCGCGGTCTTCTCCGAGCTCGCCCGCCAATGTCGTGAGCCACGGCAGGCGCTCGTCGATGCGGTTGATCGGCCGGCCACAACCGTAGATGCGGCGCTGCGCCAGCTCGTCGCGCACCACCTCTTCGAGCGGCGTGCCGGACTCGACGCAGCGTCGCGCCTGCTGCAGGAAGTCGATCTCGCGCACCCAAGGGTGGCCGCCGTACATCTGCGCCTGCGACATCGCCAGTGCGGCCGACATGCCGAGCGCCGGCGTACTGCGTGCGCTGCCCGCCAGTGCGGCGACGCGGTTGTTCCAGATCCGCGCCACCCTCGTTGCGCTTGTAGACGCCGTCGAGCAGCGCTCGGGGCGTCAGCCGCAGCACCAGCGCAATGCCCAGCGGCACGAAGATCACGTCGTCGAGAAGGCCGATCACCGGAATGAAGTCGGGGATCAGGTCGATCGGGCAGCGGCGCACCCGCAAACGCAAAAAACGGCTCGCAACCCGACACCGCATTCGCGGGGGTGTCGGGCCAGCGTCCGTGAACGAATCACGCAATTGCCCGCCGGAGCCCGAAGTCTGTGGTGAACCCACGCGACAGTCGAGTTTCATCTGGATACATTCGCGCCTTCCAACAAGGGGACGTCGTGAACACTTCGAACGCAGCAAACGCGGGGGATGAGCCTGACCCCGGCCGCCGAACCGAACTCTTGCCGTTCGGCCCAGCGGCCCCGCGCGAGGCGGCCGACCTGATCGTCGACTACCTCGAACGACTGGGCGTCGAGTTCGTCTTCGGCGTGCCGGGCGGCGCCATCGAGCCGCTCTACAACGCGCTGGCACGCAGCGCCCGGCGCGGCGGGCCGAAGGCGGTGGTGGCGCGGCATGAAGCCGGCGCCGCCTTCATGGCCGACGGCTATGCACGCGAAACCGGAAAGATCGGCGTGTGCATCGCCACCTCCGGCCCGGGCGCCACCAACCTCATCACCGGCGTCGCCTGCGCCTACGACAACGGCATTCCGCTGCTCGTGATCACCGGGCAGCCGCCCATCCATTCGTTCGGCAAGAATGCGCTGCAGGAGTCGAGCTGCACCGGCATCAACAGCGTGGGCATGTTGCGCCACTGCACGCGCTACAACTCGCTGGTCTCGCATGCCGAGCAGCTCGAGATCAAGCTCTTCAACGCGCTGATGCAGGCCTTCCAGGCGCCGCAGGGGCCGACCCACTTGTCGATCCCGGTCGACATCCTGCGCAGCCCGGCGCCGGTGCGCGCGAAGACCGGCGACTTCACCGCGATGCTCAGGCTCAGGCCGTCGCTGGTCGACCTGCGCGCGGTCGAGCAACTGCATGCCGAGCTGCAGCGCGCCGAGCGGCCGGTGTTCCTGATCGGCGACGGCTGCGGCGAGGCGGCCGACGCGATCCTCAGGCTGGCGCAGATGACCGGCGCGCTGTTCGTCACCACGCCCGACGGCAAGGGCTTCGTCAACCCGCGCCATCCGTCGTTCCGCGGCGTGTTCGGCTTCGGCGGACACGCGAGCGCGGAAGCGCTGCTGCTCGGCGAGCCCGACCTGCTGCTCGCCTTTGGCACCGGCTTCGGCGAGTTCAGCAGCGCGGGCTGGTGCAAGAGCGTGCTCAACAGCCGGCTGGTGCACATCGACAGCGACGACGACAACCTGATGCGCTCGCCGATGGCGCGGCTGCATGTGCGCGGCCGCATCCAGTCGGTGTGCGATCGGCTGATCGAGCTGGGGGCGGCCGGCGGCGCCGGCAACGTCTACCCGTTCCGCGACCGCAAGACCGAGCAGAACCAGCTCGAAGCGATGATGTCGGATCCCGACAAGTTTCATTCGAACGCCACGCCGATCAAGCCGCAGCGCCTCATGAAGGGCTTGTCGGAGCGTTGCCCGCCGAACACCCGCTTCGTCGCCGACGCCGGCAACAGCGCGGTGTGGGCGGTGCACTGCCTGCAGCCGCGTGACCGCCGCACGGTGCAGTCGAGTCCGCCGCCCGGCGTGCCGCGCAAGGAGCTGCGCTCGGGCCTGGCGAGCTGGCTGCGCGTGACGATGGACTTCGCGCCCATGGGCTGGGCGATCGGCGCAGCGATCGGCATCGCCAGCGGCAACCCGAAGTGCCCGGTCGTCTGCATCACCGGTGACGGCAGCTACCTGATGAACGGGCAGGAGATCACGGTCGCGGCCTCGCAGGGGCTCACCGTCGTGTACGTTGTCTTGAACGACGGCGCGCTCGGCATGGTCAAGCATGGGCAGCGCATGGCACGGGCCGAGCCGATCGGGTTCGAGCTGCCGCAGGTCGACTACTGCATGCTGGCGCAGGCCATGGGCATCCCGGGCCACGTGATCCGCTCGGCGCAGGAGCTGGAGGCGCTCGACTTCGACGCCATCTTCAGCCGCAAGGGGCCGACCATGCTCGACGTGCGCATCGATGGGGAAGAAGTGCCGCCTATGAACGTGCGGATGAAGACACTCGGGATGGGCAAGTAGGTGGCCAGCGAAACCATACGCACCCGCATCTGGCTCGAAGAGCCGGAGCCGGACAACTCCTTTGCCACGCGTGCAGCCTATTGCCACGGGTACGACGTCTATGGCGAGATGCTGGGCAACGCGAGCTGGTCGGACATGCTCTACCTGCTGTTCCGGGGCGAAGCGCCCGCGCCGGAACAGGCGGCCGTGCTGGATGCGCTCGCCGTGGCATTCGCCAACCCGGGGCCGCGCGACCTCGCCGTGCATGCGTCGATGTGTGCGGGCGCCGGCGGCTCGACGGCTGCGGCCAGCCTGATCGCCGCGTTGGCCGTCGGTGCCGGCCAGCACAGCGGCGCTCGGGAAGTGCTTCTTGGCATGCAGCTTTGGATCGAGTGCGGCACCGAGCTCGATGCGTGGCGGCGGCGATTGAGCGAAGCACCGTCCGATGTGGCCGGAATCTGGCCCGAAGCCGAGCATCCGCCCGGCTTCGATCCGTATGCCAATCGGGCGAGCATGCCGGTGCGCCAAGTCCTGTCTTGCCTCGCGCGGCTCGGCGCCGGACCGTGCTTGTCCTGGCTCGAAGCGCACCGCCCCGCGTTGGAAGCCGTCGCCGGCAAACCGCTGTCGCTGTCGGGCGTGGCTGCGGCCGCTTTTGTCGACCTCGGACTCACGCCCGAACAAGGCGAGATGCTCCATCTGCTGCTGCGCCTTCCGGGCGCCGCGGTGCACGCACTGGAACAGCGGCAGGTGGGCCACAAGGACTTCCCCTTCTTCGCCCTCGACCTCGAGAACGACCCGTTGAAGGAAGCCGCATGAGAGGCCCCAAACCTTTGGTCGAAAACGCGGGCCGCCTGCGAACGCGCATGGGCCAGGCCTTTGTCGGCAGCCGTGCAGTCTTCCGCGGCCACGACTTGCACGCCGACTTGAGGCACATGGACTGGCTCGAACTCTTCGTGTTCGGCATCACCGGCCGCCGTTTCGATGCGAAGCAACTTCGGCTTCTGCATGCGATGTGGGTCTACACCAGCTACCCGGATGCCCGTCTCTGGAACAACCGCGTGGCTGCCCTGGCTGGCAGTGCGCGCAGCACTCCCGCACTGGGCATGTCGGCCGCCATGGGAATGTCCGAGGCCGTTGTCTACGGAGGGCATCCTTGCGTGCGCGCCATCGACTTTCTGCGGCAGGCACAGCAGCAGGTGCGGCAAGGCTGCAGCGTCGAGGACGTCGTCGCCCGGGAACTCGCACAACGACGCATCTTCGGCTACGGCCGACCGATCAATGCTGTGGACGAGAGGCTGCCATGGCTGCTGGCCCTGGCTCGCGATCTGGGTCTGGACCAGGGTGAGCATCTGCGGCTCGCTCGAGAGGTGGAACGCGTCCTCGTTGCCGGAGACCCACGCCTGAAGATGAACTACGCCGCGCTCACCGCGGCCTTGGCCGCCGATCTCGGCCTGTCGGTGGGCGAGTTTCACCACTTTCAAGTGCCGATGCTTCTGGCGGGGATGGTGCCCTGCTTCATCGAAGGCGGCCAACGCGCACCCGGCACGGTGTTCCCCTTGTCGTGCAAGCACCTTGCCTACGAAGGACGAGACAAGCGACGCTGGCGCGCACGCGTGCCTTCGAACAGCCCGAGCAGCTCATGACCACGACCCACATGCGACCCGATCCCTACCCTCACTATGCGCAAATGCGCGCCACCTCGCCGGTGTTTTTCAATCCCGCTCTGCAGGTGTGGGAGGTGTATGGCTATCACGATATCCAGACGGTGCTCGGCGACCCCGCCACCTTCTCGTCGGACATCTCTGCGTTGCAGACGATGGTGACGATGGACCCGCCACGCCACACCCAGTTGCGCAGGCTGGTGGCCCGCGCGTTCACGAGCAAGCTCATTGCGGCGCTCGAGCCCAGCGTTCGAGAGATCACCGGCGAGTTGTTCGACCGCGTCGAGAACACCGGCCGCATGGACATCATCGGCGACCTTGCGTTTCCCTTGCCGATCGCCGTCATTTCGGAACTGCTGGGCCTGCCGGCCCAGGACCGCAGCAAGTTCAAGCAATGGTCGATCCCCGCCATCAAGGCGGCCGAGATGGAACTGCAAGGCCAAGTGCCCGAACCTCACCTCGTGGACGCCGTTGCCCAACTGGAGCACTACCTGCAGGGATTGATGGTCGAACGCACGCATGACCCGCGTGAAGATCTGATCAGCGCTCTGGCCACGGCCGACGTGGACGGCGAGCGCCTGACGATGCAGGAGATCACGAGCACCTGCCGGCTGCTGCTCATCGCGGGCTTCGAGACCACTGCGAACCTGATCGGCAACACGACGCAACTCCTGCTCGCCCATCCCGCGAGCCTGGCCGACGTGCGTGAAGAACCCGAACTGCTCCCCGGCGCCATCGAGGAGGCCCTGCGCTACAACACGCCGTTCCAGTTCTTCATGCGCCGTGCCACGCGCGACGTGAGCATCGGAGGGCAGCCGATTCGCGCGGGCCAAGGGGTGCTCACCATCAACGCTTCGGGCAATCGCGACGAAGCCGCCTTCCCCGATGCCGACCGATTCGACGTGAGGCGCTCGCCCAATCGCCACTTGAGCTTCGGACACGGCATTCACTATTGCCTGGGGGCTGGCCTCGGACGCCTCGAAGCGAAGGTGGCGCTGGAGACACTGCTGCGCCGCTCCACGGACGTTCGCGCGGACGACACGCGAAGCGCCGAACCCTTGTCGTCGGTCGTGCTGTTCGGATGGCGCAGCTTGCCAGTGCGATTCAGCCCCGTGGCCGCGCAGCGTCCGGTGGCCGTCTACAACCGGTAAATCGCCTGCAGATACAACGAGCGCCGTGCGACCGGAATGTCGTTGGGAAGCGCCAGCCCGGGGGCCAGGCTCGGCTCGCGCACGTCGGCGTTGAAGAGGTCGCGCACCCCTGCCGAGAACTCCCAGCGGTTCTTGCCGCGACTGGTGCGCAAGGCGAGGTCCACCGTGGTGTAGTCAGCGATATTCGGTCGTGCGTCGCCGGCCGCGCGCTTCCGGTCGGCGACGTGGTTGACCTGCCCGCTCATCAGCCAGCCGCTGCCGAAAGTCCAGTCGGCCCGGGCATGCAAGTGGTTGTGCGGCGCATAGCCGGCGTCCTGTCCGCTCGCGTCGTCGATGGACCGCTGGTAGGCGCAATGGCCCATGAGGCGAAGCCTGCGGCTCACGTCCCACAGCAGTTCGACTTCCATGCCGCTTCCGTGCTGGGAACCGACGTTGTTGAACATCGCCGTGCCACCCCCCGAATCCGACGTGCGGATGATGTCTTTCATGTCATAGCGAAACAGGCTCAGGTTGACTTGCGTGCTGGCTCTTGCCTGCCACGACAGGGCCGCCTCCAGGGTGCGAATGGTCTCCGGCCTCAGGTTCGCGTTGCCTCTGATGACCGGGTTGTTGATGCTGTGTTGCTCGGTGAAGGCCGGTGCGCGGAAAGCGCGGCCGTACAGCAGCTTGGCGGTCAGGTCGAAGCTCGCATCCCAGACCAGCGCGAGGCGCGGGTTGGTGGTGCCGCCGAAGTCGGAATACTGGTCGCGCCGAATCCCCGCGGTCAGAGTCCAATCCCTGACCACTTGCCATTCGTCTTGCGCGTAGAGGTAGCTCACCTTGCGGTGCTGCGGCTCCATGAAGGACTCCGACACCGGGAACTCCTCGATCTGACCGCTCGTCGTGGGGATGGGCAGGCCCGATGCGATGAGCGTGAAGTTCTTGAACTCCTGGGTGCGGTAGAGGTCGAGGTCGTCGTGGCCCGCGCCCAGGCGAATGTTGTGGCCGCTGAAGCCTGAATAGGCCGCCACCGCCGACAGGCGCAGCTGGCGCTCCCAAGTATTGGGCGCGCCGAACATGCCGTTGGGGAAGGAGCCGCCGAAAGCACCGGGCGGAAAGATCTGCACCGGCTTGATCTTCTGGGCGTAGTGCAGGAAGCTGCCCGCGAGTGTCATCTTCCAGCCGGGGCTGAACTCGATGTCGCTCCACGTGAGATCGGTGTGAAAGCGTTCGCTCCTCATCGCGCCCACGGGATCGAGTGCAGACGCGATGCCGGTGCCAGTGCCCACCTTGTCGCGCAGCTTGTAGCCCGCGTGCAGCCGCAGGTTCTGCAAGCCGAGGTCGAGGCTCCCGTCGATGGCGTCGTACCCCGTGTTCATGGGCCCTGGCGCCAGGCTCGCGTTGGTGCCAAACAATCCGTCCAGCAGGGTTTGCGCGTCGGCCTGAACCGTCTCCTTCTGGCCCTCGGTGCTCCCTATGCGCAGGTACGCCGCAGCGCTCACGGCGCCCAACTTCCCGCCGTACTGAACCCAGCCGTCTCGGCTCTTGAACGAGCCCGCACGCACACCGAACTCTGTGCCGGGAGTGTCCTCGGCCGTCTTCGTGATGATGTTGATGACACCAGAAAACGCGTCGGCGCCGTAAAGGGCCGACCCCGGGCCGCGGATGATTTCGATGCGGGCGATGTTCTCCAGCGGCAGGCCACCCCAGATGATTCCTCTACTGCCAACGAACAGCGTCGTCATCGGCACGCCGTTTTGCAGCATCAGGGTCTGAGGATTGAATTCGCTGTAGATCCCGCGCGTCACGTAAAGGGGGCTGTTGGCCTGGTTGCTGCGGCCGACGTGCATTCCCGGCACGGTTTCCAGCCCCTCGTCGAGGTCGACCGCACCCATCGCGGCGATGTCTTGCGCGGTGATGACCGTCGCCACCGCCGGCGCAAGGCGCAGAGGCTGCTTCGCGCCGGTCGCGATGCTGACGGTCGACTTGTCGCCGTAGATCGAGGCGAGCTCGTCTTCTTCGCTGCCTTGTTGCGCGAGTGCGTCGCTCAGCGGCAAGAACAGCGTGGACGCGAGCGCCACGAAAATGCAAGACGAACCCCGCATGAAGAGCTCCTTGTCGAAACGCCCGGCACACGACGATAAGGCCATGCTTGGCGCCCGCCTCAGTAGAGTTAACGCTTAGTTTAGGGCCACCATGTGTTGCTGAGCCGGATATCCAATCCGGCTGCGCTTTGCGCCTTGCCTGCGCCCCCATTGCAAGCCCAACGTGGGCCCAACCCAAAGCCCGAGAGGCCCCTAGCCCTAGGGCTAGGGGCGGCGCCTTGTGAACCCTACAACGCGGCATCGTGATCGACGCCGTGTTCAACTTCATCGCCGACGAAGTCGATGCCCATCTGCACGATCGTCGGCGGCCGCGAGGTCGTGCAGCCGCCGCCGTTGAAGGCACCATCTTCATCGCGCCGTTGCCTGAGGGCATGATCGGCAGCCCGTACAAGTGGAAGCGCCACTTTCGTCGAAGCGGTCAGCCGTGGAACCATTGAACGCCACCCTGGCCAACACCATCGAGGCGGCGGAGTTGATCGTCGCCTACCTCGACAAGATCGGCGTCAAGCACGTCTTCGGCGTGCCAGGCGGTGCGATCGAGCCGATCTACAACGCGCTGGCACGCAGCGAACGGCGTGGCGGCGTGCGCTCGGTGGTGTCTCGGCACGAAACCGGCGCGGCTTTCATGGCCGACGGTTATGCACGCGAAACGGGGCGCCTCGGCGTGTGCATCGCCACTGCGGGGCCGGGTGCCACCAACCTGATCACCGGCGTGGCCTGTGCCTACGCGAACGGCGTGCCGATGCTCGTGATCACCGGCCAGCCGCCCATCCATTCGTTCGGCAAGGGCGCGCTGCAGGAAGGCAGCTGCACCGGGATCAACGCGGTGATGCAGGCGCGCCAGACGCGCGGCCCGGCGCATCTGTCGATCCCCGTCGACATTCTGCGCAGCGCCGTCAAGGCGCCGGCTCCGGCCTCCGACCCCGGGTTCAGCGAGCTCGCGAGCAGCGGCTGGTGCGCCAGCCTGATGAACAGCCGCCTGGTCCACATCGACAGCAACGAAGAGAACCTGATGCGCTCTCCGATGGCGCGGCCGCACGTGCGCGGTCGCATCCTGTCGGTCTGCGCCCACCTGCTCGAACGCATGCAGCGCGACCCGGCGAGCAACGTCTACGAGCTGCCCGACCCCGGCCGCGGCGCCGGCAATCCGCACGTCACGCTGCAAGCGCCCGAGCAGTTCGATGCCGACACCACGCCGATCAAGCCGCAGCGCCTGATGAAGGAACTGTCGCGCCGCTGCCCGCCGAGCACCCGCTTCCTGGCCGACACCGGCAACAGCATGATCTGGGCATCCCGGGCCATGTGGTCGAGTCGCCGGCCGAGCTCGAAGCGATCGACTTCGGCGCGATCCTCTCGCACAAGGGCCCGACCATGCTCGACGTGCGCATCGACCGCGAAGAGGTTCCGCCCATGATCCAGCGCCTGAAGGCGCTCGGGGCAGTGAAATGACGAGCATGCAAAACTCCAGGGCAAGACGGCGCTGATCACCGGTGGCAACAGCGGCATCGGCCTCGCCGCGGCCGAGCTGTTTCGCAAGCACGGCGCGCAGGTCGCGATCACCGGCCGCGACGCGGCCACGCTCGAGCACATCCAGAAAGCCTCGGGCAACGAGCTGCTGGCGCTGCGCAGCGACACCGCGAACATGAGCGACATCCAAGCGCTGATGGCGACGCTGAAGCAGCAGTTCGGCCGGCTCGACGTGCTGTTCGTCAACGCCGCGGTGGCCCAGCCGGCGCCGTTCGAATCGGTGACCGAAGCGCAGTTCGACGAGATGGTCGCGGTCAACGTCAAGGGCGTGTTCTTCACGATCCAGCAGGCGCTGCCCTTGATGGGCGAAGGCGCGGCCATCATCGTCACGACCTCGATCGCCAACCAGCTCGGCTCGCCCAACTTCAGCGTCTACGCGGCCTGCAAGGCGGCAACGCGTTCGCTGGTGCAGACGCTCGGGTTGGAGCTGATCGCGCGCGGCATCCGCATCAACGCGATCAGCCCGGGCCCCATCTCGACCCCGATCTGGGGCCGCCTCGGCCTGCCCCCGGGGGCGCAGCAGCCGGTGACGGCCGAGATCGTTCGCAAGTCGCCGATCAAGCGCTTCGGCCAGCCCGAAGAGGTGGCGCGAGCCGCGCTGTTCCTGGCTTCGGACGAGTCTTCGTATATCGTCGGCGACGAGCTCGTCGTCGATGGCGGGATGAGCCTGCTTTGAGGATGGGCGAGCGCATCCACACCCGCATCTGGCTCGAAGAGCCCGAGCCCGACAACGCGTTCGCGACACGTGCGGCGTACTGCCGCGGCTACGACGTGTACGGCGAGATGCTCGGCCGCGCGCGCTGGGTCGAGATGCTGTTCCTGCTGTTTCGTGGCGAAGCGCCGGGCGTTGCGCAAGCCGACCTGCTCGAAGCGCTGGCCGTCGGGCTGATGAATGCCGGCCCGCGGGACCCCGCGGTGCATGCCGCGATGTGTGCCGGTGTCGGCGGCTCGACCGCGGCGGCCACGCTGATGGCGGCGCTCGCGGTCGGCGCCGGCCAGCATGCCGGGGCGCGCGAGGTGTTCGGTGCGGTGCAGGCTTTCGCGGCCTGCGGCACCGAGCTGGCGGCCTGGCAACGCCGCTTCGCTGCGCCGCCCGCGGATGTGATGGGCATCTGGCCCGAGTCCGGGCATCCGCCCGGCTTCGACCCGCACGGCGTCACGACCCCGCTTCCGGTGCAGCAGACGCTGGCCGCGCTGGCGGCTCTCGCCGACGCCATCGACGAGGCCCGCCATCTGCGCTGGCTGGCGGCGAATCGCGAAGCGCTCGAGGTCGCCGCGGGCCGGCCGCTCGCGCTGTCCGGCGTGGCCGCCGCGGCCTTCGCCGATCTGGGTTTGACTGCCGACCAGGCCGAGATGCTGCACCTGCTGCTGCGCCTGCCGGGCGCGGCGGCCCACGCGCTCGAACAGCGTGACGCGGGCCACAAGCAGTTCCCGTTCTTCGCGCTCGAACTCGAAGACGATCCGCTCGGGGGGCGGCGATGAGCGGCCCGGCGACGCTCGCCGAAGCGGCCGATACGCTGCGAACCCGCATGGGCCAGTGTTTCGTCGGCAGCCGGGTCGTGTTTCGCGGCCACGACCTGCATGCGGAGCTGGGCGACATCGACTGGATGGACCTGTTCGTGTTCGGCATCACCGGCCGGCGCTACGGGGTCGTGCCGCTGCGGCTGTTGCACGCGATGTGGGTCCAGACCAGCTACCCCGACGCGCGCATCTGGAACAACCGCGTTGCCGCGTTGGCGGGCAGCGCGCGCAGCACGCCGGGACTCGGCATGTCGGCAGCGCTTGCGATGTCGGAGGCGCAGATCTACGGCGGCCACCCTTGTGTGCGCGCGATCGACTTCCTGCAGCAGGCGCGGCGTCGGGTCGAGTCCGGCACACCGCTCGCCGAGGTGCTGCGCGACGAGCTGGCGCAGCGCCGCATCTACGGCTATGGCCGGCCGATCAACCGCATCGACGAACGGCTGCCGTGGCTCACGGCGCTGGCGCGCGAGCTCGGGCTGGCCGCCGGGCCGCACCTGCAGATTGCGAACGAGGTCGAGCCCTTGCTGGTCGCGCACGACCCGCGCCTGCAGATGAACTACGCTGCGCTGACGGCCGCGCTGGCAGCCGACCTCGGCTTCTCGGCGCGCGAGTTCCACCACTTCCAGGTGCCGATGCTGCTGGCCGGGATGGCGCCGTGCTTCATCGAAGGGAGTGAGCGCGAGGAAGGAGCGGTGTTTCCGTTGTCGTGCGAGCATCTGGCCTATGAGGGTCCGGCCAAACGGGCGTGGCCGGCGCTGCAGCGAAGCTAGCGCCGCCAGGCCTGTGCTTTGCTCGGCCCCATGCGCTGCACAATGAATGGATGTGCTCTCTGCTCGACCTGCCACGGCGACGGAATCAGAGGTAGATCATGTCAGGGCCTACGAGAATCGCCCTTGCGGCACTGGCAGTGGCAATGGCAGTAACGGCCGAAGCGGGCGTGTCCGCCCCGGTCACGTCCAACGCGCAGGCCCAAACGCGTGTGCCCGGTCCAAAGCCCTGCGACCAGACAGAGTCGCACCGAGCCAAGGCTGCGCGCACGAAGGCTGCTGCGGCCCCGGCCCCGCATGCAAGCGCAGCCTCTGACGTGGCCGCGTCGCCTGCGGGCGTCCAGGGAGACACGCACGCCGAAAGTCCTGAAGACAAGCTCCGTCGGCTGCGCATTGCAAGTTGCCAGCGGCATCCGCAGACTTGCCGACAAGGCCCTGCGCAGCCCAAGGCAACACCATCACGGCCCGCAGCGAATCATGATCGCCAATCGGATTGACGCAGACACCTCACGGATTGGCGCACAGGCCTCCTGCGAGGCCCGTGCGGACTGACACACTTCGCGCTTGATTCATCGGTCGGCGTCAGACAGATCCAGGCGCCATACGCCGCGGCCGTGCGTCGCCGCGTAGAGGACACGCGACGCATCGTCGATGCTGAGCCCGTAGACCGCAACCGGCGGCAGGCGCCCGGCCGCGGAGGGCAGCCAGAACGATCCATGCCGCGGCAGTACCGCGACGCCGAAGTCGGTGGCAGCGTACAGACGGCCGGTTCTCTGGTCGTAGGCGATACCCGTGATCGGCTGGTCACCCAGGCCCGCGCTTCGGTCGGTCCAGGTGGCCGACCCCGTGCCCGGGTTGTAAAGCACCTCGAACACATGCCCCGGCGTGGTCGGCGTGTAGGCGTCGTAGCCCGAGAACGAGACGAAGGCGTGCAACGGATTCGCCGGATCCACCGCGATGCCGCTGATGAAGCGGGTCGGCTGCGTTGCGGTGTCGATGCGTGCAAAGCTCGTCGCCGCCGCAGGGCCGTCGGCATTCATCGAAACGAACAGCCGCCCGCGGCGGGTCGCCGCCCACAGCGGCGTGCCGAGGGAGGGTGCGCGCGAGACAGCCACCACGTACGAGCCGCCCTTGTCGGCGCCGAAGGCCGCGCCGGTCAGCGTGGTGGCGCCCAGCGGCACCCAGTCGCCGCACTGCACTGCGAAGTCCCCGAAGAACTCGCTGCAATGCAGGTCGAGGTAGGCTTGATCACCGCCGTTGTCCTGCGTGCGCCAGACGCGCTGCATACCGATGAACCAGGTGCCGTTGCGCACCGGATCGGCGATCAACGGCGGGTAGAACGACGCAGCCTCGCCGCTGCCTAGCAGCGGGTCCGAGACCCAGTCCCAGCCCAGTGTGGCCGTGCCCTGGAAGTTCACGTCGAGTTGCGGGCCGAAGTAGGTGTGCATGCGCACCGAAGGCACGACCGCGTTGATGCCTGACTGCCCACCGTCTCCGCCGATGCTTTCGAACCAGCTGTTGCGCGAGCCGCTGAACGCCCAGGTGCCGTTGTCTTGCGTCCCGCCAAGCAGGTCTCTGCGCGGATCGTTCGGGTTGAGCGACACGCTCTGGAACTGCAGCGTCGGCAGGCCCGGGTTCAGGCTGATGATCTCGACCGGCACTGCCTTGAGCCAGAGCAGGCAATTCGCGAGATCGTCACCACTGATGCCGCGGCTCGAGCAGCCGCCCGACGCATCGACAAAGCGGCCGTTCGTGCGCACCACCCCGCCGTCCGAGCCAAGGATGGCGACATCGGGATCGCCGGGCACGAAGGCGATGGCATGCTGATCCGGGTGCATGCCCAAGGGTGCCGGCCGCTGCGTGTCGTTGGTCATATCGGTGAATTGCACGCCCGCATTGGTCGATCGCTGCACGGCGCGGCCGTTCGACGGCGGCGTCGCCGTGAAGATCTCGTCGTACTGCATCTGGCCACCGATCCAGACCGTGTCGGGCGACCCGTTCGGCGAGGCCACGACCATGTCGTAGCTGCATTGCCCGCCACAGAAGTTGTACGACGAGAAGCCCGGCGTCCCGGATGTCGCGCTGGAGAGCTTGGTCCAGCCGGTGTTCGCCACGCCAGTGACCAGCATGTTCGCAGGAACATTGGCGTTGTCCGTGCGGTAGAAGTCGGCAGGCCCGTCGCCGGCGTCGCCGACATAGACGCGCAGCTTGTTGCCCATCGGTGCCAGCGCGAATTCGGTGCGTGACGCTATCGAGTTGGCGACCGTACCCCCACCGGCACTTGCGAAGACTTGCTCGTAGCCACCGGTCGATGCAGATCGGTACAGCCCATACCCGAACACGGAAAAGTAGATCCGCGTCGGGTCCGAAGTACGCAGCCCAGTGCGCGACATCTCGATCTTGCTCACGCCGCCGCGGAAGAAGTCGGAGCCATTCGGCGAACCGGGATTCACCGCATCCGACGCAACGGCAAAAACAAGCGCGAAAGTGTGGCCCCCGTTCCAGGACTCGTACAGGCCAATCCGCGGAGCGCCCGGAGGGGTGAAACGCCCACCGTTCACGCTCGACGAGCCATGCCGCGCCACCGCGGTGCCGATGAAGAGGTGCTTCGGATTCGACGGATCGACGCCGATTGCAGCAATCGCCCGGCCCGTCGCGACCGCCGCGCTGCCGGGTACCGCATCCCAGGTGCGGCCCAGGTCGTCGGACTTGAACAGCCCGAGCCCGGCCTCCGAATCGCTCGAGCCATTGGGCTCACCGGTACCGACATACAGGGTCTGGGCTCTCGGATCGGTGGGATCGAAGAGCAACGAGCCGATGGCATTGGTCGGAAGGCCACGCTTCATGGACTTCCAGTCCGGCGTGCGCGACAGGCCGTCGCGGGCCATCCAGACCCCGCCGCCCGCCGCGCCGACGAACACCATGCAGTCGTCGTTGGTCCGGCAGCGCGGCGAGATCGCCAGGCTCGTCACCCGCCCCGAAACGGTCGTGGCACGACCCGTGTAGGTCGCCTCACCGGGGACCACCCCGGTGATCGGTCCCACCAGATCCCAGGCGCCGCGATGGCCGAACGAGCCCCTCCCTTCCAACCATTCCGCATCTTGCGCGGCACGCCGGTGCACATGCGGTTCGACGAAGCTCGACGGATAGGCTCGGTTGTCGGCTTCGTAGCCGGCGCGCTCGGCACTGGTGTCGCCCTCAGAGCCAAACAGCTTGAAGTAGTGCGTCTGCATGAAGTTGATCGGTTCAGCGAATGCGCTGACACCGAAGCCCAATGTGAATGCCGAAACCGCCGCTAACGCGGCGGCCTTTGCCGGTGAACTCATGGCGATGCTCCTCATTGTTTCTGTGAAACCGAAGCCCTCGCGGAAAGGCGATGCGCGCATCCGGACGCCGTGCGGGCGCGTGCTCAGTATCGGATCGTGATCGCAGGCAGTCAACGTCTCGTCGTCGCAATCTCAAGCTCCGGCCAGAGCGGTCGCAGGCGGCAGACCATGGTCCGCTTTGGGGGGCCCGTCGACAGAAGTGACGAGACGCGATGGTGCGCGGCCGTGCCGCGATCGGACCGAATGACCGTCAGAGCTCACGATGGCCGCGCGACTGCGCAACCACCGGATCGCCAGGGTGGGCCCGCTTGCGTCTTGCGGCAGCTGAGCGCACGCTATGCGCAGCGACGGGCGGTCGACCCAAGCGGGTGCGCCAAAACAAGACAGATCGCCAACCCGGTTCTTCCGCGTTTCGATGTCGCCGAACGGTCGTCCGCACCGTTCTTCACTTCGATGAATCCTGGAGGTTCGCATGACTATTTGGACACCGCGCCGCACGCTGTTGTGCGCGCATCTGGCCTTGTTTTCGCTGCTGGCCGTCGGCGTGGGCGCAAGCCACGCGCAGGGCCGCTTCACGGTTTCCGGCGATGGCCAGGAGGGGCTGGACACGACCACCCAACTGACCTGGCGCCGCTGCCCGGAGGGCCAGCTGTGGGGTCGCAACGCTTGCAGCGGCAAGCTCACCAAGTTCAGCTATGCCGGCGCCAAGAGGCAGGCGGCCAACGCGGCAAAGACCGACGGCAAGGCGTGGCGCGTTCCCACCAGGAACGAACTGATCGGGCTGGTCGACAAGAAGGCATTGAAGAAGCCAAGGATCGACGGCACGGCGTTCCCGTCAACGCCGCCCACACCGTTCTGGGCGACCCGCCCCGGCACCGACGACAACCTCAATGCCTGGTTGGTCAACTTCGCCAACGGCAAGGTGACAGGCAACGTCGGTCAGGCCAAGTTCCCGTTGCGACTGGTGCGCGCGAGTTCTTGAAGCGCAGGTCGAGCCCGCGACGGCGACATTGACTGGAATACGGCCCATTTGTCACGTCTGTTCGCGCTTTGGCCGGACCCGACCTGAACTTACTCTCGTTGCTGGCCCCAAACTCCGTTTGCGCCGTCCACCCCGGGCGGCCGCGAGCCGTTGATCAACCGCCCCCCGCGCGTTCCGCAGTCCCCCCATGAGCAAGTCCAGCAAGCCCCGCCATTCGATCAAGACTTTGTTGACCCGCGGCGGCGCCGCGCTCTTGCTCGGCTTCGCGCTGCTCGCGGTCGTGCTGCTGCAGAACATCGCCGAACGCGATTCGCTGGCGCAAAAGAGCAGCGCCGCGCTGGCGTTCGAAAAGGAACCCGAAACCTGGCTGGCGCGGCCGCGCGAAGCGTCCGAATTCGAGCGCGCCATCGCTGCCGGCGAAGTGCGCAGCATCGGCATCGCCGGTGCGCTGGCGCTGTACACCGACAAGAGCGGCGTGCGCCAGAGCGCGCGCCTGGTCGACTGCGGGCCCGGCTGCGCCAACGACCTGGCCTCGCGCCTGGGGGTGCTGAGCCAGAAGCAGGGTTTCGTGCTGACCAGCATCGACATCGACCCGCGCACCGCCAGCCAGAAGGCGGTGCAGGGGTTGGACGTGCTCGCCAAGGTGCTGGTCTCGCTGCTGCCGGTGGCGCTGATCATCGGCCTGCTGCTGTTCCAGTCCAAGGGCAGCATCGGCTTCGGCCGGACCCAGCTCGCCGACAAGCCTGACACCGATTTCGACGCCGTCGTCGGCGCCGACGAAGCCAAGCGCGCGCTGCGCCGCGTCGCTGCGTTCATGAAGGACCCGGCGCAGTACGCCGCGGTCGGCGCGCAGGCGCCGCGCGGCGTGCTACTCGACGGGCCGCCCGGCACCGGCAAGACGCTGCTCGCCAAGGCGCTGGCCGGCGAGTGCGGCGCCAGCTTCATCAGCGTCGATGGGTCCTACTTCAGCTCGATGTTCCTCGGCGCCGGCATCGGCAAGGTCAAGGAGCTGTTCGCGCGAGCGCGTGCCAACGCGCCGTGCATCGTTTTCATCGACGAGATCGACGGCATCGGCAAACGCTCGAACGGCGGCGAGGCGCAGGCCGGCGAGGCCGAGCAGAACCGCATCATCAACCGCCTGCTGGTCGAGATGGACGGCTTCTCGCCGCTCGAAAACGTCGTCGTCGTCGCCGCGCCGAATCACATCGACAACATCGACCCGGCGATGCGCCGGCCCGGCCGCTTCGACATGACGGTGCGCACCGTGCTGCCGACGCCGCCCGAACGCGCGGCGCTGTTCAAGCTGTACCTCGACAAGGTGAAGGCGGCGCCCGGCATCGACACCGCGGCCATCGCACGCACGGCGGCCGGCTTGTCGCCGGCCGACATCGCCAACTGCGTCAACCGCGCCGCGTCGAGCGCGGCCGAATCCGGCGAGACGCAGGTCAGCGAAGAGCGGGTCTACCAGGCGCTCGAAACCCACCAGCTCGGCGGCGAGGTGTCGTCGGCCAAGGGCGTGATCACGCCCGAGACGCTGCGCCGCATCGCCTTCCACGAATCGGGCCACGCGCTGGTCGCGCATGTGCTGAACGCCGGCAGCGTCGAGCGGGTCAGCATCGAGCCGCGCGGCGGCGCGCTGGGCGTGACCTACGTGGCGCGCCACCACGAAGAGCCGCTGCACGGCGAGGCCGAGTTGCTGGCGCGGCTGGCGATGATGCTGGCCGGCCGCGAAGCCGAGCTGATCACGTTCGGCAACACCTCGTCGGGCGCGTCGGACGACCTGAAGCGCGCCTCCGAGCTGGCCACCTCGATGATCGGCAACCTGGGCTTCGGCAAGACCTTCGGCCTGCTCAGCATGGCCGGCGTGCCCAAGGAGCTGATCGGCCCCGACGTGCAGAAGAACCTGCTCGACGAGGCGCGCCAGCTGCTCGAAAACGCCCAGGCCGCGTGTCGCCAGGTGCTCGAGGAAAAAGGTGAACGCCTGCATGCCCTGGCCGAGATGTTGCTTGGGGCAGAAACGGTCAGCGGCGCCGCGCTGAAGAAGGTCTTGTCGGGCAGTTGACAAGATGGTCATCCCGGCGAACGCCGGGATCCACTCCGTGCAGATGCGCGGTGATCCAGCAGTGGATCCCGGCCCTTCGACAAGCTCAGGACAGGCTCGGGCTGCGCCCGCGCCGGGATGACGACAAGGCCCGGGTTTGCGGGGGTTCGCGGCTGCCGTAACCAGCCATGACAATGCGGGCGTCGCGCCCGCAACTTCCCATCCATGCTCCGAAAGCTTCTTTCAGGCTATTCCGCCCTCGAAGACCGGTATGACGAGCTGCTGGCCGCGCCCGATGCGCCGCGCCCGCACTGGGATGCGTTCCTGCGTTCGCTGGCCGACCGCGACGGCGCACAGGTGGCCGACACGCTGTCGACCACCGAGCGCGAGGTGCGCGAAAACGGCGTCACCTACAACGTCTACGCCGATCCGCAGGGCGCCGACCGGCCGTGGGAAGTCGACCCGCTGCCGCTGCTGCTCGCCAACGGCGAGTGGGAAGAGATCGTCGCCGGCATCGCCCAACGCGCCGAGCTGCTGAACCGGGTGCTGGCCGACATCTACGGCGCGCAGGAATTGCTCAAGAGCGGGGCGATACCGCCGGCCGTCGTGTTCGGCCACAGCGGCTACCTGCACCAGGTGCAGGGCATCCGCCCGCCGGGCGGCGTGCACCTGTTCCAGTACGCGGCCGACCTCGCGCGCTCGCCCGATGGCCACTGGTGGGTGGTGGGCGACCGCACGCAGGCACCGTCGGGCGCGGGTTATGCGCTCGAGAACCGGTTGGTCGTCAAGCGTGTCTTTCCGCAGATGTTCCGCGACCTGCATGTGCAGCGCCTGGCGCCGTTTTTCGCCGCGCTGCGCGACTCGCTGCTGCGCTGGGCGCCCAAGGGCGACGGGCCGCCGCGCGTCGCGCTGCTGACGCCCGGCCCCTACAACGAAACCTATTTCGAGCACGCGCTGCTGGCGCGTTACCTCGGCTTCGCGCTGGTCGAAGGCAGCGACCTGACGGTGCGCGACGGCTGCGTCTGGATGAAGACGGTCGAGGGGCTGAAGCGCGTCCACGCGATCCTGCGCCGCCAGGACGATGACTACTGCGACCCGCTCGAGCTGCGCACCGATTCGGCGCTCGGCGTGCCCGGCCTGACCGACTGCGCGCGGCGCGGCACGGTGATGCTCGCGAACGCACTCGGCTCGGGTGTGCTCGAATCGGGTGCGCTGCTCGGCTACCTGCCCAAGCTGAGCAAGAGCCTGCTCGGCGAGCCGCTGCGGCTGCCGTCGGTGGCGACCTGGTGGCTCGGCGAGCCGGCCGCGTTCGAAGACGCGTGGCAGAACCTGGACCACGTGCTGATCAAGCCGCTGGACCGCGCCGCGCGCGAGCCCGACACCTTCGGCGCCGACATGAGCGAGGCCGAGCGCGAGGCGCTGCGCGAGAAGCTCGCGGTCCGCCCGCAACGTTACGTCGCGCAGGAATGGGTCCATGTCTCGCAGGCGCCGGTGCTCGAGCGCGAGCCGGGTGCGCTGGCCGAGCGGCTGCGCGCCCGCACCGTCGGGCTGCGGGTGTTCGCGATTGCGACGCCCGAGGGTTACCGGGTGATGCCGGGCGGCCTGACGCGGGTCGCGAACGACGACAACTCGCGTGTCATCGCGATGCAGCGCGGCGGCCGCTCGAAGGACACCTGGGTGCTGTCCGACGCGCCGCTGAACGCCCAGTTCTCGCTGATGAGCCGCACCGTGCGGCCCGAAGACCTGGTCAGCGCACGTGCCAACCTGCCCTCGCGCACGGCGGAGAACCTATTCTGGTTCGGCCGCTACGGTGAGCGCTGCGACGCGATGGTGCGGCTGCTGCGCGTCGCGATCGGCGGCGTGCTCGAGGAAAGCGCCGACGAGTTCGACGGCATCGCACCGGTGCTGCTGCTGGCGCAGCGTTTCGGCCTGATCGAAGAGACCGACAACCCGGGGCCCGACCTGCTGCGTGCCGCGACCCACCCCGACGAGGCATTGAGCGAACGCCTGAAGCAGCTGTCGCGGGTCGCGTTCAGCCTGCGCGACCGCATGTCGGCCGACAACTGGCGCAGCCTGAACCAGCTGAGCGGCGACCCGGTGTTTCAGCACGGTGCGTCGCTGCCGCTGGCGCTGGTCTGGCTCGACCGCGCGGTGACCTCACTGATGACCTTGTCGGGCTTCGTGCTCGACGGCATGACGCGCAGCATCGGCTGGCGTTTCCTGTCGATGGGCCGCCGCATCGAACGCCTGGCGACGCTGTGCAGCACGCTTCAGCTCGCCATCACCGAGGGCCGCGCGCATGGCCTCGACTGGCTGCTCGACCTGGCCGATTCGAGCGTCACCTACCGCTCGCGCTACCTGGTCGAGCCCGAGTGGCTGCCGGTGCTCGACCTCTTGGTGCGCGACGAAGCGAACCCGCGTTCGGTGGCGTTCCAGGTCAAGGGCCTGTCCGAATACATCGCCAAGCTCGAGCTGAGCCATGGCCGCTTCGCGAGCGCCGTGCTGGCCGGCCCGCACATGGCCTTGCGCAAGCTCGAGCCCGACGACCTGCACCCCGAAAGCGAGTTGCTCGAACAGCTGCTCGACCAGCTTCGGCACGCGGCGCTGGCGGTGTCGGACGAGCTGAACCTGAAGTTCTTCTCGCATGCGGCGTCGCGCAGCGTGTTGTCGCTGGTGGCGTGATGATCGACTTCGAGCGCTACAACGTCGAGCACGAAACGCGGTACGCGTACACCGCGCCGGTGTCGCAGTCGTGGCAGCTCGCGCGCCTGACGCCTCGCACGCTGCCGTGGCAGAAGCTGTTGTCGCACGCGATGCAGATCGATCCGCCGGCACAGGAATGCCACGTCGCGCCGGACAGCTTCGGCAACACCGTGACCCATTTCGGCCTGCACGGCGCGCACCGCGTGCTGCGGGTTCGCATGCACAGCGTCGTCGAAGTGGCGGACCGGCCGCAACCCGACGGCGACAACACGCAGCCCTGGGAGGCGGTGCGCGACGCGGTCGCCAGCGACCCCGTGCTCGATGATCTGTTGCCCGCGCGCATGAGCGAGCCGACCTTGCTGGTGCCGCTGTCCGAAGGCGCGCGGCGGTATGCGGCCGAGTCGCTGAGTGCCGAGCGCGACTGGCTCGAAGCGCTGACCGAGCTGATGCACCGCATCCACGCCGACTTCGAGTTCGACCCCGGCGCGACCACCGTCAGCACCTCGGTCGACGAGGTGCTGCACCAGAAGCGCGGCGTGTGCCAGGACTTCGCCCACCTGATGCTCGCCTGCCTGCGCGGCCACAGCCTGCCGGCGCGCTACGTGTCGGGCTACCTGCTCACCGAGCCGCCACCGGGCAAGCCGCGCCTGATGGGCGTGGACGCATCCCATGCCTGGGTGGCCGCGTACTCGCCGCTGCACGGCTGGGTCGAGTTCGACCCGACCAACGACCAGCGCGCCGACAAGCGCTACATCACGCTCGGCTGGGGCGCCGACTTCGCCGACGTGGTGCCG
>OBEQ011901408.1_pt1 | contig 24742 bp, 27 predicted proteins | sample 1670901 | NCBI WGS metagenome assembly OBEQ01 (sample SAMEA104232315, study PRJEB22302) | groundwater metagenome | biome: forest; feature: aquifer; material: groundwater | place: USA | collected 2011-08-07 | depth 5.4 m | reverse complement strand
GTCCATCAAATGAACAATGTCGCGCGTGGCCCGAGAAAGCCCACCGTGTGAGCCGCGTGAACCGAGGGAGCGGATAAAGACCCCTTCATCGCTGCTATGCTCCATCATCCGGATTCTGTCGCCCAACACAGCACCGCCGGTGAATGGAGAACTGGGATCAACCGCCACCACTCCCACCGTTTTTTTCTGCGAACGATAAATTTTGATAAGTTTATCAACAAGAGTTGATTTGCCAGCCCCCGGTGGACCGGTGATGCCCATCACTTTGGCATGTCCTTTGTGCTGATAAACCTCCGCCATGATCGACATCAATTCTTCGTGACGGTTGTCAACGAAAGTCATCAGACGGCTCAGCGCCCGCTTGTCCCCTTGGAGCATCGCTTGAACCAAAGAAAAACTTTTGGAAACTTTTGGGGGCATCACTTTTTTAATTTTTTTAGATTTCAACGAAACGAGGATATACCGCAAGGAGACAACTTTTCAACTAAAAATCCAAAGAAAAATTCAAAGAAAGACACTTTAATTTCACTTTAATTTCATCTTGACGAACAAATAAAATAAGTACTATAATAAGTACTAATTTTAGTACTTAAAAGGAGACCTTTTTATGCATGCCCTGCCAGCCCAAGAACTTAAAAGACGGGGAATTGGTGCCGTGGATGAAGAACTCAAAAAATATGGAGTCGTCCATGTCGTCAAAAACAATCGTCCCCAATATGTCATTCTGAGCGCCCAAGACTACGAAGATCTTTTAGAGCAAACAGAGCAAACCTATAAGGAAAGACTGAAAGCCTCTCTTGAGGATGTCAAAAAGAAAAGAATTCGAAAATATCGAAGTGCCAACCATCTGATTAAAGAATTTGGTCTTGAATAGTCTTCATGTTCAAACTGATTACCACTCCCACTTTTGATAAACAGCTTCGGAAATTTATTCATCAGCATCCAGAACTTAATAAAAAGTTGGCCGAACTCTTCAGAAAACTGGAGGTTGATCCCTTCCACCCCTCTTTAAGGCTACATCCTCTCAAAGGAATTTTAAGAGACATGCACGCCGTGAGCGTCACTTACAGCTATCGGATCACACTCATGATCAAACTCTCCCCTTCTGAAATCACGCTCCTGGATATCGGATCCCATGATCAGCTTTATCGGTGAAAGAATGGTTCAATGTCGACCACTGAATTTATAGAGTGAAAGCATGTACCCTGTTATGGCATTCCCTCAAGCAGTGCGGCGGCTGGTAAGCCGGTTGGTAGACCGTAGTGGCCAAAGTTCTTGAGTGGAATAAGGTCCGTGCTACCTGGATATTCAAGTATATAATCCCCCTCCCCCCACATAGGGTAGAGCACAAGCTGACCTTGCGAGTCGATGCCCAAGTAAGCAGAACGATAATGGTCGGCAGATATAAATAATTGAGCCTGGTTCCACTTTCCACCGGGCAACGAGGCACCAATGGGAATAACCAGATGCTTAGGCCGTTGGCCTGTAACGCTCCCCGCTTGTTGGCTTAACCAAGAATCAAACCAATTTGTTTGAATTTGGAGCCCTGTCACAAGTCCCGTCACAATAGGATACCAGGCAAAACTTTCGGTATTTTCGCGAAGAGCATTGATGAGCCCTATGCCAAGGGCCGCTTTGGGAAATCCGCCGTCCGCAAGATCTTGGTCTGCGGCAAACCGACCCAAGGCAGCCCATTTATCTACTGTAACATGCCATTGTGGTTGTCCCGGCTCAATGGGGCCAATTGTATCCTTCACATCTTCAGGTTCAGGAACCTCGATCTTGAGAGGAATCCCCTGAAGGCTGAGCGTCCCAAATCCTGGATCTGTCCGCAAAGAGGGGCTTGGACCTCCAGTGGGTATTTTCCGCGGAGGCTCGATGCCCGTAATGAGGGCCTGGTTGTCAGACGTTCTCTCTTCTTTTGGATCTAGTTTTCGTCCCAGTCGCATCACGGTGAGCGTTGGATCTTGGGGAAGCGGAGCATAGGTCCCCCGCGGCAACGCAACCTCAAAAAGAGACGCATCCGTAAAAGCCATAGTCGCCCCGTTGATAATGGTCGGCTCAACTTGAGTGAAATCAACCCCTCCTTCAATGGATGCACTGACCCAGCCAGTGGGTAAGTTAGTGGGTGAATAAAAGTGGACACCCGCCTCAGGGGCCACCCTTGCCGGTGAAACCCAACTATGATCTTCTTCTCCGGCCGTTATACCTTGTCGCCTAAGCCATGGCGCCAGTGCCACCACCTTCATGGCTTCACTTAAGGCATGCAAACTGGGAAGGGCATGGGCATACTCATCAAAATGTTGAGTGACCTGATTGCAGTAAGCATCTGCTTCTCCCTGATCGACAGAGGCGGAACAGGACAAACGCAACGTTGCTTCCATAAATTTGGCTCGAGAACCGTTGTAGGCTACTTGCACCGTATCGGGGAGAAGGGTCATATCCACCGTTCCATAAGACTGCCCCTCAGCAAGCGGGAACTCTTCCCAATCTTTATGATTTGGAACAACGGATCGAGTATTAAGCTGATCGAGGAACTTTGTCTGATAGTCGGCCTCAAAGAGGATGCGTGCCAGCTGGGAATTCGATGGCAGATTAATAAACCGCAGTGTGACATACCCCAAATCACCGTATCGCGCTTTCATATCCTTGGAAGAAAGAACAAGGTGGTTAAAAAAAGCCCCTGTGACCATTTGAGTAAATCTCGGAAAAAAGGCATGCTCCGTGCGTTCTTTGAGGAGTGCTCCCAAGGCACGCATCTCTTCTGTTGAGGCCATGGCACGATCAACAGATGCAGTAGGATCAGGCAGACCAAGACCGGCTGACATTTTGATTAAGATAAAGCGCCGTACTTGGTCGTCAGAAAGTCCGTTAAGTTTTGCAGTAAATTCAGAAGGAACTTGGCTCCATGTAATAGTACCACCGTAAGCAAGCGAAGCACGCATCGCAGCGGCCGCTTGGCTCAATCCTGCTTGTTCGAGAACAATGGGTATCAGCAAGGGATCAAGGGATTCTATTGGCAACGAACCAGAACAATCGGTCTTCCCTTGAGAAAAACAAGTCGCAAAGCCAAGTGTCATCGCGCGACGTGTCTCCAATCCAATTTCATTGGGAAGTGCTGCTATGACCTGATCCTGTAAGTCCGGGTAGGCAAGAATGAGACCTCCTAGATACTGACGGCTCGCTGTATCATTAAGTCCATGGAGTCTGGCCATCTCCCTAGCAATGGCCTCCTTCGTCTGTTCAGGAATAAAAGGTTCCAAGTCAAACCCTGGGTGCGGAGAGTTGATGGCATCTGCCAGCAATGCCGCGTAGGGAATACCTCCTGTGGGATAGGCGGGATCATATCGGCCAATAAGTGAAATGCCTTGGCTGTCGACTTCTACCTCAACCAGCACATTGATGGGAGGAAGGCTGGGATCGGGAGGCCAGGCCGTATATTGAACCGGTTCGTTTGAAACTGCAGGAATATCAGCCACGAGTACTTTCTTTTTAAAAAATTCACCACTTACAAAATACTCCCCAGTTTCAACGCCAGCCCCATGTCGCCAGCCACTTTGAGTTTGCCGGTCATGAAAGCCATTTGCGGGTTGAGTTTTTTCTCGACGATGTTGGAGAGATTTTCGACCGAAATAGTCACGGTACACTTGGCGTTGGTAGCCGCTCCTTCAGAAATTTTTCCACCCGGTTGGGTGAGATCAAGCGTCCAAGTAGAGGGGGCATCGCCGGTCAGATTAAATTGATAGATGGAATTGATCTTGGTGGCCTTGTCAGGGCTTTCTTTCAACTTGGTTGCAATTTTTCCTTCGAAAATTTCTTTTGCTGTCAGCGCCATTTTGATTCTCCTGATGATCGTCACCCCGCACTTGATGCGGGGTCCAGTTAGTTTTTTCTGGATGCCGGATCAAGTCCGGCATGACGGATAGCACTTAAAAGTTATGCTCGATGAATTATGGGTTTTTGAAAAATTATTCAACCAAAAAATGGACGTAGAGTTTAAAGAACCATTGGCCAAACAAAACGGTGACAACCGTCAGACTGTAAGTTTTGACAAGCCAGGCGGGAAATACAAGCGGGGGTTTTTCCATCCTCTTTCTGAAATGAACCACGGCATAACTTATAAAAAGAAGATAAATCAAAGGCCCGGCGGCATTGTAGCGGATTGCTTCCAAAAAATGGCCGCGCGCCAACGCAAGGAAACTGCTCGTGAGTCCGCAGCCAGGGCACTCGATGTGCCAAAAATATTTGAAGAGACAAAGAGGAACCGGAGCTACCTGGGCTGGTGTGATCCACCAGCCCGCGGTTAGAATAAAAAAAACGACAACTAAAGGGAACAATGATTTAAGCAGGGAGCCGCTCCTTATTTCTTGGCTTGCGCTTCGGCAATATCTCCCAAAACCGGAAGATGATAGCGTTCGCCATTGTACGCCTTGATGAGGCAGACAATCCAAAAAATAAAGAAAATGAGAGCGACGACCGGAGCCATCAGATTAACCAAGCCTCCCAAAAGAGTGGAAATGGCCCCTAACATCGCGCCTAAAATCGACAGGGCAATTTGAACAAGGACGGCCGCCGCTCCGAAAAGAGTCGATTGCCAAGCATGAAACCGAACATTTTTGTCATCTTTTTCGAGAATTAAAAAAACAATTCCGGTAACAAAGATACAAAGATAACTCAACATCGATGCCACATTGGGTGCAAGCCCGGTATGAGAGCTGGTTGGTCCTTGGTCAGTCATAATTTTCTCCTTGGTTATTCTTTATAAAACTGGTCTAGGATATCGCGATATTTGTCGGAAGTAAATTTTCTTTTTACTTTTAAAGTGGGGGTCAGTTCGCCCGTCTCGACCGAAAAATCCTTGTCGAGAATGGCAAACTTTTTGATCGACTCGTACTTGGCCAACTGTTTGTTTTTTTCTTCGACACGCGTTTTGATGAGTTGATAAATTTTTTCGTTCTTGATCAGTTCGGCATAATCTTCAAACTGAATCCGGTGCGACTTGGCAAAGTTCATCACCTCATTTTTGTCGAGGGTGATCAGCGCCGACAAAAATTTTCGTTTGTCACCATGAACCATCACTTGTGAAATGAGAGGATCGGTTTTGATGAAATTTTCAATATTTTGAGGGGCAATATTTTTACCGCCGGCGGTAACAATGATATCTTTCTTGCGATCGGTGATTTTCAAAAATCCTTCTTGGTCAAATTCGCCAATATCACCCGTGTGAAACCAGCCGTCGGTCATCACCAAAGCGGTATCCTCCGGTTTTTTGTAATATCCCTTAAAGATCGGTCCCCCTTTGGCGAGAATTTCTCCATCGGGCGCAATTTTAATTACAACACCGGTAAGCGGATGTCCCACGACGCCGATTTTATAATTGTCGAGATGATTAGCGGTAATGGCCCCTGTTGTTTCGGTGAGTCCGTAAGCTTCCAAAATTATAAACCCGGCCGCATGAAAAAAATCGGCGATGTCTTGCGACAAAGGGGCTCCGGCTGACACAAAAAAGTTGATTCTTCCCCCCATCTTTTTCTGTAACTTTGAAAAAACAAGTTTGTGGGCAACAAGCCATTGCAGTTGCAAAGGGAGGGGAATCGATTTTTTATGCAGCAAGCACCGGCTTCGCTTCATTCCAATGCTAAGAGCCCAGTTAAAAATTTTCTTTTTGGTATCCGAACCCGACTCGACCCCTTGCATCACTCGCGTATGAACTTTTTCGAAAATACGAGGCACCGTCGGCATGAAATGAGGACGAGTTTCGGAAATATTATCCAAAAGCTTGTCGATGCTCTCGGCATAACATTGAACAAAACCATGTTGAATTTGAACAAACTGGAGAACCCGAGCAAAAATATGAGCGAGCGGCAAGAAAAGCAAGACTTCTTGCGTAGGGTTGAGATCCACAACTTCTCCGAGGGCTAAAAGTTCCGATAAAAAATTGCCATGGTTCAGCATCGCCCCTTTGGGAGGGCCAGTTGTGCCAGAGGTATATACATAAGAAGCCATCGATTCGGGCGTTAATTTGGCAATCGACTCTTTTAAAACCGCCTCCCCCAATCCAGCGCCGAGCAAGAAAAGTTGATCGAGCGAATAAACCCCCTCTTCTTTTTTCATCCCCTTTTGCGGATCGAAAATAATAATTTGTTTGAGAGTGGGCAACGTCGAATGAAACTGTTGGATTTTTTGAAGCTGCGAGAGATGATCGACCAACACCACCTTCACTTCGGCATTGGAAAGAATGTAAGCCGCCGCATCGGCCGTGCTCGATTCATAAATCGGAACGGTGATTCCCCCGCAAGCCAGAATAGCCAAGTCGGCAATGGTCCACTCGTAACGAGTGTGAGAAAAAATGGAAACCCGATCACCGGCACGCACACCTAACTTACGAAGCCCTCCAGCAAGATCGAGCACTTTTTGATAAACCTGTTTCCAGTCGAGGGTATGCCAAACATTCCCCTCTTTGTACCGAAAACAAATCGCACGGCCATGCTTTTCGACGGAGGCTTTAAAAACTTCTAAAAGGTTTTGGGGTTGCATTAAGAGGGGGAGTATATGGTTAATTAACTTTTAATTAGCACACTCTTTTGATTCACCATAAGTATTTCTATCCTATAATTTATACAATAGTACGAATTATAGGATGAAATACTATATTTTTGTGGGATTTAAATGTCCAGAAAAAAGCTAGTGCTTGTTCAATTTAATATTGGTGGGCCGTATCTACCAAAATTAAATTGATTACAAGCACTTGTGCCGTGTCCATAATGTCAAAATTAAATGGTCAAGGTACTAGTAAAGTACTTAGAGGTGCCGGTGAAGCTTCTTTTGTACCTTTTGCTCCTTTTGACATCTATCATTCGCCAAGCCACCAGGGCACATATCGAGATTAATGCGATAAGTATCAATAGACATTGCCATACCAAGTTCAGTGTCTGTTGGAATACAGGTTCCAAGACTATACTGATGTTCATGTTCCCCGTAAACCGCTATCGGCCAATCAAAAATCTTAACCACATAAGGAACAAATTGACTGTAATCCGTCTTTTTTTCATCCGTACCTCGTATTAAAGGGTCCAACAAAAAAGGGCGCTCGTCAACAGAGCAGTCGGTGAGATTATTGGGAGCATAAACCCCCTCCAAAGAAATAGTCTCTTGTGAGCTGGGAATATCAATTCCAAATTGGACAACCTGCCCATTAGCTAAAAATCGTAGGGAATCCAGGTCCCACATTGGCTCTAACATCAATGCTGATAGGCTTTTTGGCATAAAAAATCCTTCCTAAAAGTTAATTACTAACGAGTCCTTGGTTTGTCTTACTTTTATGCTCTCGTTAGTACTGACAGCCAGGGAACTTTGTTGTCTGCTAAACTGCAGTTCTGTCAGTAAACAATGACAAAAACCCGTTGTAAACCATACTAGACAAGACTTGCAAGAGATTAATACCCGTTTGCACATTCAAAGGCATTGGGAAGAAATTCAATTTGAGGGGAAGAAGATTCGAGATTAATCGTAATAACACTGAAACTCTTTTGTTGCTTATCCGCTTCAGGATGTTTGAGAAGATAGATTTGGGCGGCCTGCGAAATTCGCCTCTGTTTGGTGTTCGTTATCGATTCGAGAGGGTCACCATACGCAAAGTTGTTGCGGGTTTTGACTTCAACAAAATGGATTTCCCCTTTTTTGGTCGCAACCAGGTCGATTTCCCCCCCTTTACATCGAAAATTTCTCTCTAAAATTTTAAACCCAGCGAGCTTCAAAAAAGACGCTGCTAAGTCCTCCCCTTCCCCTCCCATTATCTTTTTAGATTTTGTTGTTGAAAACATTTTCCAGCCCTGATAAGGCTTCCCTCCACTATGGCTAAAGCTTGTTATTTTTGTAATAAAACACCACTGACGGGACACAACGTTTCTCACGCAAACAACAAAACGAGAAAACGATTCTTTCCTAATCTTCAAACCGTCAAGGCGATGCTCGGTAAAACCGTTCGCCGCATCCGCGTCTGCACTCGTTGCATCCGCTCGGGCAAAGTCATCAAAGCGGCGTAGGTTTTGTTATCCCATTTCTCGTTCGACAGCAATCACTCCATTGAGCTTCTCGAGCCCTTTCATCACCCCGTTCAATTCGGAAACATGAGTGACTGTGACATCCAAAAAAATGATCGCTTTTTTATCACGCGTGGTACGAACCAACGCTTTTGTAATATTCACTTTTCTATCCGAAATTTCCTGAGTGATACCGGCCAACATTCCCGGCTTGTCTTCGGAAGTAATTTGTAGACGAGCCGTTCGGGTTAATTCGGTATTGGCGTTCCAAACGGCATTGACCCGTCGTTCGGGATCCACCGAGGGAACTTTGGGGCAATCCATCCGATGAAGGGTGACCCCGCGGCCACGCGTGATAAATCCGATAATCCGGTCCCCCGGAATCGGCATGCAACATTTTCCGAAAGCAATGAGCAAATTATCAAGCCCATCCACCAGCACGGCATTCTTGGCCCGTTGGGAAACTTTTTTGAAAATTTTTCGGATGAGGCCGTCTTCCTTCACCTCTTTTTGTGGCTTCAACTCGCTCCCCGGTGACACTTGAGCCAACATCGACGAAACAGAAAATTTCCCATAGGCAATGGCAGCATAAAAATTGGCATCGCCATTGACCCCTTTTTTCTCGAGATATTTTTTAACTTCATCCGAACGGAGAAGCGTCGTCGCATTTAATCCAAACTTGTAACATTCTTCTTCAAAAATATTTTTTCCCAAAGAAACGCTCTTGTCTCTTTGTTCCTGTTTAATAAATTGCCGAATCCGAGCCTTCGCGCGCGAGCTGGCTACCAGTTTCAGCCAATCTTTGGTGGGATGACTGTGCGACTGAGTCAAAATTTCAACCGCGTCCCCACTTTGAAGTTTTGTGCCCAACGAAACAATTCGCCCATTAATTCGGGCTCCCGAACAGTGCGTCCCGACATCGGTATGAATGCTGTAGGCAAAATCCACGGGAGTGGCCCCATAAGGCAAGGCGCGCACATCCCCTTTTGGGGTAAAAACATAAATGTCGGATGAAAAAAGATCGAGTTTGACGGTGTCTAAAAACTCGATCGAGTCAGTCAGTTCTTTTTGCCAATCGACCAGCTGATGAAGCCAACGAAACGTTTCTTCGTCCTTCATGTCAATCGGTCCTTCTTCTTTGTATTTCCAGTGGGCTGCAATTCCTTGTTCGTTGCTGGCGTGCATATCAAAAGTGCGGATTTGAAATTCGACCCGATCCCCATCCAAACAAACAAGAGTGGTGTGAAGCGATTGGTAATTATTGGTCTTGGGCATGGCGATATAATCTTTGAATCGTCCGGGAATCGGCTTCCAGAGACTATGCAATAGCCCCAGTGCCTCGTAGCACTCCTCCATCGTCGAGGTCAAAATGCGAAAGGCCATCAAGTCGTGAACTTGTTCGAAGGTAATATTTTGCCGCTCCATTTTTTGGTACGTACCATAAATATTTTTCATCCGTCCCTTGATTTCAAAATTCCGGATGGAATCGCCAAAATGCTCGCGAACCTCTTTTTCGACCCGCTCCATATAATTTTCGCGATTCTTTTTAAGACGCGAAATTTTTTTCTCGAGCTGTTTATAAACGGTCGGCTTCAAAAAACGAAAGCTCAAATCTTCGAGCTGAACTTTCATCCATTGCATTCCCAAGCGATTGGCGAGAGGAGCATAGATATCCAGCGACTCCTGGGCAATACGCATCTGTTTTTCTTCGGGCATGAATTGTAAAGTGGTAAGATTATGAAAACGGTCGGCCAGCTTGATGAGAATCACGCGAATATCGCGCGCCATCGCCAAAATCATTTTGCGGAAATTTTCCGCCTGACGTTCTTCCTGGGTGTGAAACTGGAGTTTGGAAAGTTTGGTCACCCCATCCACCAAGGTCGCAATATCTTTTCCAAAAATGTGGGTGATTTGCTCGGTCGTGGTAGCGGTATCTTCGAGGGTGTCGTGCAAAATACCGGCGGCAATTGACGAGACATCCAGCTTCATGTCAGCCAGAATATTAGCTACCTCGAGAGGGTGCGTAACGTAGGGCTGCCCCGATTTTCGAAGTTGCCCTTCGTGAGCCTTGGCCGAAAAAACATAGGCCTTTTTGATCAGGTCGATGTCAGCCTTCGGATTATAGCCAAGGACTTTGGTAATTATGTCATCAAGCTTGAGCATTCGTCGGAAAACGTTTTTCGATGAGTAATTGAAGCTGGGCGTAAGTTTCTTTTAAGTGTGCGTTGACCAACACCGCATCGTATTGATCCATGAAAGCTTCTTCGTGACTCGCCTGGTGAAGACGGTGTTTTCGATGTTCAACCGTCTCACTCCCGCGCTGAATCAGCCTCTCCTCCAAATGTTCGTGAGAGGGGGCCCGAATAAACACGAGAAAAGCGCTGGGTCTATTTTTTTTGATCGACAACGCCCCTTGCGTATCCACATCCAAGATGACCCCTTTCCCCTTTTGAAGGTGGAAATCAATTTCCTGGCGGGAAGTTCCATAACGATACCCATAAACTTCGGCCCATTCTAAAAAGCCGTTTCCAGCTAATATCTTATCAAATTCTTGTCCGGTAATGAAATGATAATCCCGTCCATCTTTTTCGTTAGCTCTTTTTGGACGAGTGGTGTGGGAAATGGAATAGTAGAGACAGAGGCGTTCGGAAGCCATTCGGCAAAGGGTGGTTTTGCCGGAACCGGAAGCACCCGAAACAACAATGACAGGAGGCAAAGACATGAAAAAAATTTTCTATTCGATATTTTGTACTTGTTCCCGAACTTTTTCCAACTCCCCCTTGGCTGTAACTGCATAGTGCGCCAAAGAGGCATCTTGCGATTTGGAAGCGATGGTATTCCATTCACGGTTGATTTCTTGGATAAGAAAATCGAGTGATCGACCACTTGGCTCAGCCCCGCGAATCAATTGGCGCATCTGCGTAAAATGGCTGGCCAGCCTTTCCAACTCTTCGCTGATGTCGCTGCGGTCGGCAAAAAAAGCCACTTCGTTGGCCAGCTTTCCGGGATCCACTTCAATGCCATTTAAAATTTTCTGGATCCGCACCTCGAGCTTATTTTTAGTAAGTACAAAAACTTCCTCTTTTTTAGTTTCTACTCTACTTTTCAACTCTTCCAAAACTTTAAGACGAGCTTCAATATTTTTTTGAAGGGCGCTCCCTTCCTTGGCTCTCATGACCGTCAGGGCTGTGAGCGATTTTTCCACCAATTTTTTAAGTTTTGGCCAATATTTTTGTGGATCAAATCCACGCGACATCCAAAAAGAGGCCCCTTGTTGTAAATGGGTCAACGTAATCGGCTCGGCAATTTTCATTTTTTTGCGAACTTTGCTTAAAAAATCGTAGTACCCTTTGAGCAATTTGTCATTAAAAGGAAATTGCTCCGCTTCCCCTTTTTCTTCACCAATCCAGATATCCACTTTTCCGCGTGAGATTTTCTTTTTAACCAGTTGAACAATTTGAAATTCGAGCGCTTGCAACCGGCCTGGCAGACGGACCGATACTTCGCAATAGCGATGGTTGACCGAGCGGCTCTCCACAATAAAGTGCGCTGAATCGATTGGTCCCGCAGCCCTCCCCATACCGGTCATGGATTTCATAATTAAATCGCCCCTACTTGAGAATAAAATTGATTTGCGTGGCGCCAAGTCGGATCTGGTCACTAGGCTTTAGAAAACAGGTTTCAACTTCTTTTCCGTTGACGAAAGTTCCATTCTTACTCACCAGATCGAGAATACCCAAACCATTTTCATCGTAAAAAAGCATGGCATGAAGCCGGCTAACCCCCGCATCGGTGAGGACAAGATCGGGCAGGCGCTTGAACGACCCCAACTCCATTCCCGATTCGGCCCCCCCAAACTTTTCGCTCTTTTTCTTTTTGCCTGTCGTTTTAGAAAGATAATTGAGAATGAGATTTTTGGTGTGATCGTCCAACGACATCGTAAAATCGATGTTAAATACTTGAGTTTTAGTGGTGTCTTCGAGTCGTCGCCCAATGGCAACACATTGTCCCATCGACAGACGAAAATGGACACCAGAATTGGGCCCTTCGTCCAGCGTAAAAAAAGCCATTTTTTCTTTGGAAACCATTTTACCATCTTCCGATAAAGGAAGAGCTTGTTCAAGAGAAAGATGAGGGACCCCATCACTAATGGGGTAACAAAGACGACATCGAACACAAAAAAGAACCTGCTCCTGGGTGTAACGCAAATCGCCGTTACATTGAGGACACACAACAAATCGAAGAGTCTCTGGAGAAAAATCCATGTGAGACAATGGACGTTATTTCTTTTTAGCTGGGACCGCTGCCGAACCGCCAGACGCGTTGTAAGCCTTGATCAGCTCGTCAGTAATATCGACCCCTTTGGTTGAGTAGAGAATAAATTCGGCGGAATTTTCAAAAAGAAGAGTATAGCCATCTTTTTTGGCTAAATCGATAACCATGGTCTTGAGAGCGGCCAGGATTTTGTCGGCACTATCCGATTCTTTCTTTTTGAGTTCGCTTTCGTAATCGCCCGCTTTTTGCTGAAGGTCCATGAACTTGGATTGTAGCTCGTCGGTTTTTTGTTTGACCACATCAGCCGACCAAACCGATTTTTGCTTATCGAGATCCTCCTTCATTTTCTTCAAATCGGTCTTCATGCTTTCGATCTGTTTCTGCTTGGCATCAAAATCAGCCTTCAACGCGTCTTTGGCTTTTTTTCCTTCTTCAACCTCGTTGAGCGCCCTCTGTAAGCTCACCGTGGCGAGTTTCTCTTGGGCTTGAGCTTGAGAAAGTGGAGTGGCAAAAAAAACAACGGCCAAAATAATAAAGACACTAAAGACAGAAAAAGATTTTGAGTCCAACTTGCGATTCATCGATAAGCTCCTTTTTTAGAAAACGATTAAGGTGGATCTTCTAAAATAAAAATGTTGAGGAATCAACAAATTAATTTGAAATCTGTCCCCCCGTGATCACTAAAGTGCCACCATCACCGGCGCTAGCCGAACTGCCGGTCGAGGAAACAGTAACCGTGCAAGGCCCAGTGCCTAAATCTTGAACTGAACTGGCACTGATACTTGATTGGGCATTATTACTGGGACATTTAATAGAAATGTCGTGGCTCTCTCCATCCGTATTACGCAGATGAACTGAAGCCATCGTTACAGACGAGGCCAAAACAAGCCCGGAAAATAAAACATAGGCCATCTTCTTCATAATTATCTCCTGTTTAAGTTAAGGTTTAGGGTAAATACTTATAAATGATTACGTAACACGATACAAAAAGTTCTGCAATCAAGCTTCTATTAGTATATGTTAATCCCCACTAATGGAAGCATCTTCTATCAAGAGCGAGGAAGAACCGATCGATCCAAAAAAACGAAGATCGGCGCCGACCGCAACGGTTTTATTCAAAAGCTCGTGCAAATTTCCGGTAAAAGCCACCGAACGAAACGGTTGCCCAATTTGTCCGTTAGTCACAACAAACCCTTGCACACCTACTGAAAAATCGCCCGAAATCGGATCAGCGGTATGCATGCCGATGGCATCGGTGATCAAAAGCCCATTCCCCATTTTTTGGAGAAGTGCTTCCTTGGAAAGAGATCCCGGTTTTAAATAAAAATTACTTAAGCCAAGCGCTGGAGAAGAAAGAGCGCTTTCTCGAAAAGAATTCCCGGTTGGCCGCACACCAGCACGCTCTCCCCAAAGCCGATCGGCTAAAAATTGCCGGACAATTCCTCCCTCGACAACGCAGGTACTTTGACAAGGGGTTCCTTCATCATCAAACGGCTGGCTCGCTTCCCCTTTGGGATACAGGCCATCGTCAATGAGCGTAATGGCATCGGAATAAATTTTTTGCCCCAGTTTTCCCACCAGATAAGAATTTTTCTTCTGAATATTTTCAACCGTGGCACTCGGGCCTAACAGTTCGAGAATTTCGGAAGCGACATGCCGATTGATCACCACGGGCCCAAGTAAACTTTTAATTTTTTTCCCTCCCAAAAGAGCCAACGCCTGTTCGGAGGTATTTCGCCCAATCTCGTCAGGATTGAGATCCGCCAAATAAGGAGAAAAAGAATATTCGTAGGCACTTTCCGAATCATCCCCTTTTTCGGCGACCGCCATCAGCGTCAGAGAAAAATGGGTTTTTTGGTAAGAAGCGTCAAAACCGTTTGTATCAAATAGAAAAACTTCTTCGGCTGAATCGGAATAGCTCGCATACCTTACCCGTTTAATACGCGGATCGAAAGCCAGAGCTTCTTTTTCCATCGTTTTGGCCATCTCTATTTTTCTATCGAAGGACAATGAAGAAAAATTTTTGTCGAAACTGGAAAAAGTGGGCAACGAAGGCATTCCCCCTTTGCGTGACACAGCCGAATCGGTTGGGGTGTATTTGGAAGACTCGAGCGCCCGATCGATCAAAATCGCCAGCGAACTTTCGGAAAGATCAGTTCCATAAGCAAACCCAACCCGCCCCTGATTAAAAAGACGAATCCCAAAACCAAGAGAGTCTTGATTTTCGAGAGAAGACAACTTCTGTTCACGTACTTCAATGTTTGTCCCTCGTTCTCGTTTGAGATAAATTTCAAAATCACGAACTTTTTTTCGCGACAATAAATCTTTTATTGTTTGAATCGGTGATGACATAGGGTTAATCAATTTTTGATTCCTCTTAACATTTCACGAGCATGAGCCCGCGTTTTATCGGTGATCTGAACTCCTCCCAACATTCGGGCCAGCTCTTCGACTCTTTCTTCCTGCTTCAACGTACGAACTAAAGTCCTCGTTCTCTTGTCATTCATCCCTTTTTCAATAACAAAATGTCCCGAGGCATGAGAGGCCACTTGCGGAAGGTGAGTCACGCACAAAACCTGTTGCGACTGTCCCAACTGATGAAGTTTTTCTCCAACCACATCAGCCACCGCACCTCCAATACCGGTATCCACTTCATCAAAAATATAAGTGGTCGGAGAGTTGCCGTCGGCTAAAATTAATTTGATGGATAAAAGAATGCGCGACAATTCTCCCCCGGATGCAATTTTGGCCAACGGCCTAAAACCTTCTCCTTTGTTGGGCGCCATGTCGAAGCGAATGAGATCATATCCCCATGCACCACAATCGGTGGCCGACACTTTTGCGGGAGATTCGACCACAATCCGAAAACAAACTCCCGGCATGGACAAAGCGGACAATTCTTTCTGAATTTTTTTCTCAAGCTCGACGGCTCTTTTTTTGCGCACTTCGGATAATTGAGAAGCAGACTTCATCAATTCTTTTTCGATTTCGCGAAGCTCTTTTTCGAATGCGGCAACACGCTCTTCATGATGTTCGAGAGAATCCAACTCCTCTTTTATTTCTTTTTCTTTTCGCAAAACATCGCCGAGCGTGCCACCAAATTTTTGTCTAAGACGATGGATGAGATAAAGACGCGACTCGATTTCGTCCAAACGTCCCGGCGTCACAATAAGTCCTTCGCGATAACGGGAAAAAAAGCTGAGGGCTTCTTCCAGCGCCATTCGCGCTTGCGAGAGAAGCTCTTGCACCTCTTTGAGAGTGGCGTCCGAGCTTGAACCTTTTTCCACCTGTATCGTCAGCGTCGCTAATTTTTCGAGTAGAGCCCCTTCTCCTTCTTGAAGAATTTCTTCCCCTTGATTGGCCACCGAAAAAAGCAAGTCAGCATTTTTAACTCTCCCTTTTTCTTCCAACAAAAGCTCTTCTTCGTTTTCATCCTTGAAATTGGCTTTGCTAATTTCTTCAATTTGAAAACGCAAAAATTCGGTCCGCTCGGCGCGTTCTTGTATTTTTTTATTAAGCGCCTCCAAGCTCTGACGACAATCCTGAGTACGTTGATAAAGTGTAGAATAAGAATTGAGCAAATTTGAAATGACGGGAGTCTCATCCAAAAGTGAGCGATGATTTTCCTCGTGCAGGAGAAGTTGTTGATCGTGCTGACCCGAAAGATCGACGAGATGAGAAACAATTTTTTCGAGCTGACCGACCGTGGCTCCCTTGCCATTGATATAAATTCGGGAACGTCCTTGAGAAGAAATATGGCGCCGAATTAAAAGTTGATCCCCTTCAAAAAGGCTTGCCTCGCGGAGCAATTCGGCCACTTGTGGATTTTGTGAAATATCAAAAGTAGCTTCGACAATGGCTTCTTGACTACCCAAGCGCACAAAATCGGAGTCGGCTCTACCACCGGCAATAAGCCCCAACGCCCCAACCAAAATTGATTTCCCCGCTCCCGTCTCTCCAGAAAGCACCGAAAAACCTGGGCTAAAAGAAAGCCTCATTTCTTCAATGAGGGCGAGATCTTTGACGTTAAGTTCGAGAAGCATGTCGTATGGAATACCATCGCTGCCCCCTCGTAGGCAATAATAAACAAAAAAGGCCCCCCTTTTAGCAGGGGGGCCTTTGTAAAACTATTTTTTCTTAAAACAACTTAGTTTCCTGTAGTATCTGTAGTCGTTGTTGTTGTCGTGGTAGAGCCATCTGTCGCTTGATGAGCCTGAATGATTTCATCATGCTTTTCTTTCTCGGTTTGATCAACAACACCATTATGATCACGATCGGCCCGAAAATCGGCTCTATCTCTCACTTTGCCGACATCAGCCCCGCGAGTTTCATGGGGAGTTCCACCGAGCTGAAAGTTGGGATTAGCTTCCTTGTAAGCCTTCAGCTCATCACCACTGACAGCGCCACTTCCATCTGTATCGGCATCATATTCCCACTTGCGGTTATCTTGACTTCTTTGATCAATAACAGCCGCCTTGTGTTCTTCAGGGGTCACCGTGCCATCACCATTTGTGTCAGCTTTTGTTTTCATCTCTTCTTGATGGTTCTCCATCACTTTGTCGTGCTGTTGCATTTCAGTCGGATCGACTTTTCCATCTTTGTTGCGATCGGCCCGTAAATCGGCTTTATCTCTCACTTTGCCGACATCAGCACCGCGAGTTTCATGGGGAGTTCCACCAGCAACACCAGGTCCACCTGCAGGTCCCGGAGGGTTTGCACGACCAGCGCCGTTGGGGCCAGCTCCAGGTCCACCCATAGGTCCCGGGGGATTGCCCGGTCTGTTAGGCGAAGCGCCTGGTCCACCAGCGGGTCCTGGACGATTTTCCCAGTTAGTTCCCGTTCCACCGCGAGGGCCCGGAGGATTGCCTCGTCCCATTCCAGGTCCGCCTGCAGGACCGGCAGGATTCACTCCTCCTTGCGGATGAAAACCACCACCAGCAGGACCACCCGAGTGGTTGAAATTACCACCACCACCGGCAGGGCGACCTCCACCTCCTCCAGGACGTCCGCCACCACCTGGACGAGCCATCACGCCCGAAGAAATCAAGGCCAGGCTTGCTAAAATCACAAAACCAAAGTGTACTTTATTTACTTTTGATTTTAAAAATCGACGAATCATTTTATTCTCCCTTATGTATGTATGGTTGTGAATTCAACCAATGCAAAGTTCATTTGCAAAATCAATGCCAAAAACACCGACGACTAATTCGCATTAACTCCCTGAAATAGTAACACTAATTTCCAATTTTGTGCCTTATTTTTTTATAATTTCCAAATTTAGAGGGGCCTGATCCCCAACGTTGGGGAATCAAATGTACAAAAAATGATTGAACCCTCAGCCACTTTTCGTTACAAGTCTGAACATGTATCCACTTCCTGTCGCACTTATTCTGATCATTGCCGCTGGGGCCTTTGGTTATTCACTCTTTAACCGCTTCTCCCTTTTTCGAATCACGAAAGGGAAAGATAATCGATTCGATAGGCTTGGCACTCGCCTCATTAAAACTCTGCAATATGCTTTTGGGCAAAAACGTTTTTTGTCTAACTCCCAAGAAATTCGTGCAGGAATCATGCATGCGCTGATTTTTTGGGGGTTCATGACCGTCTCTATTCGAACTCTCATGATGTTGGGAATGGGGCTCAAAGAAAATTTTGTTTTCCCTGTCTTGGGAGGGGTACTTGGAGTGGCTTATGGAATTACTTATAACACACTGGAAATTCTTGTCTCATTGGCTGTGCTCTACGGACTTTATCGCCGTTTTGTGGTCCGCCCCAAACGAGTCACTTTAAGCCGCGAAGGGTGGATTATTCTGACCATCATCTTAATGATGATGCTCACCGATTTTATTTTCGATGGTGCTCGCATAGCTCGCACCAACGAAATTCCTATCGGAGCTTATGTGGGGGTGTGGCTCGCTCCTTGTTTCAAAATATTTTCAGCAAGCACTCTTCATATCATTGAAGGAACCGCCTATTTTTCGCATATATTAATGATACTCGGATTTCTCAACTTCCTTCCGTACGGAAAACATTTTCACATTATTACCGCCATCCCGAATGTGTTTTTCATGAACCTCAAACCGTACGGTGCGCTCACCCCCATCAATCTGGAAGATCAGACGATCACCACTTACGGCAACGACAAGATCGAACAGTTCACCTGGAAAAATTATCTCGACTGGTTTAGCTGCACCGAATGCGGCCGATGCCAGGACAACTGCCCCGCTTACAACAGCGACAAACCGCTTTCGCCAAAAGAGCTGACGATCAGTCTGCGTAATTTTTTGTACCAGAAACAATCCAAATTGGTGGCGCAAACAATGGGCAAAAAAATTGGCGTGGATGAAGCAGGATTTATCCCTGACGAAAAACCACTTTTGGGAGAAAGTATTCTGCACGAAACCCTTTGGGCCTGTACCACCTGCCGCGCTTGCGAAGAAGCATGTCCCGTTTTTATTGAGTATGTGCAAGAGATTGTCGACATGCGCCGCAATCTTGTGTTGATGCAAGGAACTTTCCCGACCGAAGTGCAGAATGTTTTTATTAATCTCGAGCGAAATTACAACCCGTGGGGCATGGCCTCCTCCGACCGCGGTGCATGGATGAAAGATATGGGAGTAAAAACCATGGCGGAGGATTCGAACGTCGAATATCTCTACTTCGTCGGATGTGCTGGAAATTTTGATGATCGAAATAAAAAAGTAGCCAAGGCGCTCACTCAACTTTTGCAAAAGGCCAATATTAAATTTGGTATTTTGGGAGAAGAAGAAAAATGTACCGGCGATCCGGCACGGCGCATCGGCAATGAATATTTAGCTCAATCGTTGATGAAAGAAAACATCGCCACTTTCGACAAATACAAAGTCAAAAAAGTGATAACGAGTTGCCCTCACTGTTTCAATAGCATCAAAAATGAATTTCCTCAGTTTGGCGGCAAGTACGAAGTTCTTCACCATACGGAATTTTTGGCCGAACTTGTTCAAAAAGGAATTCTACGCCCCAAAAAATCGCTTGATCAAAAAATCACTTATCACGATTCCTGTTATTTGGGACGCTACAACGAAGTCTACGACCCGCCGCGGGCTATTCTTCAAGCCATTCCGGGGGTCGAGCTGATCGAACCACTCTTCACTAAAAAAACCGGCCGTTGTTGTGGCGCTGGTGGAGGACGAATGTGGATGGAGGAAAAAATCGGCAAGCGGGTCAACGAGATGCGTTTGGACGATCTTAAGCAAACCGGCGCCCCCATGGCTGCCACCGCCTGCCCGTTCTGCAAAATTATGGTGGGAGATGCCATTAACCAAACAAAATCGCAGGAACAAATACAAACTAGGGATGTGGTGGAATTGTTGAACGAAAGTGTGCTAGACTCTTAAAATGAACATTTTGAAACAACGTAAGCAACGTAAACAATATAAGTTTTTTTTCATTTTAATAACTGTCGCTCTTTGTCTATCTACACCCGCCCACGCCAAAAAGAAAAAAGAGGCCCCAGTCCCCCCCCCACAAAACCAAAGTACAACCACAACCAACAATCCTGTTTCTTCGACAAAAGCCGTGCAGGCACGTATCAATGCGTTAAGTGAAGACAACAAACGTCAGTATGATTCGTTGTCGAAAGAACAGAAAGATACCATCCTGAAAGGCAAAGTAGATATCGGCTTTAACGAATGGATGATTAAGCTGGCGATTGGAGATCCTTACTATGGGACAGAGCATCATCCGATCTATGTGGATTATGAACAAGTTTGGCTCTACACCAAGCCTGAAATAAAAAATGAAATTAAAGAAGAACAAATTACCGACTCGCAAACCCATTGGCCTACCATTCATCGAACAGTTAAAAAAGAAAGTTGCATGATTGGGGATTACTTTCTTCTGTTTGATCGAGGGGTCGTCGAAAAAATTGTCCCTGAAGAAGGACGCAAGGTCTATGGTTCGTGCACGGTCGAAACTAGCGAGGCTTATTTGCCCATTGTGAACGGCAAGCCGGTTGAACCGAAATGAAACTTAGAATCGGCGTCGTCCCCTACTTAAATGCCCTTCCCCTTTACCGGTATCTGCCGTTAAGTGTCCGTTTTGAAACTCCCAGAGAACTTGACCGACTGATGGTGGCTGGCGAATTAGACATTGCCCTTCTTCCCGTCTTCAGTTTTTTTAAAAATCCCAACTTCATTCCCCTATTTGAGGCTGGCGCGATTGGATCGGATGGTCCAGTCGAAAGTGTGGCTCTTTTTTATCCCGAAAAACTTGAAAAGCCCACTTCTATTAGATCTATAAATTATTCTGAAGAATCAATGACATCAGTATCACTTTTTAAAGTAATATATTCTCAGTTTTGGAAAATGAATTTAAAAACGTTGATCGAGACAAAAGAAAACGCCGACGCCCGCTTGGTCATCGGCGATAAAGCTCTTTTTTTTAACGAGTCTGGCTACAACCGCGTCGATTTAGGTGAAGAATGGAAAAAACAGACGGGGCTTCCATTCGTCTACGCCATTTGGGTCAGCCGAGAGCCGTTGGATAAAGAGAGCATCAACATGTTGGTTCAAGCTAAAAAAGAAGGACTTAAACGAATAGATGAAATTGTTGAAGGCATCAAAGACTGGCCAAAAGAGAAAGTTTATGCCTATTTGACAAAAAGCATTCAATACGAAATAAACATCAAGAGTTTGGAAGGGCTTAAAAAGTTCCAGGATGCTTGTTTTCAAATTGGGTTGCTGGAGAAAAAACGACAATTGTTGGGATTGTAATGCAAAAAATATACCAAAAAATCGAAACACGCCAACGAATCACCAGCGACGAAGCCTTGACTCTCGCCCTTGAAGGAAATTTTTTAACCCTAGGCCGCTTGGCACAAGATATAAGCCGCGAAAGAAATGGCAATAAGATCGCTTTTCTCATCGACCGGAATATCAACTACACCAACGTTTGCACGGCGCGTTGTAATTTCTGCGCTTTTTATCGCCCCCACAACCACAAAGCCAGTTATGATTTAAGTTTTGACGAGATCGATCAGAAAATCAAAGAAACTCTGGAGATGGGTGGAGGACGTATTTTGATGCAAGGGGGGCTTCATCCGGAACATACGATTGAGACTTATGTGAACCTCGTTTCGCACATCAAAAAAAATCATCCCATTCACATTCATGCTTTTTCGCCGCCGGAAATTCACCACGTTTCGACAAAAGCTCATCTTTCGTATGTCGACACCATGAAGCAACTTAAAGACGCGGGATTAGGTTCGATGCCGGGCGGCGGCGCCGAAATTTTGGTCGATGCCGTTCGCGAAAAAATCATGACCGGAAAATGTATGACGAAACAATGGTTGGGGGTGATGGAAGCCACTCATCAGGCCGGCCTCAAAAGCACCGCCACTATGATGATGGGGCATATCGAGTCGTGGAAAGATCGCATTCAACACCTTCACGAGCTTCGTAATCTTCAGGATAAAACCAGCGGATTTCTCTCATTTATTCCCTGGACCTTCCAGCCCGAAAATACGCCGATGCATCCCAACATCCAACGAAACAAAGAGGTAAAACTGGCCAGCGCCCATGAATATTTGCGGCTTCTCGCTCTTTCCCGCATCTATCTCGACAATTTTGAACACATCCAGGTTTCTTTGTTAACTCAAGGATTGAAAGTCGCTCAATTGGGATTGAGATTTGGAGCCGACGACTTGGGAAGTCTTCTCATCGAAGAAAATGTAGTCCGTATGGCCGGTTGCGAACAGGAATTAAATCTCCAAAAAGATAAGATGATCCAAATTATTAGGGAATCACAACTAACTCCTTTTGAGCGCGATACTTTTTATAATGAAATAAATCCATCTGAAACCCTTCAAAAGCCCCGAGTGGTCACACAAAATCATCTCTCACCAAATTTTCTCTCAAGCATTGACTAGCACGTAAACACGTGCTAGCATTAAATGATGCAACAAAACATTACACTCAAACTCGACAAAAGCCTTTTGCAACAAGCCAAAATACAGGCTAGTCAACAACGCACTTCTGTCAGTGCGCTGATGGTAGAGGCCCTGCGTTCTCTCCTCAAAAGATCTCAAGGATATGACAAAGCCTACAAAAAAGCTCTTACCTACCTAAAAAAAGGGTTTAAAATGGGAGGGGCCCCCTATTTTTCTTCTCGGGATGAATTACATCAACGCCATGGCTGAAAAAATATTTGTTGATACCAATATTCTTGTTTATGCCCACGATCTTCATGCAGGCAAAAAGCAAGCACAAGCCAAAAAAAGGATCACCGATCTTTGGGAAAATCGTCTGGGGGTTTTAAGCTTGCAGGTCCTGCAAGAATTTTATGTCACCCTAACCCAAAAAATAAAAAGCCCGATAACGATAAAAGAAGCTAAAGACCTTGTTGAACAATATAGTTATTGGGAAGTTGTTTCTCTGCAAACTAAAGATTTATTGGAGGCCATTCATCAACAACAGAAATATCGTTTTTCCTTCTGGGATTCACTCATTATTCAAGCGGCCCTGATGGGAGAATGCTCATCGTTACTTTCTGAAGATTTTCAGCACAATCAAAAAGTAGGCCCGCTGACTATCATCAACCCTTTTTTTGATATTCAATAATTTTTTATGTTTCTTTTAGCGCCTCATCTTCTTCCCGTTGAAGGTACTTCTCTTTCTCCTGGAGTGCTCCGCATCGACGGCAATACAATCACCTCCGTTGGAGGGACAAATCTCTTAGATAAAGTCCCTGCCGATCAAATTGTTGAATTGCCCGATCTTGTTTTGATGCCGGGCCTGGTGAATGCCCATTGTCACTTGGAGTACACTCATTTTGGCACTTTAACTCATCACGAAAATTTCACAGAGTGGATTCGCGAGATTGTTGATCGAAAAAATCACTCAAGCCCCAAAGAAATGAGTGATGGCCTCGAACAAGGAATTAAACAGATGATCAAGCAGGGAGTAACTGCAGTTGGCGACCACATCAGTTTCAATACTCATTGGGAAAAAATAGTTGCCTCTCCTTTACGGGGAAGAATTTTTGGGGAAGCTCTGGGAGTCACAAAGGAAATGAGTCTGGATATTTACACAAACTTGCTGGAAATTCAGAAAAAAATACGAAGTCACCCCTCCACACTTTTGTCGATGAATATCTCGCCTCACTCGGTCCATGCCTTAAATCAGGATACACTTAAAAAAGTCATGACCGAACAAGCAGGCCCCCTCTCCTGCCATTTGGCCGAAAGCCAGGATGAGGATGATTATTTTAAAAAGCAAAGTGGACGGTTATTTAATTTCCTCAAAGAATTTTCCGACAATCGACATCCTGCAAAAAGTGGACTCCAATTTTTGGAACAGCAAAAACTGCCACTAGAAAAACTTCTGATCGTTCATGGAAACTATTTGGATGAAGAAGATTTGAAAATAATATCCCGACATCATTTGAGTGTCGTCTTTTGCCCCGGATCGCATGCTTATTTTGGACATCAATCTTTTCCGCTGGAAAATTATCTCAAACGAGGAATCAACGTAGCCCTAGGCACCGATAGCATAGCCAGTAACAGTGATCTGAATTTTTTAGAGGAGTTAAGACGAGTTCGAAAAAAATTCCCCTCACTCTCACCTGCAAAAATCATCGAGCTCGCCACACTCAACGGCGCCAAGGCGTTACGTCTGGATGCCGAAATCGGATCCTTGGTTCCCGGTAAAAAAGCAGATGTGGTGGGATTCAAATTAGCCGGTCATTTTCCCGAACAAGCCCTATTTCAAGCGGCTCGGGCTGATTTTGTCATGTTGAATGGGAAAATTAATTACTCGGTATTAAAAGCCCGATCTTTTTCCTGAGGCACAGTTAAAGTTTGCATCCTCTCTTTGGCTTCTTGATCCTTGGCATTGATTTTTGTGAAATCGGTGGCTTCCTTGAAAATAGAGCTTGGCGCTTTTTTCTCGTAAGTAATAGGTTTGTACGGGCCTGTAGTTTGAATCAGTTGGGATAAAGCTGCGGCAAACTTTTGTTGGGACATCGGAGGAGTTTTCAAAAGGCTCAAATCTCTTTGCACCACAATTGATTTCCCCTCTTTATCAACTTCCTTATTTTCGCTTTGCGGATCCGAATATTTTTTAAGATAATCGGGTCTGATGGAAAAAAGATGGGTTTTACTGTCGTAACCCACAAAAGGGAGCCCCTGATAGGTGGTAACAATGTCACCGTAAGTAAGGATTTCCATCATCTCCACAAACATTTGTATAAGCTTGACCATTGAGGGAAATGAGCAAAAGAGCAAAAACAACAGGGAATAAAATTAATCTTTTCATTGGGTTCCTTCTTTTTTTTAAAGAATCATTTTACCTGATTCAAAAAAAAAAAAAAAAAAGAAATATTTTTGCGACGCTTTTTTATTATTTTAAAGGTCTGGAATTTTTAAAAAAGGTAAGGTGAAAATTTAG
>OBEQ012130533.1_pt1 | contig 24760 bp, 20 predicted proteins | sample 1670901 | NCBI WGS metagenome assembly OBEQ01 (sample SAMEA104232315, study PRJEB22302) | groundwater metagenome | biome: forest; feature: aquifer; material: groundwater | place: USA | collected 2011-08-07 | depth 5.4 m | reverse complement strand
TGCGGTTTTGGTCGCCTCTTCGAGACGTTGAACCAATACACGTTTTCCAAGCGGTTGGAAGTTCATAGTATTTCCTTTTATTGTGATTTAATATGCTCGGGATTGTACACGAGTTTGGGTTAATTGTCAATCTCTTAGTCTATATGACTCAATAGGTATGAGCTTGATGATATATGATAGAAACTTTTTTATCTCTTTATGTAAAATTAATTCATCTTTTAGTTTTTAATAAGCAATGGTTCACTATAATTCCGGCCTTATCCAATTCTACATAAGATGGCTGGGTAGCTCAGCTGGTTAGAGCGCTGGTCTCATAAGCCGGAGGTCGGGGGTTCGAGTCCCCCCCCCGCCACCATCTTGTAACTTCTAATCCGAATCCTTTATTCTATCATCTTGTTTTTCCTATAACTACGTCATAATACTGCATTATCGCAACCATGTAAGGATGCCTATTTATGCGTATCGTAATCGTCGGTGGTGGAATTTCTGCCGTTTATTTAGCCAATTCTATCCTTAACCAATCTCCTAAATCTGAAGTTGTTATTGTCTCTGAAGAGGCACATCCTCCGTATGATCGTATTCATCTGTGCTCTTTAGTTGAGAATTCAAAGTGTGTCGATACTATTTCACTGGAGCTTCACCCGAATGTCCGTCTTGAGTTAAATCAAAAAATCACCGCGATTGATACCGCATCAAAACGTATTTTGAGTGAACACGCTTTGTATCACTATGATAAGCTCATCATTGCAACCGGATCGCTCCCAAAAACGCTTTTTGATATTTCAACTCTTGAGAACGCTGCGACGTTTCGCAGTCTCCATGATTGCGAATCGATTGCGCAGGGGATTGTTGGGAAAAACGTAGTGATTGTAGGCGCCGGTCCGATTGCTTTGGAATTGCTTGATACCCTTATGCACCATGATGGTGCTAAAACAATCACGCTGCTGGTGCGCGGGGAGTACCTCTATTCGCCGTCTCTCTCTCAAGAGGGACTATCGTTGATACGTCATATTTTCGAGCAAGATCCCCGTATTCAAATCCGTTTTAATGATCAGATCATAGATAAAGAGATCGAAGAAAATCGGATTACTAAAATTATCACGAAGTATGGAGAGATCACGAATCCTTTTGTTATTTTTGGGGTCGGGATTGATCCGAATATTGGATTTGCGAGAGAGGCTCTTGAATGCGATAAGGGAATCTTGGTTGATAACACGATGCGTACTTCAAATGGTGACATCTATTGTGTCGGTGAAGCGGCACAGCTTCGCGATGGGGGATTTATTGCCGGACGGGTCAAGGAATGTACCTTGCAAGCGGATGTTGCGATTGGCAATTTGCTTGGAAACGATACGGTGGAGTTTCGAGAAGCTGTTTCGATTGACGGGCTTAAAGTCGGGTCATTTTTGTTTGCTGATGTCACTGCTACTGATTTTAACCCAAAAGATGCCGATAATGAAACGATCCTTATTTCGCACGAAAATCGGATCGATCAGTATATTGTTAATCATGATCGTTTGAAGCGGTTTATCGGGATCAATACGAATATCGATTTACTGGCATTGAGACGGTTGATTGAAAACGATGCGGCTATTGATGCGGCCTATCTGTATTCAAACCGTCTGATGTCTGAAAAAGGGCGATTGGTATGCAGTTGCGAAGGGGTACATGAACAAGAACTGATCGAACTGATTCGGGAAAATGCCGTAACGTCCTTCGCCGATCTGAAAGCGTACTCCAAAGCAGGGCGGACATGCGGGCGGTGCAAGCAGGATGTGTGCGCCATTGTGGAGGCTAATCCTATAGATCCTATCGAAGCGGCACGGCTAAAACAAGAGCGTGAAGCCGCCGCACACGAGGCAGAACTCTCTAAAGTACGTGCTCGAATCGATAAATACAATCACTTGCATCCCAAAAATACGTTGAGTGCGGAGAACTTTGACGAGGCAATATCCTCGTTTGAGATGAGCCACGAGTTTAATAACTGGGTTTCGATGATTACGGCATCGATGCATTTGCATCCGAATTATGAAGAGGTGGTAAAAGAGGGGGTCTCACAGCTCAATAAGATTCCGATTATTTGGCTCGAACTCGCCGACTGTACGGGAAACTCAGAAGGGTTTATCAAATCAGCCCATCCGAGTGTAGACGATCTGATCCTCAAATATATCTCCCTTGATTATCACGAACTGTTGATGGCAGGGTCGGGAGATCAATCGGAGAGGGCCTTGGACGCTATTATCGCAAACGATGCGGGAAAATACCTGTTGATCGTCGAGGGGGCTGTTCCGTTGGGGATGGACGGGAAGTTTTTACGGATCGGTCCTAAGGGGGAGACGGGGGTAGATTTGCTGCGGCGTGTCGCCAAAAATGCGGTGGCCGTGATGGCGGTGGGATCATGCGCCTATGACGGCGGTGTCGTGGCGGCCCAGCCAAATCCGACGGGTGCGGTCGGGGTGAGCGAAGCATTGGGAAGAAAAGATATTATCAATCTCCCCGGATGTCCCGTCAATCCGATCAATATTGTCGGGACGTTATTACACTACATTATGTTTGACGAGTTCCCGAAACTGGATACAAAAAACCGTCCCGAATGGGCGTATGGATTTCGGGTGCATGATAATTGCGAACGCCGAGGTCATTATGACATGGACGAATTTGTTCTCGAATGGGGTGATGAAGGGGCAAAAAAAGGGTGGTGTCTCTTTCAGATGGGGTGCAAAGGTCCTTATGCCGAGCTAAACTGTTCGCTGGTGAAATTTAACGAAGGGACCAGCTGGCCGGTGCAAGCGGGACACGGATGTTTCGGATGCGCTCAGGGTAAAATTGCATTTGACAGCTACGCCAATCACCGAAAATTAGAGGAAAAACCGCATGATTAACCGTAAGATTGTTATCGACCCGATTACTAGGATAGAGGGGCATCTGCGTATAGAGGTGGAGATTGATGAAAACAATGTTATTCAAGAAGCTTGGGCATCCGGACAGTTGTTTCGGGGAATTGAGACGATTCTAAAAGGGCGTGACCCCAGAGATGCCGGACTGATCGCTCAGCGGATCTGCGGGGTATGTACAAATGTCCACTATCGCGCATCGATCAGTGCGGTCGAAGACGCCTACGGTATCGAGATTCCCCAAAATGCGGAGATTATTCGCAATTTGGTTACCCTCTCTTTGTTTGTTCAAGATCATATTGTCCATTATTACCACCTCCATTCGCTTGATTTTGTTGATATTACCGCAGCATTAGAAGCCGACTGTACACAAGCTTCCGAAGAGGCTCAGAGCTGGTGTGCGCATCCTTACCGAAATTCGGAAGGGCATTTGGAGAGTATTAAAGAGAAGCTGAACGGTTTTGTCAAAGCAGGGCGGCTTGGCCTTTTTGCTAACGGATATTGGGGGCATAAGGGGTATCGGTTGAGTCCGGAAGAAAATCTGGTCCACATGAACCATTATCTAGAAGCGCTTAGAATTCAACGCGAACTTTCCAAAGCGGTAGCAATTTTTGCGGGGAAAACGCCCCATCCTCAAAATCTCGTTGTGGGGGGAGTAACCAGTGTCGCCGACATGCTGAACCCTCAGCGGCTGAATGATTTTATGTTCATTATCAAAGAGGTGCGCGATTTTGTTGAACGGGCTTATATTCCCGATACACTGATGATAGTTAATGCCTATCGCAGCTCGATTGCTGCAGGGGAAGGGCGCGCGAGCGGTAATTTTATGTGTTGCGGAGGGTACCGTTTTGGAATGCAGCAGCAGTTGTTCGAGAGCGGTGTGGTTCGAGGACATAATTTTGAAACAATTGAGCCGTTTGACGAATTGAAAATCACCGAAGAGGCATCCAGATCATGGTATGAAAATGATGAGCCTCTCTCTTTGTATGAGGGGGAGACAAAACCGTTCTACACCGATTTGAATGAGGACGGTACCCTTAAAACCGAGGGGAAATACAGTTGGGTCAAGGCACCGAGATATGACAATAATGTCATGGAGGTAGGGCCGTTGGCGAGGATGATTGTCGGGGTTGTTAAAAAATCTCCTATTATTTACCCCTATATGGAACGGTTTATGAAAAAATCGGGGATGAAGTTGATTGATTTTTCGACGACAATCGGACGCAATGCGGCGAGAGCGGTGGAAGCACAAATCTGCTGCGATTATCTTTTCGATACGATGAGCGATTTGATCGAAAATATCAAATACTACGATGAGACGACGTGGACGAAGTATGTTTTTGAAGAGCTTCCCAAAGAGGGGAGGGGGAGAGGGCTTTTTGAAGTACCGCGCGGCGTATTGGGTCATTTTGTCCGGATAGAAGATGCCAAAATTGCTAACTATCAGGCGGTCGTTCCGACGACATGGAATGCATCGCCTAAAGATTCCAACAACGTACGCGGAGCGTATGAAGAGGCATTGATAGGGCTTACGCTGGCCGATCCCTCCACTCCACTTGAAGTGTTGCGGGTTATTCACTCATTTGATCCGTGTTTGGCCTGTGCCGTACATGTAATCGATACCCAAGGACGAGAACTATCAAGATATAAGATTGATACGTTCTGTAATATTAAATAATAGTTACCAACGGAAACCTGTATAAGTGATTTAAAAACTAATTCACCTGCTATTGGTTCAATAGGTGAAATGTTTGGTATGATATTTGCATTAATCACAAAATGGTCACAAAATGGTCATTAGGTTTAACAAGGGGTACTAATGGCTAGAGAGTACATTTTAGAAGAGAGCGATTTTTTGGTATCGCAGACCGATGAAACGGGCAAGATTTTATTTGCAAATGAAGATTTTTGCAAAATTGCCGGATATAGACTGGATGAATTAATTGGTAAACCACACAGTATTGTTCGTCATCCGGATATGCCGCGTGCTGCGTTCAAAGATTTATGGGATTCCGTAAAAAGCGGTAAAGTCTGGACCGGGTATGTGAAAAATGCAACCAAGGACGGTGGATTTTATTGGGTGTATGCAACCGTTTATCCTAATATTGCCTGTGAAAGCGGGAAGTGCGGATTTTTATCGTGTCGCCGTAAGCCTTCACGTGAAGAGATTGCCGAAGCTGAGCAACTTTACAAGACGATGAGATAAGGAATTTGATGAATAATTCAATAAAAATAGCGATTTTAATCGGTGTGGCACTTGTCGGTGCCCTAATAGGACTTTTGACACAAAGTATCGGTGTTCTAGCGGGCGGAGTGGTAGTAATGGCAATTACATCAATAGGGATGATAACAAGTACTCCTGTGGGAGAAGAAGCCATGGGTAAAGAGCTGGATGCTTTTTTACAGCTTATGCAATTCAAACGCAACCGATTGCCGCTACTGGAGGCAAATCCCGGCAGCAATGAAGATAAACTGAATAAGCTTGTAGCAGCGTATGAAACGATGCTTCTAGAAGATACTCTGGTCGCCGGAGAGATGGTATTGCTTGCGGATAAAGTGCGCGGAGGCCACTATAAGTGTCGTGTGGCAAGTGATTCGAGAACACCGCATGTCCATTTATTGAAAAAAACAATGAATAATATGTTGGATCAAACGGAAGCCAATCTCGATAGTGCGATTCACGTGTTGGAAGCGTTGAGTGAGGGAAAATTTGCAACCCGTGCCGATATCAAGGTTGAGGGTAAAATGGGGCAAATGCTCGAAAAGATTAATGATCTTGGATCGGCATTACAATCGCTGGAACACCAAAACAATGAGGCTAAAGAGGTGTTAGACAACAACACCAAAAACCTTAAATCGACTATTGAAGAGCTTCGTTCTACCAAATTTGTAGAACTTAACGGGATGATTAACTCCACGGTTGAGCGGATTCAAAGTGTCGCTGGCAAAGAGCATGAACTCTCCGGTAATCTTCAAGCACTTGTCGGCAATGCCCAAGAGACCAAAGCTATTTTGGTGACTATCGGAGATATCGCCGATCAAACGAACCTTCTTGCGCTCAATGCCGCGATAGAAGCAGCACGCGCCGGTGAACACGGTCGCGGATTTGCCGTTGTTGCCGATGAGGTACGTAAACTGGCCGAGCGGACACAGAAAAGTCTTGCAGAGATCTCCGCCACCATTAATATTCTTATCCAAGCGATTAATGACAACAGTGAATCGCTCAATAAAAATATGGATGAGATGATGGATTTAACCCAATATGTGGGAACTGTCGACCAAAAAATGGACGAATTACTCGTATCTATGGATGCGATGAGTTAATCTCTTCGGGAGTAATCCCGTAGGACTTTAAGAGTACTCCGGCTCCATTGGTATCTCCACTCTCTATCTTTAAAATGGCTGCATAAATCCTTCCTAAAATCCCGGTATGGCTAATCAGAGCATCTTCTATGACATTATCGGGATGGAGTGTTTCGATAATACGTTGAATCGGAACATTCATAATCCCCTCCAGCAACGAGAGCAGAGCGATCAGTCGGGCATGTTCCATGAGCTTTTCATCGGGGGATGGTGTTGCTTTTTGCAACAGGGAGAGCATCATATCGACGCGCTTTTGGGCAAATACGGCATGAGGATTTTTTTCATCCATCGCCTTGGTCCCCGATTTGGAATAGATAATCAGTAATAGCCACTGCATTAATGCGGTTATCCCGAATCGCTCTATCATTTCGCGAACTGAAAGGACTCCATGCAGATGTTCGGGATAGACGGAGTGTAAAAACTGGATAAGTTGGAGTGAAAGGATATTCTGGTGTTTAAAGGAGTCGCATATTTCATCGATCGGAGCATCGTGCTGGAGAAGTGAAAAGAGTCTCATAACATCCATATATTGCGGATCAATCCGTCGCTGCGTGATAAGATGCGCTTTGGCAAAATAAAATCCTTGAAAACACTCAAATCCAATCTCTTCATATGCCTCCGCCATCTCATAAAACTCTATTTTCTGAGCGATTAGTTTCATCATGCCGTAGGGGTTGGGATAGAGATTGAATTGTTCTATGTCGGTTTGGGTAACGTCAAATTTGGCGTATTCGATATAGGGGAAAAGAATTCCGAAATGTTCTAGATAATCCGGATGAAAAGAGGCGTTATCAAGGGCAAATCGGTAGCCAAGTGAATGAAAGTGACGTATCGATTCATAAATATGGGTGTTTACCTTCATCGTTTCGGAAAGTTCAAAAACAAATTTCTCTTTCGGAAGCGTACGGAGGATATCGGTTAATAATAACGGACCATCGGTATTGATAAAGGCGATTAAATCTCCGAATGCCGATGTGGAACCGAGTTGATTGAGAAGATTGACCAAAACCGAAGCGGTTGCGTGTCGGGGATCATCAATACTGCATTCACCATACGTATCACGGTAAAAAAATTCATATCCGATAATACGCTCGAAACGATCCATGATCGGTTGACGAGCGAGGGCAAGCATATTGTGCATCCATGTTACTTTGTGTTTTAATGGTTTAAGTGTAGCGTAATTTGAGTATTATTCCAAAATAAAATAACCTAAGAGAATGCAATGAATAATGAACCTAAAACGATCTTTTTTAAAGATTACCTACCCAGTGATTATACAATTAAGAGCTGTAATCTCGAATTTATTATCGAAAACAGTTCAACACGCGTTGATAATGTGATGGAGATAACTCGCTTAAACCCCAATGCAAAAGAGTTACGACTCGATGGAGAACTTCTCGATTTAGAACTGTTATGGGTTGATGATATTCTTTTGGATGAGGGGAAGTACATTAAAACAGACGATGCTTTGATACTCCCCTTAGATCAAGACAGTGCGCGGATACGGGTCATCAACCGGATTTATCCGGATGAAAATACAGCGTTGGAGGGACTCTATCGCTCCGGTGGTATTTGGTGTACCCAAAACGAACCGGAAGGATTTCGCCGTATCACCTATTTTATTGATCGCCCCGATGTAATGACCCGCTTTACCACCAAAATTATTGCCGATAAAGCAACGTGCCCGATATTGCTCAGTAACGGCAATCTTCGCGGAACGGCTACGTTGGAGAATGGAAAACATATCGCAGTGTGGGATGATCCGTTTCCGAAACCGTGTTATCTCTTTGCCTTGGTAGCGGGTGATTTAGGAAGTATACACGATACGTATACCACGGCCAGCGGCAAAAAAGTCGATTTGGCTATCTATTGCGATATCGGGAATGAAGAGAAATGTCACCATGCGATGCGGTCATTGAAAAAGTCGATGGAGTGGGATGAACAAACGTACGGAAGAGAGTACGATCTGGAAGTGTACAATATTGTCGCGGTGGACAGTTTCAATATGGGGGCAATGGAGAATAAAGGGCTTAATATTTTTAATTCCCACTATGTTCTGGCCGATGAGAAAAGTGCAACAGATGGTGATTTCATGGGGATTGAGAGTGTTATTGCCCATGAATATTTTCATAATTGGACGGGAAATCGTATTACCTGCCGAAATTGGTTTGAACTCACCCTAAAAGAGGGATTGACCGTTTTTCGAGATCAGTGCTTTAGTGCTGATATGAACTCAGAACTGACTCAGCGTATTGATGATGTTCGAGCGTTACGTGAACGCCAATTTGTCGAAGATGCAGGGCCGACAGCTCACCCGATTAAACCGGATCATTACATAGAGATCAATAATTTTTATACGGCAACCGTCTATGAAAAAGGTGCCGAGGTGATTCGGATGATGTATACCGTATTGGGGCGTGAAAAATTCCGTTCCGCAATGGACTATTATTTCGATAAATTTGATGGACAAGCGGTTGGGACGGAAGAGTTTTTAGAATCAATGCAATCTCAAAGTTCGATTGATCTGACACAGTTTAAACGATGGTACTCTCAAGAGCGTACACCGACGCTGGAAGTCTCTACAATCTATGATGCGAGCAAAGATCAATTGCGGATGAAGATTGTTCAAAAAATACCTAAAAACAGTGCCAATCAGGAACAATTGCCTTATTCTATCCCTTTAAAAATTGCCCTTTTAGCGCAAGACGGATCGGAATATCCATTACGAACATCGGATATTACTATTTTGCATAATGATGTTTTATGGATCGAGCAAGAGGTGAGTGAAATTGTATTTGAATCGATCAAAGCGGCTCCTCGCTTATCGCTCAATCGTCATTTCAGTGCCCCGATACAGATCGAATGCTCTGAGGTAGATTATCCGTTTTTAATGGCATATGAGAGGGATGGATATGTTCGATACGAGGCATCACAGCGTTTTTCTATGGAGACACTTGAAGCGATGATGGAGGGTGCTGAGCCATCCGGTCCATTTATTGAAAGTTTTGGGGCGATTGTCCGTGATCTCTCACTGGACAAAATGTTTAAAGCACAATTATTGGAGCTTCCGAGTGTTGGAGCCTTGATGCAGCGTCAAGAAGAGATCAATGTTGTTAAAATTATTTCGGCGATAGAGAGACTTAAACAGATCCTTGCCCTTACGTATCGGGATGAATGTATCTCTCAAATTGAAGCCTTGTACGATCCATCAAACTGTTCGATAGATGGGGAAAGCATGGGTAAACGGGCCTTAAAAAATCGTTTATTGGCACTTCTGATGAGTTTGGAAGAGGAAAATATCGCACAATTGTGCAAAAACCATTACGACACATCGCTCTCAATGAGCGATCGGCTTAGTGCCCTTGAGCTGCTTGAGAATTATGCTCCGGATCTAGCTGCTGAAGCGTTAGCTGATTTTTATACGCGTCATAGGGATGAGCCGTTGTTGATGAATAAATACTTTACGATTCGTGCTTCATCTCGTCGATCAGGGACTTTGGAGAGAGTACGTCTTCTTCAAGAAGACCCTGTGTTTGACATGAAGGTACCCAATCTCGTCCGTGCCTTGATTGGAAGTTTTGCCCGAAATCCTACTGCATTTTATGATGTATCAGGAGAGGGATATCGATTCGTCGCAGATAAAATTATTGAACTGGATGCGATTAATCCTCAGATCGCTTCAGGACTCGCAGGTGCTTTTAAAAATTACGGGAAACTCTCGCCGGATGCTAAAACAATGATGCAAGCGGAATTAGAAAAAATCAAAAATCATCCAAATGTATCCAATAATGTGTATGAGATAATTGCAAAGATTTTACAGGTTAATCATGGGTGAGAAAAAAAGTAACATTGGTCGCTTTTACAAATAATTTAGTCTGATATACAAGGGTTATTTTAAGGATGTGATATAATTGTGATGTAATGGTATTATAATCATCCTTTATGGAATTAATTTTTAAGGAGAAGCAATGGCAAGAGTAGTCGTTCTCGGTGGCGGTGTCGCCGGACATACCGCTGCGACGTTCGCAGCAGATTGGCTCGGAAAAGATCACGAGGTAGTGGTAGTTACCCCTAACTCAAAATGGAACTGGATCCCCTCAAATATTTGGGTCGGTGTCGGTCAAATGTCCAAAGAAGAGGTTACTTTCGACCTTGCTCCTGTATATGCAAAAGCCGGCATTACATACAAACAAGCCAAAGCGGTAAGTCTTAATCCTGAAGGGGATGCAAACGGCGATAAATCGTTTGTCACTATCGAATACACCGGTCAAGGTAAAACAGGACAAAGTGAAAATGTAACGTTTGATTACCTTATCAACGCAACCGGACCTAAATTGAACTTTGCTGCGACTCCTGGTCTTGGCGATGCTAACGGTTTGGGTGAGTTTACGGTTTCCGTTTGTACAGCAGATCACGCGGATCATGCATCGCATGAATTTGCAAAATGTATCGAAAAAATGAAAAAAGGGGAGCGTCAAAAATTCCTCATCGGTACAGGTCACGGTATGTGTACCTGTCAAGGTGCAGCGTTTGAGTACATTTTTAACATCGAGCACGAAGTACGTAAAGCGGGTGTTCGTGATATGGCGGATATCCAATGGATCTCTAATGAATCGTTCCTAGGTGACTTTGGTATCGGCGGCCTTCACATGAAACGCGGCGGATATGCAGCTTCTTCACGTCTTTTCGCTGAGTCATTGTATTCTGAGCGCGGCGTTAAATGGTTGATCGGTGCTCATGTTAATAAAGTTGAAAAAGGGAAAGTTTCGTATGAACTTCTCGATGGTTCAATGGGTGAAGAGACGTTTGATTTCGCAATGTTGATTCCACCATTTGCCGGTGTAGGTCTTAAAGCTTACAACAAAGCGGGTGAAGATATTACCGCAACCGTATTCGCACCGAGCGGCTTCATGAAAGTCGATGCAAAATACGATGCGGGCGCGTATGAGAACTGGAAAGCATCTGACTGGCCTCGTACGTACCAAAATCCGACCTATAAAAATCTCTTCGCAGCAGGTATCGCGTTTGCTCCTCCGCATCCGATCTCTAAACCGATGACGTCACCAAACGGTACTCAAATTTTCCCAACACCTCCACGTACAGGTATGCCAAGTGGTATTATCGGTAAAGCGGTTGCTCACAGTGTTTGTGATTTGATTAAAAAAGGACCGAGTGCTCACTTGCATGAAGCGTCTATGGCAGAAATGGGTGCGGCGTGTGTTGCATCAGCCGGTAAAGGTCTATTTGACGGTACCGCTGCAGCATTGACGGTTTATCCTGTTGTTCCAGATTTTGAAAAATACCCTGGTCTCGGACGTGATTTGGATTATACCTTCGGTGAAATCGGACTTGCGGGTCACTGGATTAAACACATCCTTCACCACATGTTTATCTATAAAGCCAAGCTCAATCCGGGCTGGACAATGATCCCTGAATAAGTAAAAGGAGAAAACTATGACTGAAATTGAAAAATACGTTAAACCGTACGATGCAAACTTTACCACAATGGTACCAACAGGTTTTGTTATTTTTATGCGTACATGCAAAATTTGGCAATTCATCCGCTTTATTATGATCAACATCAAAATGTTGATCGTTGTCCGCAAAAGCCACTAATATAAAGCCCCTATCGGGGCTTCACCTCCTAAGAAAGTTTTACTAATGATTAAAGAATTGATCACCTATCCCGATGAGCGAATTAGATATATTTCTGCTGATATCCGAAAATACGATGATGAATTGTTTGAACTCTTGAAAAACATGCACGATACCATGGAACATCATGGATTGGATGCACTTTCTGCCATACAGATTGCGATTCCCTACAGCGCTATTATTATAAAAAAGGGAGATGAGTTTATTGAACTGATAAATGCTCGATTAATCTCTACCGAAGGCTCTGAAGAGATTGATGAGATCAATCCCTATTTTCCGAAAGGGTTTAGTGCTAAAATCAAACGCTACGGAAAAATTAAAGTTGTTTATGAAAATCGGCATGGAGAACTTCAACACCTTGATGCAGAGGGCGAATTGTCACAACGATTACAACGTCAGATGGATTTTCTTTTTGGCGGAACGTTATTGGATAAATTAGGACAAGCAGGGCGCAAAGAGGCTGAAAAAGTTTTAGTTGCCCAGCATGAAGGAATTTATGATTTTGGAGTTTCATGTCCGACCGTTTTTGTACGAGACTATTTTAAACGGGGGGCAAAATATCTTATGGTGCTTGTTGGGCTCACGTTTATTCTCCCTTTTTTCATCTCTCCTGAGTTGCGAACATTGGTCTATACCCTGGATAAATATGCCCTCGTCTGGGTGATACTCTTAATGGTTGTTTATTTCATTTATGCACAGTATGAAGGGAAACAATACAAGCAGTGTACGAGTTGTCAAATCGGCAATATTATCGGTACAACCGCTATTATGGCGTTTCAACTTCTGATTGTCGGTTTAGGCGTTTTTCTTTGGGTTGCTCCATAGCGTATGAGTGAACACGATTTTAGCCCTTTATCTCGTGCACAAGAGATCTTGGTAGCCTCGAAAGACTCTATTCTTCACGAATGGGTAGAGGCAGAGTTGTGCGAAGAGATTTTAAAGCGTCATGAGATCGATACCGAAGTCTTTGTTGAGCAATATGCAAGAAGCGTATTTGATTATTTCATGGGGGTTGTATCGGGGTATGTAACGCTGGGAGAGTGCCCTGTTATCGGTGATTTGATCGATTACCTGAAAAATAAAGAGTTACGTGCCGATGAACTTTTTGTCCTTTGTACCCATTTCAAACGTTCCGTTATCAATGCTACGTATCGTCTTGGAATTAATGATCAAGAAATATTTGTGGCTATCAGCTATCTTTTTGACCGTAATTTCGCAGGGGTTTTGAAACTTTATACCGATACGATTTATCAAAAAGAACAAGAAGCAATTAATGCGGGAAAAGCAAAAGAATATTTTCTCTCAAATATGTCGCATGAAATACGGACTCCGCTAAACGCTATTTTGGGCTTTGTCGCCTTGTTAAAAGACGAAGCGATTAATCCTCGTCACCAAAACTATCTTGACATTATCGCCAACAGTGGTGAAAATCTGCTTCATATTATCAATGATATCCTGGACTTCTCAAAATTGCGCAGCGGTGAATTTACCATTGACCCGCAGCCATTTAACATCCATGATGAGATATCGCATACGATGGAGTTGTTTGTTCCGAGTGCCAATTCAAAAAGTATTACCCTCACCAGTTTTATCGATCCATCAATCCCCTATGAGATTGTGACCGATGCATTGCGCATCAAGCAAATTGTAGGGAATTTTTTGAGCAATGCGATTAAATTTAGTCACCCGGATGGGGCTATTCATGTCGAAGCACGATGGGATGCGGGGGTATTGATTATTTCTGTGCGTGACAGCGGGATTGGAATTGCCACAGCTGATCTGGAACGGATATTCGATGCCTTTTCCCAAGCGCACGAGGGAAATCATAAAATAAATGAGGGGAGCGGCCTGGGGCTTTCCATTTGCAAGCAGTTGGCCGAGCATATGGATGGGAGTATTGAACTCTCATCCACTATGGGCGGGGGAAGTACCTTTACGCTGAAAATTCCGGTTGAGGCGAATGAAGAGTGTGCCTTTTCGAAATTCGATACCTCTATTTTTCAAAATATTGCTTTCGGATTGCTTGCATACGATGCAAAAGAGAGCTATAAATTGGAGTCTTTACACCGTTATTGGGATTACTTTGATTTACATGTTCGGCAGATTGAGAGAGTTGAAGAAGATTGTGATTTGATTATCTTTTTGGAAAGTTCGATTGACAATGCCAGCCGAGAGACGATTATTCGACAGAAAATTCCTGCGGTCGCCATTATGGATTTTTTAGATGACCGGTATGATACGACTCCGAATATTATTTCGTTGACCTTTCCTATTTATTGTACGAAACTTCAACGAGCATTGAGTGATGTTTTGGGGATGCGTGAAGAGGTTGCTTCCTCGATAGAACCGTCCTATAATAAACAGCGTGGCTTTGAGGGATCTATTTTGGTTGCCGAAGATAATCCTGCCAATCAAGAGCTTATTAAAATGGTTTTAGAGCGCTATGGTATTGCGTGTACAATCGCGTGTGATGGATTAGAAGCTTTAGCCTATTATAAATCACTGCCGTATGATTTAGTCCTTATGGATGAACAAATGCCACGCTTAAACGGTAACGGTGCTACAGCCGCAATACGCGCTTACGAGCAAGAAAACGGCATGTACACCCCTATTATTGCCCTAACGGCTAATGTGATCAAAGGGTCACGTGAACGGGCTATTCAAAACGGCTATGACGCTTTTTTGGGTAAACCTATTGTTCTAAAAGAGATTGAGCAGCTTTTTGAACGCTATTTGGAATCAACGGTTATTTTACGTCCCCAACTGCAAGCGTACCAATCCCCTTATTCGAATATTGATATGGAACACTTAAAAGCGGCATTGATGTTGGAAACGGCTCAGGTAGAAAAACTTTTGGAGATGTATAAATCCAAAATGGAACACTCTTTGGATGAATTACAATCAGCGGTGAAGCAAAAGGATTATGAAGCAATTGAACGTATTGCCCATTCCATTAAGGGATCGAGTGCAAATTTTCGGTTTGAGGAACTCTTTCGACTCGCAGCATTGATCGAAGAATCGGCAACACAACGTGATGCGGAGTTTGATTTTGAAGATGCATTCAGCGTAATGCGCCGCGAATTTTTACAAAAGTTCGCGTAGATTTTCTTTCACGGACTACTCTTCGAGGTAGTAGCCGACGCCTGAAGCATTTTTGATTACATCGGTAGGGAGCTTGTTCCGTAATCTCCATACTAGGGTGCGGACACTGTTGTCGGTTGCCCCTTTCGTTTCCCAAACGTAATTTATTGCCTGTTCAAAATCGACAACACTACCCAATTGGGCGACAAGAAGGCGGATAAAGGCATTTTCTTTTTTAGTGAGTTTTATTTTTTGGTTTTGGTAGTAGGTTTCGCTTAGCCCGATGTCGTGACGGTATCCGTCACCGAATTCGACGATCGGTTTATCGGAGAGCTTTTTTGCGTAAACCAGTTTTTCGAGGTGCTCCCGATCGGATTTGAGCTCATCAATATTGTGGTTTCGTTTTTTCTCTTCTTTGAAACGATACAACGCCATCTGAATCGTCGTATGGAGATTGATGGGATCGAATGGTTTGACAATATAACCGTAAGGCTCCGTTTTTTTTGCTTTTGCGAGAATATCGTTGTCTGAATGGGCGGTAAGATAGATAAAGGGGAGAGACCCTTTTTCCCGAATGTATTGAGCAAGTTCTATTCCGTCACTGCTTTTTTGCAATCCGATATCGATCAGAGCGATATCCGGATTATAAATTTTGATTTTGTTTCGGGCGGTAATGGCATTATCGGCAAGTGAGATGACTTCGTAACCTTGCTTTTCCAACGACATTTTCAAATTCATTGCGGTCACTTCATCGTCTTCTACCACTAATACTTTGATAACGGCCATAAAAATCCTCTTTTTCCGATGATATTGTGATTATTTTATCACATCGGAGTTTAAAAACAATAAATTGACGATAAATTTATACTATTTCTTCGCCTCTATTTCTCTTCGTAACAGAAGATTTTTAGGGGATATTCAAACCAACAGTGTATAATCGCGGTAAATAGACCAGTAACGGATACACTAAATGTTTGATTTTGACAAATTTACCAAATATTCCAAGCCGGGACCTCGCTATACGAGCTATCCGACAGCACTTGAATTTAGTGACACATTTACGTATGACGCGTATCTTGAAAAACTTCATGCACAAGATTCGGCACGTCCTTTATCCCTCTATTTCCACTTGCCGTTTTGTAAAAATGCCTGTTATTTTTGCGGTTGTAATGTCGTATTTACCTCGAAAGAAGATAAAAAAGAGCGTTATATCGATTATTTGACACGCGAACTTCAAATATTAAGTACACACATTGATGTTAACCGTCCTGTAATTCAGCTCCATTTCGGCGGCGGTACCCCTACTTTTTTTGATAACGATCAACTCCACCGAATTATCAATACGATCAAAAGCCATTTTAAGAATTTTACCCAAGGTGCCGAAATCAGCTGTGAGATCGATCCGCGTCACATCAACGATGCGCAGATGAAAGTGATGAGTGATGCCGGGTTTAATCGGGTCAGTTTCGGGATACAGGATTTTGATGAGAAGGTGCAAGTCGCCGTTCATCGTGTTCAACCGTACGATATTACCAAAGCGGCGATGGATTTGGCGCGTAAATACAACATGGTCAGCGTCAATGTCGATCTGATTTACGGATTGCCCTATCAGAGCCTTGAGACGTTTAAAAAGACGTTGGAACAATCGATTTCATTAAATCCGGACCGTTTTGCCGTGTTCAACTACGCCCATGTACCGTGGCTTAAAAAAACGATGCGTAAAATTGATGAGACGACCTTGCCCCATCCTGCCGAAAAGCTTGCCATTATGCGCTATACCGTTGATTATATGTCGGCGCAAGGGTACCGGATGATCGGGATGGACCATTTCGCCAAACCTGAAGATGAATTGTTTAATGCGATTGATAAAGGAGAGTTGCACCGTAACTTCCAAGGGTATACCACCAAGGGGGGTGCTGATTTGATCGGTATCGGCTTGACCTCTATCGGTGAAGGGGCGGACTATTACGCGCAAAACTTTAAAGAGATGGAAAGTTACGAGGCAGCTATCGATGCGGGGAAATTACCGTATGAGCGGGGTGTGGCACTAAATGAGGATGATCGTATCCGCCAATACGTCATTATGGAACTGATGTCTAATTTTAAACTCGATATTCCACGGTTTGAACGGTTATACGGAGTGAAATTTAACGACTATTTTAGCGATGCGTTAGACGCTTTAAAGCCGTTTGAAACCGATGGGTTGTTAACCATCACCCCGACCTCTATCGAGTGCTCTCCAACGGGGACTTTACTCATTCGAAATATTGCGATGCCTTTTGATGCTTATATGAAACGTCATGCCGCGAGCGATAAAGCGTTTAGCAAGACGGTCTAACGATGGGAGAAATCTTTAATTTTACCGAAACATCGGATGCTTGTATCAAATGCGGAAAATGTATTCCCGTTTGTACGATCCACAATGTCAATGCGGACGAAGTCACCTCTCCTCGCGGATTTATTGATTTACTGGGTGCCTATCAACGCGGACAACTGGATCTTGATTATAATGCCAAAGCGATTTTCGAGAGCTGCTTTTTATGTACCAACTGTGTCGATGTGTGTCCGAAAGCTCTTCCGACCGATATGATTATCGAACAGGTACGTGCCGATATCGCCGATAAATACGGAATAGCATGGTTTAAGCGAGCCTTTTTCTATCTATTACGCCATCGAAAGACGATGGATATCCTCTTTAAGCTTGGATATGTTTTTCAGACTTGCGGATTCAAAATCAAAGCCGAGATTAATTCGATGCAGCCGAGATTTAATCTTCCGATCATTAAAAAAGATCGATTGTTGCCGTCAATGGGAAAAACCTCTTTTATGAATAGTCATCCTGAAAATATTTCTAATGGCGGGAAACGCCGTGTTGCTATTTTCATCGGGTGTCTGGCAAATTACAACTATACCGAAATAGGCAAAGGGCTTTTGGAGATTTTGGAAGCGTTACATATCGATGCCTTTATCCCCAAAAAGCAGCTCTGCTGCGGAGCACCCGCATACTTTACCGGTGATTTCGCTACGGTCGATCATAATGCTAAAAAGAACATCGTTTATTTCGAGAGCTTTATGGATGAGGTTGAAGCGATCATTATTCCGGAAGCGACATGCAGCGCGATGATAAAAGTCGATTATGAACACTTTTTTCATGATCAGCCTGAATGGTTGGAACGTGCCAAAAAACTCAAAAATAAAATATTTATGGCGACAGAGTGGCTAGAGCAGAAAACCGAGTTGAGTGCCTTATTGGCATCCAAAGGGCGAAGTGAGCTTGTTGTGACCTATCACGATCCGTGTCATGCCCGTAAAATGCAAGGGGTTTATAAAGAGCCGCGAGCATTGGTCGGACAAAACTACACGATCACCGAGATGAGTGATCCTAATGCCTGCTGTGGCTTTGGCGGAGTGACGATGCAGACGGAAAATTTCCATTTTGCTCAGGCTGCGGGAAAACCTAAAGCCGCTATGATCGCTAAAACAGGGGCACAAGTGGTAACCGCCGAGTGCAGTGCGTGCCGTATGCAGATTAATAATTCCATGAACGAGGCGGATGTGGATGTCGTCTTTAAAAATCCGATCGAATTGATCGCGGAAGCATTGAAGGCGGGGAAATGACAACTATCGAGGTCGAATCGTTTTTAGAGACGTTCCAAACCCTCATTCTGGCTTCCCTGACTCCTGCTGGGGAACCGCATGCCAGTACCGCCCCTTATGTTCGTATGGATAACGATTTTTATATCCTTATCAGTACGGTAGCCCAGCACGGACGTAATTTACTGATTAATCCTACGCTATCCTTGCTCTTTGTCGAAGATGAATCACAGTGTATCCAGCCATTTGCCCGTAAACGGGTAACGATTGAAGCAATTGCATCTGAAATCCTTCGTGAAGATGAACTCTATCCGCGTATAATCGAGCGATTTAAAGCCCACTTCGATGGCGAACTTGTCATCTCTTTAACCCAAATGGGGGATTTTCATCTTTTTAAACTTGCTCCTCAAAACGGGAGTGTGGTTATGGGCTTCGGTAAAGCGTACCGTCTGGATCACAACTTAGACGTGGTGACACAAATCATGGGTCAGCATCAACATGCGAAATAAAGGAATCTGATGGAATCCTGGAATCATATATATGAGCATTTTAATCCCGTAGCCTTTAACCTTTTTTCAATTCCCGTCCATTGGTATGGACTCATGTATGTTCTTGCCCTTTTATCAGCACTTATGATTGCCAAATGGATTGTGAAAAAAGACGCTATCCCAATCACAAAAGAGCAATTGGATGATTACTTTATTTATGCAGAAATAGGGGTGATACTTGGTGCGCGATTAGGATATGTCCTCTTTTATGACACCCATACCCTCTATTATCTGACTCAACCGTGGCAGATTTTTAATCCGTTTATCGACGGGCAGTTTGTCGGGATTAGGGGAATGAGTTTTCATGGGGCGATTCTGGGATTTTTGATCGGTTCATATCTGTATCATCGTCGCTACGGCATACCGTTCGGTCGCTTGATGGATTTGGTCGCGATATCGGTACCGTTGGGATATGTGTTCGGACGGATCGGTAATTTTCTTAACCAAGAGCTTGTAGGACGAGCTACCGATGTTCCGTGGGGAATTTACGTTTATGACACCCTCCGTCACCCTTCACAGCTGTATGAAGCGTTTGTGGAGGGGATTGTGGTATTTGCAATTATATATCTGTACCGTCATCGTAAAGCGTTTGAGGGTGAATTGATTTTACTTTATGGGGTAGCGTACGGATTAGGTCGTGCTTTTGTCGAATTTTACCGCGCTCCCGATGCGCAGATCGGCTATGTCATCGGTCAATGGATGACCCTTGGAATGGCACTTAGTTTAGGAATGGCGGCAGTTTCTGTATTGATATGGATCGGTTTAAAACAAAAACATCTTTCGTCCCTCTGACATTAAGGAAAACATTTTGACATTTGAGATTTCAGATTTAAAAGAGCATAACTCGGAGTTATTAAAACTTTTAACTCAAAATCTTCCGGATATGTTGTGGGTCAAAGAGTTAAATGGAAATTATGTGTATGTGAATCAAGCGATATGTGATGGCTTGTTGATGGCAAAGGACACGAATGAGCCGATAGGGAAAAATGATATTTTTTTTGCTATGCGAGAGAGGGATGCTCATCATGAAAATCCGCAATGGCATACATTTGGGGAACTGTGTTTTAACTCTGATCTAATTGTGATAGAGAACAATAAGCCTATGAAGTTTGAAGAGTACGGAAATGTCAAAGGAAAATTACTTTATTTAGAAGTATATAAAGCCCCTTTTTACGACAAAGACGGCAATATTATTGGCACTGTAGGTGCCGGTCGTGATATAACACAACTCAAAAAAACACAGCTCGATTTAGAAAAGAGCTTAAAGACACTGAATCAGCAAAGAAAACAACTTGAATCGTTTAATACGGAACTTGAAAAGCGTGTCAAAGAAGAGATGGAAAAACGACAAAAGCAAGAGCGCTTGATGCTCCATCAGTCGAGACAGGCTGCCATGGGAGAGATGCTCGAATCGATTGCCCATCAATGGAGACAGCCTCTCAATATTATCGGATTAGCTACAGTGAATCTGGAGACTCTGTACACGGTTGGTTTTATAAATAAAAAAGATTTTCATGAAAAAATGAAGATTATCAGCTCAAATATCGCATATATGTCCCACACAATTGATGATTTTCGAAAATTCCTCGATCCTGAAAGAGAGACAAATATTTTTCATCCAAGAAAAAGTATTGAAGATGTTTTGGAGATTCTTGGTGCACAACTTGAACATAATAAAATTATCAATACACTCAATAGTAACTGTAGTCTTTCTTTTCATGGTGTTGAGAATGAATTTAAGCAAGTGATGATTATTTTGTTTAACAATGCCATAGATGCAATTAAGTTGCAAATAAAAGAAAAACGTATTGACCAAGGAAAAATAACCATTACATTTAGCTGCGAAAACGAGTACGGCCTTGTTGCCGTTTGTGATAATGGGGGTGGTATTAGTGATGCGATTATAGATAATATCTTTAACCCCTATTTTACGACTAAACATGATGCGTATGGAACAGGCATCGGTCTCTATCTTGCTAAAAATATCATTGAATCTAGGATGAATGGTTCGTTAGGTGTAAAGATAATAGACTTTGGTAGTTGCTTTACTATAAAAGTTCCTTTAGTGTGCAATATAGAAGATTAAAATCGGATACAGAAATGGTGTATACCCTCTTCGTACTCGTACTGTAAATTAAAGCGGTGCAAATCGCATACGGATTGAGCGATATAGAGTCCCAGTCCAAGCCCTCCGGTACTTTGTTCGGTTACAAAAGCTTCCAGCGCCTCTTCGATCGGACGTTTGAGAGGCTCTCCTTGATTACGGATACAAATTCCCTCTTTGGTGCATTCAATATCTATCGGTATCTTGGTCGCATGTCGGTGAGCATTATCGATTAGGTTTTGCAAAGCGCTGGTAAAGAGGGCTTCATCCACATCAATCTTCCTGACACATCCGCGAATCCTAACGGCATCATCCGAAAGTAAAAGATTTCTAAGTGCCGTATCGATCATCTTCTCCAGTTGTACCGCGTGTTTTTCCAAGGTAAAGGCGTGCATTTTTTCGATTTCCGCCATCTGGGTGATCAGATTCTCCATCCGTGAAAAGAGTTTTCCCAAGAGGGTGATATTGGGGCTGGGCTCTTCGAGTTCGACAATAAGCTTCCCTTTGGTGATCGGTGTTTTGAGCTCGTGCATCATATTGCGTAAAAAAAGTTCTCGTGAAGCTTTGAGTTTGGATTGTTTTTCGAGGGCTGATTGAAATTCATTCGAGATAAGGGCGATTTCATCTTTTCCATCATTTTGGATTTTGATGTTATTGTCCCCTTCACCGTAACGGCGGATCTCTTCAACAAGGGTTTTAAGAGGACGAAGATTTTTCCAAAGAAGGATGTACATACTGACCAGTCCACCCAGTAAAGCGAAAAATAAAAACCAGACAAAATAGTAGCTTTTCCCCTCTGCGGTATCGCGATAATACATCGTGCAATGCTCGCCTGAGAGCTCATAGACAAATCCCTGATTATCTTTATAGATCGTAACTCGGACATGACGGGAATGGAGTTTGGAACGCAAAGGGAGAGGAAGATTGATCGCTTCGCATTGGGGAGATTTTCTCTCTATGATTTTGAATCCTGCCGCTTCTAACTCTACGTTTTGCTCCATGCAGGTTTTAACTTTGTTCTCTTCGACAATTTGGGAGAGTTCCATCGATCTGTGGGCAAGGAGATGGAATTTTTGCCGCTCTTGTTCATGTAACGCAGAGAAAAAAAGGAGTACCAGTATGATGGAAGCGAGAAAAAAGAAAAAATGGAGTTTGAAAAAAACGGAATGGCGACGTGCAATCATAAGGTGAACTGGTAACCCATGCCGCGAATAGAGCGGATAATGGTCGGGTGCTTCGGATTGAGTTCGACTTTTTGGCGGATTCGGCTGATGAGGACATCGATGCTCCTCTCTGAGCTTTCCCATCCGATCGATTCGACATTGTTGGCAATGAAATCACGAGAGATGATTTGACGGCGATGTTTTATCAGTAGTGCTAAAAGTTCAAATTCGGCACGGGTAAGGGGGAGAAGCTCACCCTCTTTGTAAATACCGGTTTCATCCACACGAAACGTCTCACTGCTGGCGTGAACGGTTTTACCGTTAATACGGCGTAAGAGACTTTGGATACGGGCGACAAGTTCACGCGGCTCATAGGGCTTTGGGAGGTAGTCATCGGCACCGAGTTCGAGTGCGATCACTTTGTCTCCCAAATCACTCCGGGCCGAGGAGATAATAATAGGAATATCGCTGCGATTTCGCAGCTCTTTGCACACATCTAAGCCGTCCATATCGGGGAGGGTGAGATCAAGTAAGACGAGATCATACGACTCGATTCCCAAAGAGGCTAAGGCCGCTTTGGGATGAGCGTATGCAATCACCTCCATTTGATAACGACCGAGATATTGTCCGAGCAGATCGGAAATCTCAAGATCATCTTCAATGAGGAGGATTTTAATCATGACTTATTTTTTGTCGCAATCTTTACAGCCCATGCCGCCCATTTTGTCGTCACCCATTTTCATTCCCTTCATATCGCCTTTCATATCCCCTTTTTTACACATTTTAGGAGCATTTGCTTCGAATGTTTTGCGTTGCTCAGGGGTAAGTACCGCCATCATTTTTTCGTGCTGCTGGTTATGGAATGCTTTCCCCTCTTCACGAAGCTTTTGAATTTGGGCTTTTTGATCGTCATTCAATCCCAATTTTTCAAAAGGTTTAGGGAGTTTGGAGGTATCACACTCACATTTTTTCATCATCATTCCACCGTCTTTCATCGGGCATGCCATTAACGCCGTTGCACCGAGGATCAGTGCGATACTTAGAATCTTTTTCATGGTTTTCTCCATAGGTTATATTTTACTCTAACATCATAGGCTAGTTTAGATAACGGCACATCAATAATGTATTAACAGTATTAATGGGTTGTCTCTTCTTGGGGAGCAGCTTCGGTAATGCGGAGCATTGTCAGAAAAAGTACCGTAATCGCCGGACCGATTATCATCCCCCAAAATCCGAATGTCGCCAATCCTGCAATAATGGCAAAAAAGATAATAAGCTCGTTGATCTTGTCTTGAGGTCGTATCAATTTTTGGTTGATGATCTTAATAATGACGGGTTTCACGAAGGTATCGGCGATAATCGAGATAACGACAATGGTATACGAAGCGATGAAGAGAGCATTGTCCGTGTGACCCATGGAAAACTCAAACAGTGCGAATGGCAGCCACATAATGGCTCCCCCGATGATCGGGATGAGAGAGGCAAATCCGAACATAATTCCAAAAAGTAATCCGTTATATCCCATATACTCTACCGCAAGGCCGAATAATGCCCCCTCAAATACCGCAGTAGCTAGGATTGAATAGAAAACGACACTCATGGATGCGCGCATTTCAAACATGATTAGAGTACTTTCCTGTTGCGGAAAATGGGCGGAACGTTTGAAGAATTCGAGAATATCTTTCCCGTAATAGAGAGCTACAAAGTAAAAGGCCAAAATAAAAACGGTACGAGAGAGGAATGACACCGCAAAACCGCCGAGCTGGGATGCATAATCGAGGGAGTGTTGAGCAAAGGGAGTTGCATTAAAGCGGTTTAGAGAGAGCTCTATTTTAGCTTCGATATTGGAAAGCATAGGGGGCAGATGTGCAATCTTGTCTCGCATATTTATATCGATTTTCTCTAAGAGGGCAGGGTCTAGGTGTTGAAGCAACACAGAAAAATGGAATAAAAAATACCCAAGCGGGGCAAAAAAGAGGAGTGATAGAGCCAGAGTAGAGAGCATTGATGCCCAAAAACGGTTGCGGGTAAGATTGAAAAACCCCATTTGGATATGGTGTGTAGAGATTGCAAGCAAGGATGCGACAATAATACTCATCCAAAACGGCTCATAGAGCCGATACATCCCATACGAGACGGCTAACAACAAAACAATCGTAAAATGTTCACGTTTCACGGTAGGTATCCTTAGTGAAAATTATTCAAATAAAGCATGCTGCGGTATTCCGAACTTGAGCAGCCCATCCGTTTTCGGTGTTGCGAGCCGTCCGCGAGCCGTCCGTTCCAAATAGCCGTTGGCGAGCAGATAGGGTTCTAATACGTCTTCGATGGTTCCCTCATCTTCGCTCAAAGCGGCGG
>OBEQ011757375.1_pt1 | contig 24763 bp, 32 predicted proteins | sample 1670901 | NCBI WGS metagenome assembly OBEQ01 (sample SAMEA104232315, study PRJEB22302) | groundwater metagenome | biome: forest; feature: aquifer; material: groundwater | place: USA | collected 2011-08-07 | depth 5.4 m | reverse complement strand
GGTGAAAGTTACCGCTTTAAAAAGAAGGATTAATATTTTTACCAAAAAATGCACAATTTTAAACTATAATTTTGCCGGAATAATGCACAATATTAAATTCTAATTGACACTCATCCATCAAATCCATGGCAGAAAGCAGATCTTCTGCTGCAACCTTGTTGTAGGTGGTGTTTCCTGATCCTAAGGTTAGAACTGGTACAGAGGTATTTTGGAATATACCCTCACCGGATCCTTTTCCATTAAAGGCCCAATCATCCTCAAGTTTGGCTATAGCTTTTCCTGCTAGCATGTTTAAGGCATCAACTAGCTCAGGAGTGGCATTGCGCAAAAGCTTTTGTGATACAGGGATGATGACACCAACTGTTTTACCTCTAAGATTGACTGCACCAGTGGTAGGTTGAGCTGAGGTGATTTTTGAGCCATCAGTATTGATCCTGTAAGCTGAAATTGAACTTAAGGTTGGGATGTCCACATTTGATCCTTCCATTGGCCAAGTTCTTCCATACTTTCTGACCAAACCATAGTTTTGAGCCACAGTAATCAGTTGATCGGACACATAGGTAGGCACTAGTTCAGCCCCAGAAGTAGAACTTCCAGCAGTTAAACCTTTAGTGCTTTCGCCCAAGGCGAGTTTCCTAAGAAATTCCGCAGCAGCTTCCTTTTTTCCAGAAAGCTCCTTTTTTTCTTCATCATCTCTTGATCCAAAGATGTCTTTGCGGAGTGGCAGTTCTTTTTTCAGTTGTTCAACTGTTTTTTCAGTCACTGCATCGATCACGGTTTCTAAAGTTTTTTGATCTTCGTCCATTATTTACTCACCCCCTCTCCATTTTCTTTCTCATTTGACTTAACAACTTTTATGAGCCTCAGAGTTAAACCAACCTTTTGGTCAGTTTTTTTAAGTGCTCTTTCCAAGCTATCCAAAGCTTTTCTGTTTAAAGTGGGCTGGGATCTATTTTGATCATCGGTATTGTCATCCTGAGAGCCTTCATCGTCCAGGGAAGATAATACATTGGAAATATTGTCATGCGCATCACGCAACAGTTTTTCATGCTTGGAAGAAAGGGTTCTTCCCTCTTTTGTAACAACTGGCAGTTGGGATTTGTCTTCCTCCTGATCAGCATTATTTGAATTGGCTTGTTCCTCAGGAGCCACTTCGGTTTCTTCTGTTTCTGTCGAACTTTCATTTTCAGGCTCAGTTTCATCAGTAATTGGTTCGTCTTGCTGATTTTCATCTTCAGTCACTTCAGCATTTTCTTCCGGTTCCTCCTCATCACCTTCTGTTTTTAAAGCTGCAGTGAGTTTGTCTTCAATTGATCTGATTCTAATTTTGGACTCTTCAGCATCTCTGCCCATTAAAGCCTCAGGATTGGCAGGAATGGGCACACAAGAAAGTTCAAGTAGTTCTTGTTCAGCAAAGGTGTACTCACCAGAATCATCAATTTTTAAAGGGATAAAGCCAACTGAGAAGGCATTTAAAAAACCACCTTTATAGGCATTGAAAGCATCTTGAGCAATCTCAGAATCCGCAAACTGGAGATCAAATTTTAATTCGTCTTGTTCAATATATACTCTTAAGGCTTTGCCTATAGGCAGGGAGCGATAATCATGAGCCCAAAGCAGTACTGGGTTTTTTAAATAGTTATCAAGTGACCAACCTTTGGGGTTAATTGACTCACCTTGCCTGTCAATTATGCCTGAGGATCCAACAACACCGGAGATAATCCTTTGATCTTGATCAACCAAACTCTTTTGGTCAACATAGGATTTAATGAAACGTTTTTGAGTTCTCATATACTATTATACTGATTAGCTCATCATTTTTTTGTTTTCTTGGGTTTGGTGGCTTTAATTGTTTTGATTACTCGCAGTCTTTTAGCAGGAGGATTTTCAGTTTCTTGATCTGACTCATCTTCTGTGGGCTCATTTGACTCATTAAGGCTGATTGGAACTTGCAATGATTGGACATATAACTCATCCCCACCTTCAACAGGATCTAAACCTTCTTCAGCCCTGACCTCATTTTTGGTTTTCCAAATATCTACTGCAGCAACCCTGGCAGCAAGTTCTGAGGTTTCATCATCTGGCACGGGATTTTCATATTCAAACACCATTCCATCTGTACCTTTAAATAGGGGAAGGTAAAAGGCATTAAGTTTTTCAAATATTAAATCCAGTCTGGGTTTAACTGTTCTTTTGGCAAAGACATATTCTGCAGTTTGGGCAGAGGCTCGGTTAATATCATCAGAGATTGCCACAATTGGTTTAGGGACTTTAAAGATAGCCAGTATTTCATCCCGGTTAAACTTCCTTTGCTCCATAAAGTCCATGTCTTTTTGCTTTAAAGCCAATTGCTGGTATTTAGTTCCACCTTCTAAAATGACTGTTTTGTAGGCATTATCCCGGCCATCATAGGTGTCATGCCATTGGGTTTGGATCTTTTTGAAGGTGGTGTCATCTAATGTTCCTTCAGTTTGTAATACTCCGGAGGGTAAAGCGCCATTTTGAAAAAAATTATTATTCCAAATTTGGGCTGAATAATCACCTTCCACTGCAAACCTGGCCATTTCAATAGTGGAGATACCTAAGTGCTGATCAAATGGGTGAGGACGCTTAATCTCAATTAACTCACCAACCTTAAAATCAACTCTTTCTCCCATGGGATTGTAATAAACATAGCCTTCAATAAAGTTTTCACCTCGCAGCGGATACATTCTGTTAGGATCAAGTTCCCAGATTTGGACTGGTTCACCATAGCTATTTTTAACTGGGTATAAATAAGCTACCCCAAAGGCATCAATATGAGAGGAGATTAAATAAAGTAAATCCACCCCTGTTTGGAAAGGATTAGGTTTTTGTAGTAGCTTTAACGCTGGATTATCTGGTTGGTCTGCTTTTTCATCACCATCTAGCTTATAGAGCATAAAGTCCTGAGAGGCAACATTGTTAGCAATAACATCAATACAGGTAAAAACAATGCCATAATAGAAATCCCGCTTGGCAAATTGTCTAAAATGCCCTGTGGAGAAGATCCGCATTGAGCTAAATACTGGCTTCATTGCAGCAGAGACTGCAGATTTTATGCCAGCAAAAGCTTTGGAGAGTGTGTTCATATACTATTATACTGATTGGGAAGCTAAAATTATTGGAGAAGGTCAGTTAAATAGCTTTTAAGCTCATTTTTTATTTTATATACTTTGGATTGTTTAAAATTTAATTTGTAACCAATTTGGTTGAAATTGTAGCCAGCAATGAGTAACTTCACGACTTTTTTGTGATCCATAGGAAGAATCTTTAGTAGCTCACTAATAATTAAACGACTTTCAATTTTTGAAGATTCATCAAATCCTGGATCATTTTCACCTTCTTCACCTGACCCAAGTAAAGCATGCAGGGGAACAATGATTACACGTCTGGTTTCAATAGTAATGTTTTTCATCTTAAACTACTCTAATATTAGGTACTGGCTGTTTATTGACCTCAAAGTACATCCGCATCATCAAAGTGTCAGCAAAGTCAGGGGATCTTTGTAAGATCTCTTTTATTTGTTCTTTAGGAATAATTTTAAGCTTGCTCTCCTTATCTATATCTTTGGCTCTAATTTGTTCTAACTCCTCTGTGATAAATTGTTGGTATTCTAAACGCTGGGTGCGAAAACTAACTTTTCCTTTAATCACATAATCGGCCAAGGTGTAATAACATTGAGCTCTTAAATTTAAATAATTAACTCTGAATTCCTGGTTGTCTCTTACAACATTGGGCTGATATGCAGATGATCCACCAATAAATCCTTTGCAAGCTAAATGATCAACAATTCCACCACCAACTCCATCTTCATCAACTAAAATTCTGGATTTGGAAACCTTATATTTTACAGCCAGAGCCATAATTTCATCTTCCAGATCAATGGTGCTGGAGGTCGCAAAGACTCGAACGGCAATTATTTTAAGTCCTCGCCAGGCAAAGATAACTGCTTTATCCCGACCTTTTCTGGCAGCGTCACAAGTAATATAGGTGAGTTCCGATGGTTCAGCGGTGTTAGTAAAAATGTCCTGGATTGAATCAAAGGGGAATAGAGTATTCTCATCATCGTCATACTCCCAATTTCCCAGCCACAACCTTTGATATAAAACCTTATCTCTTAAGGTCTTTAAGCTTTGGATATAACCTTCTGAGTTATGAGAGTTATCTTTGGCCAGAGCCTGGATAAAAGCCATCTCGGCAGGTAATTTACCCTCTCTAAATGGTTTATAAAACTGCATAAATGGCCACAGTTTGGAGGGATTACCAGTTAAAAACAGCTTCGGGGCCAATTTATATTCATCTAGTCTGTACCTAATCCTTGACCTTAAAACCTCTTTACAAATTGCGGTAATCTGCGGTGATTCATCAACAAAGCCACCAGTAAACTCCATTGATCCTAAGCGTTCATACATCGGATCAGAAGGGTAGTAGTTTAAATCCAGTAAATAAATCTCACTGCCATTAAAAAGAGTAATAACACTATTTTGCTGGTCAAATTTATATTGTTTCTTATTCTGGTAGCCAAACAGCCTCAAAACATCAAACAGCGTAAGTAAAGTGGACTTTTTAATCAGTTGGAGGGTTTGCCTACCAATAAACCATCTTGAACCTTTTTTCTCCTGAGCCATAAACAAGATCCAGAAACAACCCAAGAAAGATTTACCTCCGCCTGCTCCACCACCGAAAAATATTTCAGTGGTAATATCATCCATTAGTTTATCCCAAGCCAAGTCTTGCTTATAGGTAGGCTTGAATTTAAATTCAATTATCTTTTGGTTTATCTGGTTTAACATAGGTAATATGAACCTCAGTTGGAGCAACTAACTCTAACCTTTCTGCTGGTTTAAACCCTGCACGGTCAAGTAGCGATTCAGCCGCCATCCAACTTTTTTTCTTTTTAATAGCAAAGCGGTAAGCTTCTAAAGCATCAGGGGTTAAATCCTCAATAGTTGAATCCACACTGGCAAATCGTTCTTTTACCTCTTCTTTCCATTCCTTCTTCCGCCACTGATAAATGTCATACAGCAACCCCTTTTGCGTAAACCAATGCTTAATTGTGTTATATGAACTTTGAATTTGTTCATGCTCAGCAATATCAGTATATGAAACTCCCCGCAGCTTGAGCTCAATTGCTAACCTATACTTTGGCTCAATTTCATCAAATCTCTTTTCTTGGTTTTGGTGCCTTTTAGTGCCTTTTGGTGCTTCCATGTGCTTTGCTAATACCATTTAAATATTCCTGCCTTTCCTCTAATTACTTCCCAGATTGCTCTTAATTTCCAAATCAAGAATTTAGCTTCATCTGGTCTGGCAGGGACTAAAGTCTTAGTCCCATCACTTAAGCTTGTCTTGTAAGTCATATTTTGTTCAGGCTTGTAATACAGTTTCATTTGTTTCCTCCTCAGTTTTAATTTCAATTTCACCGGTTCCTTTGCAGGTCTCGCACATTTCACCATCATCATTAATTCCAGTGGCATCACAATCTGGGCAGTCAATGATTTTAGTCATTTGGCAGTTCCTTCATGTAATCTCTGACATCACCATCAAGCAACCTTCTTTGCTCATAAACTTGCTTTACTGGCATGTAATTCCCTCTTTCATGCAGTTTTTGCCTGGATCTTCTGATGGTTTCCGCTGGGAATACTTTCATAAACATCTGCTGTTGCTCTGGTGTTAGCCTTAGTCCTTGGATTTCCCAGACTTTGAGCATTAGCTTGCGGTCATCACCTCTGGTTTCCGGAAAGTCCCTCATTACCGCTTTAACCATTGATTCAGAATTTTTGTAATCGTCGAGCCACTTATTCATTTGCCCTCCGCAATCTTTTTGTCACAACTCCAAGCACTAAAATTGTGCTGATCTTTATAAATCAGTGCCGCATAAACCATGTTTTTGACTGAATCAGACATAGCGGTATAAAAATCCTCACCAAATATTTGCTGAACCCTTTGACTTTGCCAAAAGCTGTTAATTTGGCTCACACCCAAATCAACTGAGCCATCAGAATTTAAGTGAACTTTTTTAGGATCCCGGGATGAATTCTCGCACTGGGTCACAATTGCTTTGTATCGATCAGCTGCGGGTTTTGGAAAAAGTAGATCTGCTAATCTGTTAAAACCTTTTTCCGGGAGTATTGGATCTTTCGATTGTGCCAGTGCGACTTTTAATTCAATGTTTAGCTTTTTATTATCCGCAGTTAATTGCTGAATGTACTGATCCCTTTGAGCCAGAGCTTGCTGAAGGTGATTTATTTGCTGAGCCTGCGCTTTAGCTAGTCTAAATTGAAAAAGACCAAAGAATAAAACCAGAAGAAATAAAACATAAATAGCCAGCCGCTTTCGATTTCTGTATTGGTAATTGTGAGTAATAATCATAAAGCCCTCCTGCAAGAACCAAACAGGTAACTGACTGCTTCATGAAGTGACAAGGTGTCAAATGTGCCTTGAGCTATTAGTTCCTGGGTCTTTTTAGGAATGATGTAGGTGTTAGGGAAGCCTTTAGCAAAATCAAAAAATCTGTTGCGTTCGCTAGAGGGTAAGGGTTTATTACTGCGCTTTTCCAGGATTTTAACTGCATCTAAAGCATCATTTTGCCAACCGGAGCTAATTCTTTTATCATGCTTGGTGCTGACTTGAGAAATAATTAGGCGTTTTTCTTCCAAAATATCCCTTAATTTTTTTAAACCTTTGGAGCTTGCTTCATTTTCTTTAGAAAATGCAAAAACTGGAGTAGTCTCTGAAGTAATCTCTGTAATAGTTTGCTCATCTTGTACAAACTGGTAAGGCTTATCTGTACAAACTTGTTTGGCGCTTTCGTGCAAACTGGAGGATTCTAAATAGGATTCAATTATTTCTAAAGCTTTTTCCAGATTAACCTTAAAGTGCATTTTGGCTGGAACACCTTTAAGTTTTTCTTCCAGTACTCCCAGCTGTTTACCTAATAATCTTGCAGATTCCTGTTCTCTCCTGCTTAAGCCTGTTTCTTCAAACAGCTCTTTTTGAGTTTTATAAACCCAACCATCAGGATCAGTAGTTTTATTGGACCAATAATATAACTGACACCACAAAACTGCCAGTTTCACAGAGCCAAAAGATTTGGCCACCAATGGGTGATAGGCAATCGGACTTTTGAGTATTTCTGTTAAAACGGTTTGGTTTTTCTTATTCATGGCAATCATAAGAACCGTTGGGCAGTTCTTATCTTTTTTACTCCTAAGCCAGTGGGTAAGGCTGGCTTAGGCAGTTAGACACTAAAACGTTATGTCATCTTCCACTTCAGAGGCTGGCACAATGTCATCTTTTGGTTTCTTCTGACAATCCATACAAAGTGACTCACCCAAATGTTGAGTTGAGTACTCGTAGACTGGACCAGTAATTGGCTTATTACATTTGACACACCTATAATCAAAGGCTTTGCCATTTGGTTTAGGAGAGCTTTCTGCTTTAATAATTTCATCTGCAGTAGCAATTCCTTCAAATGAACCAAATCCAGCAAATCCTAAAGCTCTTCCCACAGCTGAGGTTTCTGCTACTTCAAAAGGAGATTGACCTTCAATTCCAGATGCTTTATATGAAGCAAAGGAAAATCCAGTAAATATACCCTTAGGTACTGTGACTTTGGCTTTAAACAGCACTCCCTCTTCAGAGTGGGCAACCATAAAAGTCTCAATTGTCAGTCCCTCCTTTAAAGCTTCATGAGCTTGTTGAACTCTTCCTGCAACTGTGACGTATGGTTTACCCTTGATGTTTACTATGTTGTTTTGAGTCATAGTCAAAATCACCTCCCTTCAAATTGGTTTCTTCGTCTTCAAAATTATCTTCCATCAATTCTGCAAAAAACCTCACCTGATCACACTCATCTTTACTAGCAGTTTGTTCAAACTCATCTGCTAAAAAAGAAAGTCGGCATGAGAGACAAACTGGTTCATTGGTAACTGGCCAGTTTTTGACTGTTTTTTTACTTGAGCAGTAATAACACTCATTTCCCATTGGCTTTATCCTCCATTTGAGATTTGATGTTATAAATTGTTGCAGGGGTAATTTTTAATTCGTATGCGAGGTTATAAGCAGTTTCGGGGAAATCGTTTTCTCGAATATATTGATACAACAACCTATTGCGCTCTTCCCTCAGTTTTTCGTATAATAGCTTAGCTTTATTTACTTCACGTACCTGCCCCTTGATCTGTGATAAAGTTACTGCTACAACTGCCCTCTGCCTAGAAAGGGAATTTACATTAGAGGTCTCTTTAATATAGGACTGACTTTGTTTTATCATGGTAGTTGTTGATAACAACTACCGCTATGACTCTAAAAACTTCTAACAATGCTTCTCGCCCCAGACGTATCTGGATTGATGGATTTGAAGCCAATGTTCCCCAAAGATTGGGTTCTTCGCAGGTGGCATTTGAGCTAATAAAAAACATTGAAAGAATCGATAGAGAAAATGACTACACAATTTTATTGCCCTCTTCACCCATTAAAGATTTACCAAAAGAGCGGTTCGGTTTTAAATATAAAATTTATAAGCCAAATAAATTTAAAACACGCATTGGTATTCCGTTGGCGATACATTTGTCAAAAGAAAAACCAGATGTATTTTTTTCCCCCACCCACTATATCCCACAATTTATTAGTACTCCCAGAGTTGTGACAATTTTTGATTTAGCTTTTTTTCACTTTCAAAACTTATTTACTAAAAGAGATTTTTTGCAACTCAAAAATTGGACAGGATATTCGATTAAAAATGCCAAACAAATAATAACTATTTCTCAATCAAGCAAAAAAGATATTATTGAGTTTCATAAAGTAGACCCTGGTAAAATTACAGTGGCTTACCCGGGTTATGATGACCAAATTTTTAGGCCCATTAAAAATCAAAATGAGATAAATAATGTATTACAAAAATATGAAATTTCCGGAAAGTTTGTAGTTTTTCTGGGGACAATTCAACCGAGAAAAAATCTGAAACGGTTGATAGAAGCTTTTGAAAAAATTGATGATGTTAAATTAGTTGTGATTGGTAAAACTTCTGGACCAGGCAGGCAGGGATGGATGTACCAGGAAATTTTGGACTTGCCAAAGAAATTAGAAATTGAAGATAAAATTCAATTTTGTGGTTTTGTTCCAACTGAAGAGCTACCATTCATTTTTTCTGCCGCTCAAGCTTATATTTTACCCTCACTTTGGGAAGGGTTTGGGATTCCAGTCCTGGAGGCGATGGCTTGTGGTACTCCAGCCATTGTATCTAATATCTCTTCGCTTCCTGAAGTGGTGGGAGATGTAGGGTTGTTAGTTGATCCAAATTCCACTACTCAAATTGAACAGGCAATCAGAACCATTACCACTGATAAAAAACTCCGGGATAAACTTTCTAAAAAAAGTTTGGAACAAGTTAAAAAGTTTTCTTGGGAAAAAATGGCGGGAGAGGTAATAAGAGTATTGGAGGGAGTATGAAAGTATCAATTGTAATTCCAAACTGGAATGGGGCGGAAAAGTTAAGAAAAAATTTACCTGTTGTTTTACAGGTCAAAGGGGTGGATGAAGTTGTAGTTTCAGATGATGGGTCAACTGATAACTCAATTGAGGTTTTGGAAAAAGAATTTCCCCAAGTTAAACTGGTCAAAAGGCAGGCACAGGGAGGCTTTTCGACTAATGTTAATTTTGGTGTTAGCAATGCTTCTGGAGAGTTGATATTTTTATTAAATTCAGATGCAGTTCCAGAAATAGATTGTCTTCAACAGGTACTAAAGCATTTTAAAGATGAGAATGTTTTCTCAGTGGGATGTAATGTTGGTGGAAATTGGTCTTGGGCCAAATGGGAAAAGGGATTTTTTTGGCACTTTGAATCACTAGAAAAAACTGATGGACCGCATCAAACTTTATGGGCATCAGGTGGAAGTATGGTTTTTAAAAAAAGTACTTGGGATGAGCTTAAAGGGTTTGATGAATGTTTCAATCCTTTTTATGAAGAGGATGTAGATTTAGGCTACCGAGCTATAAAAAGAGGGTATATTAGCATCTTTGAACCAAAAGCCAGGGTTGAACATTACAAAGAACCTGGGGTAATTGAGGAAAACTACTCCAAATCAACTGTGGCTAAAACCGCCCAAAGAAATCAATTATTTTTAATCTGGAAAAATATTCATGATCCAAAGATGATTAAGGAACATCAAAAGGCTTTAATAAAAATACTACTGACCCAACCCAAATATTGGAGAATCTTTTTAAAAGCTTTAGTTAAATTGCCAAGGATTTTAGAGGAAAGAAAAATAGAACAAAAATCCACTAAATTATCAGATAAAGAGATTTTGGAGAAATATGGGTAAAGGTTTTAAGGAAGAAGTTTATAAAATAACTAGGCTTATTCCCAAAGGCAAAGTGGTAACTTATGGACAGATTGCCAAGATGTTAGGTGATAAAGGTGCAGCCAGAGCCGTGGGATTAGCTTTGAGTCAAAATACAGATCCGGCAAATGTTCCTTGCCATAGAGTTGTGGATGTAAATGGAAAATTAACTGGTTATGCTTTTGGCGGAGTTAATAAAAAGAAAGAAATATTAGAAAATGAAGGCGTGATTTTTAAGGGTGATCTGGTTAATTTACTTTTCTCAAAATGGAATCCAGAATTTGAAGAGATACCGTTATTTGCTAAACTTCCATGAAATTCGTAAACTAAAAACATATGCTTTATTCGGAACATGTTAAAATTTCAACTAAAGGAGTGGTTTTTAAAGATAAAATGGGGCGGGATTTAAGTTTGAAACATGCTGCCAAAAAAGGAACTAACCGATTGTTTAACTACTATTTAGATTTTGAGTTATGGCTGCTTTCATGGATAGGTTTGATCCCAATCCATATGATTAGAGTTTTGGCCTATCAATTAGCAGGTGTTAAAGTTGCAGAAGGAGCTCACTTCCATATTGGAACCAATTTTTATAATCCAACTGGAGTAGAAGTAGGTCAAGGCACAATAATTGGCCGGAATGCTTTTTTGGACGGACGAGATAAACTTAAAATTGGTAACTATGTTGATATCGCCTCAGATGTGATGATTTATAACAGTGAACATGATTTGGAAGCTGAAGATTTTGCGGCAATTATAGCCCCGGTTGAGATTGGAGACTTTTGTTTTATTGGACCAAGATCAATAATCTTGCCAGGGATAAAAATCGGTAAGGGTGCAGTGGTGGCAGCCGGGGCAGTAGTAACCAAAGATGTCAGCGAATTTACTATTGTGGGAGGAGTTCCCGCACAAGAGATTGGTAAAAGAAAGAATCAAGATCCTCACTATAGATTGGGCAGGGCTAGATTATTTCAGTAATTTTCTTCTCCTTTAAGCTTGTTTCGTGTACAATATCAGTTAATGCGTATAATTTTGGGCATAATATTTTTAATTGGTTTGATATATTTGATTTTGCCAGGGCCGGAAAGGATTGAAGAATTTCCCAGACTTCCTGGATCACTCAAATCCCAATTGACTGGTGATACAATTCAAAATCCCAATATTGCAGCCTTTTTTTCTGATTATGATCGGGCGTTTGTAACTAACTTTTATTTTAGCGGTTTTAAAAATATTTACTGTAAAAAAGATATTTTAGGATTTCCCAATCCCCTTTGTTTTCTATCACCTTTAAAACTCAATCATCCACCGGAAAAAGCTTTTTCTTATATCAGAGATCAGCAAGAAAGTACCTACCTTGAAGAATATTTCCTCCCCTTAAGAGAATCTTTTTTTGTTAATGGCTATGAACCAATTGATAAAAATGGAAAACCATTTTTTCAAATGTCTAAACCGATTGAAGTTGATAAAGTAATTTATTTTTCCAAGTCAACTGTCAGATTCTATCCGTCTTCAGTCTGGTCACGAGTTTTAATTTACCTAGGAATTTGGGCTTCATTTTTTGGACTGGGGAAATTAGGAAAGGGGCTTGGGAAAAATGGCTGAAAGTCTAAAAATTGCAGTTACAACCATTAACTATAACTCAAAGGAAAATTTGAGAAAATTACTGAAAAAAATATTTAATCAAAGACTAAGCAGATCTTCTCTACGAGAAAACAAAGCTTCTCTACCAGTAGAAAACCTTGAAGTCTGGATGATTGATAATGATTCACCAGACAAAGGTGGGGTTGAGTTAAAAAAACAATTTCCAAAGTTAAATTTTATCGAGTCTAAAGATAATGTCGGTTTTGCTAAAGGGCATAATTTGGCTTTAAAAAAAATTCATGCGGATTATATTTTGATTATTAATCCTGATGTAGAAATTCCAGATGGAGCAATTGCCGATATGGTTGAATTTATGGAAAAAAATCCTGATTGTGGAGTTTCAAGCAGTAAGTTAATCTATGCTGACGGGACAGTGCAATCAAATGGTGGCGATTTACCATTGGGAATGCCACTTTTAGTTTGGCTATTTAATTTGGAGATGATACCAGGACTTGAAAAAGCTTTAGGTAATTTCCATCGGACAGATCTAGGGTATTACAAATCTCCACATCAAGTTGGTTGGGTGGGTGGTACTTTTATGTTTTTGCGAAGGGAAATATTAGAAAAAGTAGGATTTTTGCCTGAAGAATATTTTATGTATTTTGAAGATACTGATTTTTGTTATCAAGTTCAAAAAAAGGGCTATAAAGTTATGATCAATCCAGAGGTGACGATCAAGCATTTCGGAGGAGCGAGTAGTAACGACCCTAAATTTGCTCAGTTTAAAGGGGAGGCTGTCGGTTTAGAAATTTTTTACCAAAAATATTTTAATAAACTTGAGGTGATGATGATTAAACTTTTACTGCTTATCTCGGTTGCTTTTAGAATTATCGCTTTTGCAATAGCGGGAAAACCAGCTGTGGCTAAGATTTATTGGAGGGTATTACCTTATGTTTAAGCAATTCCTTTTTTACTTTTTAACATTTCTTTTGGGGTTTATTTTGCTCTATCCTAAATTTCCACTTTTGGTGGTTACGGGTACATATGTACCTGTTCGGATTGAAGATTTATTAATTGCATTTTTACTGCTGCTTTGGTTTTTATCTAATTTAAAAAATTTAAGACATTTAATCAAACAGCCAATCACCCAAATCTTTTTGCTTTTTTGGGGAATCGGGTTCTTGTCTTTAATGTCGGCTTTTTTAATCACTTATTTTGTACCGTATCATCTTGGTATATTACATTGGCTAAGAAGAATTGAGGATATGTCCTTGTTTTTTGTCGCAGCCACAACTTTAAAAAATATTGCACAAATTAAAGTCTTTTTAGTAACTATTCTGATAGTTGCTGTTATTGTTTCTGTTTATGGATTTGGTCAGGTATATTTTCATTTCCCAGTTGTTTCAACAACCAATAGTGAATTTTCTAAAGGATTGGTATTGGAACTTTCTCCAGGAGCCAGGCCAAATTCGACCTTTGCTGGACACTATGATTTAGCAATCTTTCTTTCAGTGGTTTTAATCTTTATCAGCACTTTATTTTTTTATTATCCAAAAATTTGGCAGAAAATATTACTTATTCTTACTGGTATATTAAGCGCCGGACTTTTGGGACTAACCGCGGCCAGAGCATCATTTGCCGCAACCATTATCAGTTTAATCTTAGTTTTTTGGAGTACAGGTAAAAAAATATTGATAGTTGGGTTAATAATTGCCAGTTTAGTAATTCTGGTTGCCAGTCCTCAACTTCGCCACAGATTAGTGGCGACCATTACTGTAAATTTGCTATCAGGTGGTGGTCCGAAGTATACACTTCCAAGTACTTTACCCCAACCTTCAGGGGTTGTTAATAAATTTAGTTCTGAACTTATGAATGCTTCTGGTAGTGCAACAGGCAGTCCTAAGCTCCCACGGGACATTGCTCCGGGAGAACCAATTAATACAACTGAACTTGGTGTTGAGAGGTCATTTAATATCAGAACTGATGTAGAATGGCCCAGAGCTTATATGGCATTCAAGAAAAATCCACTTTTGGGTACTGGGTACGCATCGTTAATAGATATTAAAGGAAATGCTTTAGCGACTGATAATGATTTTTTAAGATCCCTGGGTGAAACTGGAATTTTGGGAACTGCAGCTTTGATATTATGCTTTTATCTTATTTCCAAAAAAATTATAAAAGCTATTAAGTTAAAGCAAGATTTAGAGAAGATATTTTTAATTGCCAGTTTTTATTCAGCCTTAGCCATACTTTTAACCGGAACTGTGATTGATGTCTTTGAAGCCTCAAAAGTTGCGACTTTACTGTGGGTAATGTTGGGAATGGCCTGGGCTGTTGCGAGTGACTACGAGTTATGAAAAAAATCCTGGAAATTTTAAAAAACCCGATCTTTTATCTATGTTTAATTCTGGCTGTAGCTTTTGGCGTCAGGTTATTTAAAATTGATAACCCCATTGCCGATTGGCATTCCTGGCGTCAAGCCGATACAGCAGCTGTGGCCAGAAATTTTTATAAATTGGGGTTTACTCCATTTACACCAATCTTTGATGATATGTCAGGAGTTTCAGATCCGCCAATTATTAATCCCGGACGGTTTAGATTTGTAGAGTTTCCAATTTACCCATCCCTTGTTTATTTTGGATATTTACTTGCTGGGGGAGTCGATGAGAAAGTTGCCAGACTGGTATCAATCTTATTTTCTCTAGGTTCAGTAATTTTTATTTATCTGATTGCAAAAAAATATTTTGGTTTGGCAACTGGACTTTTGTCAGCGGCGATATTTGCCTTTTTACCATATAATATTTATTACTCGCGGGTAATTTTACCTGAACCTTCATTAATATTTTTCTGCTTGGGGATGTTCTTCTTTTTAGATCGATGGATTAGGACCAATCAGGGTTTAGCCTGGTCATTTTTATTTTTAGTTTGTGCATTCCTGACAAAACCAATGGCGATCTTTTATTTATTGCCTTTAATTTATAGTTATTACCAAAAAGAAGGAAGACTTTGGCCAATCCCAAAAAAATATTTTATTTTAATTTTAGGATTTATCCCTTTTGTTTTATGGAGGTTTTGGATTGCTCAGCACCCAGAAGGAATACCAGCTTCAAATTGGCTGCTTAATGGCAACGGGATTCGTTTTAAACCTGTTTTTTGGGAGTGGATTTTTCAGGATCGATTAGGAAGGGAGATATTAACAGTTTTTGGCAGTGTACTTTTTTTTATTGGTTTATTATTCAAGCCGAATTTTAAAGAAGGGTGGTTACTTCATCTACTGGCATTTTCTTCAATTCTATATTTAATAATTATTGCCACCGGTAATGTCCAACATGATTACTACCAATCTTTAATTGTCCCAGCACTGGCAATATTTACTGCTAGAGGCTTCATAATTTTATATCAGGGAATTCCCAATTTAGTCGGCAGGATTTTTACCATTCCGCTGGCAATTTTATTTTTAATCATGATGTTTTATAGCGGGTGGAACCAGGTTAAGGGTTTGTATCAGATCAATAATCCGGTCATTGTGGAAGCCGGGAAGGCTGCAGATAAAATCTTGCCCAAAGATGCTTTGATAGTTGCACCTTATAACGGGGATACTTCATTTTTATATCAAACAAACAGGGCAGGTTTGCCCTTTATCCCTACCTCTTTGGAGAATATCAGAGATAAATATGGAATTAGGTTTTTAGTTTCAGTGGCCAAAGATAATGATACCCTATATGCGATGGGTCATTACAAAATTTTAATAAACACGGATAAGTATGTAATTGTTGATTTAACCCAACCTAAATGAAAATTTTAATGCTGACTCCTTACTTGCCGTATCCGACTAATTCGGGAGGTCAGATCAGATCTAATAACCTGCTCAAACATCTATCAAAAAAACATGAGATCACACTCTGTTCACTTATAAAAAATCCGGAAGATGAGAGATTTAAAGATAAACTAAAGCCATACTGCAAAGAAATCCATATTTTTACCAGGCCGCGAAAACCCTGGACGCTATCTAATATTTTAAGAACTGGATTTAGCTCTTATCCCTTTTTGGTCATGAGAAATTTTTCACCGGATGAAAAAAATGCCTTACCAAAAATAATTGAAGAGGGAAATTTTGACTTAATTCATGCTGAAACTTTTTATACCTGTCCTCATATTCCGCCAAATAGTTTACCTTTGGTTCTTGTTGACCAAACAATTGAAGTTAATGTATATCAACACTTTGTCCGCAATTTTAAATTCTTTCTTTTGCGACCAATGCTTTATATTGATGTGTTGAAATTAAAATATTGGGAAACTTTTTATTGGAAAAAGGCAGCTCGAACAATTGCGGTTTCAGAAGCTGATGCCAAAACTATGCGTGAACTTGTACCGGGACTCAAAGTTACGGTTGTGCCAAATGGGGTAGGTGAGGATTTGGTCAGTGATGTCCCGTTGCATTACAACAAAACTATTTTATTTATGGGTTCCGGGTGGTTACAAAATGTGGAAGCCGCAACTATCCTAGCGATACAAGTTTTTCCCCAAATTCAAAAAGTTATTCCAGATGTTAGGCTAATTTTAGCCGGGCAACTAGGCCAAAATGTCCAAAAATTAAAATCCGAAAACATTGATGTGATGGAAATTGCTCAGGATGATATTGAATCAGTTAAAAAGTTATTCCGCTCGGCCGGAGTAATGGTCACCCCGCTTTATGGACCGGGTGGTACCAGGTTAAAAATTTTGGGGGCCATGGCATCTAAATTACCAGTTGTGACTACTAAAGTAGGGATTGCTGGCATAGACGCCACAAACAAAGAAAATGTTTTAATGGGAGAAAATTCGCAGGATCTGGCCAGGTTAACAATTAATATTCTACAGGATAAAAAACTTTATGAAAAGATTGCCAAAAACGCCAGAAAGTTCGTTGAGGATAATTATTTTTATGAAGCTATTGCAGAAAAACTTGACCAAGTATATACAGAGGTAACTAATGGTTAAACTAACAGTCTCAATTGTTAATTATAATGCTGGAGATTACCTTGTTAAATGCTTAGATTCTTTAGCCAAAATAAAAAATGAAACCTCTATGGAAATTTTTGTCATAGATAATGCTTCCAAAGATAACTCAATAAAGAATGCAAAAAAAATGTTTCCCAAAATTCATTACATTCTAAACAAGGAAAATTTGGGTTTTGGCAAAGCACATAACCAAGTTTTAAAGAACTTAAAAACAGAGTACGTTTTAATTTTAAATCCTGATGTGGAGTTAGGAAAAGGCAATTTAACGACGTCAATATCTTATATGGATGCCAATCCGGAGGTAGGTGCTGTCACTGGTGAAATTCTTTTATCTGATGGCAAGGTTGATTTAACAGCTCATCGCGGTTTTCCAACTCCCTGGGCAGCTTTTAAATATTATGTCTTAAAGGATGACTCGTTGTATCATTTATCAACTAAAAATATGCACCAAATCCATGAGGTCGATGCAATTTCCGGAGCATTCTTTTTAACTCGCAAAAAAATCTTGGACAATATTGGTTTATTTGATGAAGATTATTTTATGTATGCTGAGGACATTGATTTGTGTTATCGTATCAAACAAGCAGGATGCAAAATAATGTATCTTCCCTCAGTAAAAATACTGCATCACAAAGGTGTATCATCAGGTTTGAAAAAGCACACCCAAGGTGTGACGACCGCAACAGTTGAAACCAAACAAAGATCACTAAACGCCTTTTATTCCACAATGAAAATTTTTTACCAAAAACACATGGCCCAAAAATATCCAACTCCCATTAACTGGTTGGTTTATCTGGGAATTAACCTAAAATGGTGGCTGGCAAAAAGAAAATTAACTGTATAAATATGGAAAAGTTGGGTCAATTTTATCAAGAACTAAAGGAACAAATTTCAGGGATTGATGAACGAGGAATTTTTATTCAAATAGAGCTTATTCCAGCAATGGATCAACATCGTAGAAGAACAACTCCTTTAGCAAGTGAAGAAGTTTTTACTAAACTTTTCTCTGTAGATCTAGTAAAACCTGGTGGAATGGTGGAACTATTAGATCAAGTAAGAGTGGATGTTGGAAGAAGATTATCTCTAGAATATGCTTTGGAAATTGCTGATGTAGTTTATTATCAAGAACAACCATCAGTTAGAGAATATCTATATCAAAATCCGGATACACCAATTGGGCAGTTAACAATTCACACAGTTATAGTAGAAATGATGGAAAAATCTTTAGGAGTTGTTTTAGAGACTGCCAGTCTATTTTGTATTGCTAAATATTTATCAAGAATACATTTTGATCAACAATCAGATTTTAAAAGTTTAGAGGAAGAAGTATTAAGAAGATTACTCGTAGAGAAAGGTCAGTTAGGAATGAGGTTAAGATTATGAGAATTGGAATTGATGCCAGGCTATATTCAAGGACCGGACCTGGTAGATATATCAGAAATTTAATTACCCACTTACAAAAAATTGATACTAAAAATCAGTATTTTATTTTTTTATTAAAAGAAGATTTAGCGAGTTTCAAACCATCAAAAAACTTTAAACCAGTAACAGCCAATTTTAAGTGGTATGGTTTTGAGGAGCAGGTAAAATTTCCACCGATTCTTAGAAAATATAACTTAGATCTAGTTCACTTTCCTCATTTTAATATCCCCATTCTTTATACTGGAAAATATGTAGTGACGATTCATGATTTTATTCATTATGATTTTAAGATGCAAAGAGCATCAACCAGAAATCCTTTTATTTATGAGTTAAAAAATATGGTTCATAAGCAGGTGGTTAACCAAGCTGCAAGGGGAGCCAAAAAAATTATTACGGTTTCACATTTTGTAGAAAATGAACTGATAACCCGCGTTAATGTTAAAAGAGAAAAAATAGTTGTAACTTATGAAGCGGCGGATGAAGAGTTAATTGCGGTGGTAAAGAAAATAGATAAAGTTGACCAAAAGAAAGTATTGGATAAGTTTGGTATAAATCAGCCATTTATAATGTATGTTGGTAATGCTCATCCGCATAAAAATGTTGAGGGATTAATAAAGGCATTTGTAGAGTTAAGAAAAAAATATCAGTATTTACAACTAGTTCTAGTTGGTAATGAAGGCCCTTTTTGGAAAAAGATTAGAACCGATTTTAATCTAAAAGATATTATTTATCTTGAGAATCTATCTGATAAAGAATTGGCAACTGTTTATAAAAGTGCCCAAGCTTATGTTTTTCCATCTTTTTCTGAAGGATTTGGTCTACCGCTTTTAGAAGCCATGGCTTGCGGGACACCAGTTGTATCATCAGATAAAACATCATTACCCGAGATTGGGGGAGAAGCGGCAATTTATTTTGATCCAAGTAATCTGGATGACATGGTAGTAAAAATTGAAAAAGTTTTAAATGACCAAAAACTAAGAAAAGATTTAATAGAAAAAGGCAATAAAAGAATCAAAGATTTTAGTTGGCAAAAAATGGCTAAACAAACATTAGATATATATAATACTTCACTAGATGGATGAGAAATTCATTAAGTTAGCATTTAAGGAAGCAAAAAAATCTACCCAACAAGTGAGATGTGGAGCAGTAATTGTTAAAGAAGGAAAAGTTTTAGCAAAATCATATAATACTCAAAGAAAGTCTCATAATGCTACAGCCCATGCTGAAATTAATGCCATAAAAAAAGCTGGGGTAAAACTTAAAAGCAAGAACTTAGATGAATGTACTATTTATTGTAATTGTGAACCGTGTACGATGTGTTTGTCGGCAGTCATTTTTGCCAAATTTAAAAAACTCGTTTATAAAATTCCACTTAAAGAATCTTTTCCCAATAATATTCCTGTTAATATAGACATTGACTATTTTTTATCAAAAACTGATGGGAGTTTAGAGGTAATAAGATTATGAAGATAGCAATTGTGCATGATGATTTGATGCAGTGGGGTGGAGCAGAGAGAGTTTTATTGGGAATTTCTGAACTTTTTCCAGAAGTGCCGATTTATACTTTAATTTATGATAAAAATAATCATAACTTAAATAATTTTTTTAAGGACAAAAAAATTATTACTTCCTTTTTACAAAAAATTCCCTTTTGGAGAAGTTTATATAAACCACTTTTTTTTCTGCATCCTTTGGCCTTTGAACTGTTTGATTTATCTGATTATGATTTAGTTATTTCCCAAACCACCAGATTTGCCAAATCAATTATTACCAGACCGGAGACAATTCATATTTGCTATTGTCATACCCCACCCAGATTTTTATGGAATTTTTCTGGAGAAAAACTGCCGGGTTTTTTATTACCATTTTTGAGTTGGTTAAGAATTATTGACCGGGTCAGCACCCAAAAAGTTGACCTATTTTTAGCTGGCTCTGAAAATGCTAAGAGGCGAATCAAAAGAGTCTATCAAAAAGAGTCTGAGGTTTTACTGCCTTTTATTGATTTAGAAAAGTATCAGGGAGTTCAGGATTTTGCAGGAGGTTATTTTTTAATTATTGCCAGACTTAATGATTATAAAAGAGTTGATTTGGCAGTTGAAGCTTTTAACAAATTAGGGTTGCCACTTAAAATAGTAGGAGATGGTCCCCTAATGGGAAGGTTAAAAAAGCTAGCTAAAACAAATATTGATTTTGCAGGGGGAGTATCAGAAGAGTTACTACTAAATTTAATTGCCGGCTGCAGAGCGTTAATTGTAACAGCAGAAGAGGATTTTGGTTTAACACCACTTGAAGCTCAAGCTTTGGGTAAGCCAGTGATTGCTTTTGGAAAAGGAGGAACATTAGAAACAGTTATTGATGGCAAAACGGGATTATTTTTTAAAGAACAGACTACAGAAAGTTTGATTGAGGCATTGGAAGAATTTAACAGGAAAACTTTTAATCCAGAAGACTGCCGAAAAAATGCCACAAATTTTTCCAAACAAAAATTTCAGCAAAAATTAAGGGAGTTAGTGAAGCAAGCAGATAGTTTGTGATAGTATAGTTATCAATCTATGTTTTATGATTTTTCGAAGAGAATTCTAGATGTTATAGGTGCGATAGTTGGCATTATTATTTTTTCTCCAATTTTACTGGCTATTACTATCGCAATTAAGTTAGATTCTAAAGGACCAATAATGGCAGATACTCCGATGAGGGTCAGCAAAGATGGTAAGCTTTTTAAAATGTATAAGTTCCGTTCAATGGTGATTGGAGCCCATGAGTTACTTCATAAAAATCCCGAATATAAAGACTTGTTAAAACTTTATCAAAAAAATAGCTACAAACTCGATATTGATGTTGACCCCAGAATAACCAAAGTAGGAAAATTTATTAGAAAGACCTCACTTGACGAACTACCTCAATTTTTTAATATTCTTCAAGGAGATATGAGTTTGGTGGGACCCAGAGCATACTACCCATTTGAATTAGAAGAACAACAACAAAAATTTCCTGAATCAAAGGAATTTGTAAAAATTATTTTATCAGCAAAACCTGGTTTAACAGGACTCTGGCAGGTTACTGGTCGGTCTAATATTAACTTTGATAAACGGGTGGAACTTGATGCACAATATGTGCAAAGAAGATCGATTCTTTATGATATTTACCTGATCATGCTAACAGTGCCGGCAGTTTTATTTGGCCGGGGTGCTGTTTAAAAAAACTACCAAATCAGCTACAATTAATTCTAGGTTTCATAGACCCGTCCAAATATGGCTTTTGTAAACCTCAACCGCTCAATCAATACTACCTCCAGGCTGCACCGCAAAAAGAAAGGCTCTTGGGGTAAATTTTTAACTAAACTTTTTATTATTGTCCTGATCCTTTTTGTGGCAGTTTATTTGCCGCTTAGAAGTTCTTATGCCGCGATCAAAAGATTATCGGCTTCAGCCAGGGCTTTGCAGGAGGCGGCCAAAAACGAGAATTTAGACCAGATTAGAACAAACATCAAAGAGATGAAGACGGCGGATGATGATTTAAACGGCTCATTAAACTTTTTAATTTGGGTTAGGGTTATTCCCTATATCGGCGGGTTTTATGCTGATGCTAAACATTTTGCTTCTGCCGGATCCCAGGAGTTACAGGCAGTTAGTACTCTGGCCGACACTCTTGATCCTTATAAAACTGAATTGGGATTTATCGGCCAGCCTACTCCAGGTACAGATAAGGTGAGCCAAATGGTCAAAGTATTGGACAAAGTAATTCCCCAGCTGGATAAGGTTGTGCCACAGCTCAAAGCCGCCAGGGATGAAGTATCAAGCGTTGATACCAATAAATATCCGGAAAATTTTGGCCAAACGAGGATTAAATCCCGGATCGAAACCGCCAAAAACTTAATTATGGGGCTGCATTATGCGGTGACTGAAGCCAGACCGGCATTGGAGATTGCCCCCAGTGCTCTGGGCAGCCCAAATGCCAAAACTTATCTGCTGATTTTCCAAAATGATAAAGAACTGCGCTCAACTGGCGGATTTATGACCGCTTATACTTTTATGACTTTGGATAAAGGGCATGTGTCTGCTACCACCTCGGATGATATTTATCAACTGGATACAAAGTTACTAGAGAGGTGTAAATCAATCGTTTGTCCTTTAACTCCGCCTGACCCGATTGCCAGATACCTGCCTGAGGCCAACGGCAAGCCCCGGACTGCCTGGTCAATGCGGGATTCTAATCTATCACCAGATCTGCCAACCTCAATGAAAACCTTTGAAGGAATGTATACACTTTTACCTGAGCAGCAAAGGTTTGATGGGATTATTTTAATTGATACGAAAGTCGTGGAGGAGTTGATTAAGATTACCGGCCCAATTGATATCTATGGCACAACCTACTCCTCTGATATGGAAAAGTCATGTGATTGTTCCAAGGTAGTTTATGCAATGGAGAATTATTCCCAAATTGCCGAAAAAGGCGAGCAAGGCCGGAAAGCCATTTTGGGGACCTTAATGCAGCAGATTTTAACCCGCTCTTTGGGGGCTGCAACTGATAAACTGCCAGAGTTTATTAATGCTGGGATTACCCTGGCCTCGCAAAAACATATTTTAGTTTATATGCATGATCAAAAAACCCAGGATGCTTTGGGCCAGCTGAATTGGACGGGAAAAATTAAACAGGTAAATGGTGATTACTTGCATATTAATGACTCAAACCTGGCAGGAGGCAAATCCAATCTTTATGTCACAGAAGATGTCAGTTTAGAAATTTCCAACAATACCCATCATAAATTAATCATAAATTATTCCAACCCTAAAGCTTATGGAGCTTGGCTTAACGCTATAAACCGTGATTATGTCCGGGTGTATGTACCACAGGGAAGTAAATTAGCTGTTTCCAAAGGCTCAGAGGCCAAAGTAATTAGCTTTGATGAGTTGGGCAAAACAGTTTTTGAAGCCTTTGTCCAAGTCCGGCCACAAAATAATTTAACTCTAAGTTTTGAATATGATGTTCCAGCTGGAGTAAAAACTGATCAGATCTTAGTTCAAAAACAGCCTGGAACCAAAGATTTTCATTACTCCATTAAAGTTAATGGCCAAGTGAAAGCTAATTTTAATTTAACTGGTGATCAAGATCTAAAGTTATGAGTTTAAATGGATTCCCGCTTTCGCGGGAATGACAAAGTAAGTTATTGACACGTTGACAAAAAGGGTGTAAATTTCCACATAAGCTGCCAAAGGGCAGATTTTTTATGACAGAAACGAAGAAAGAATTACTTGGACCGCTTGAAATAGCAAATAAAATTGCAGGTATAGATTTGTCAGCATTTAGATTAGGATATGAAAAAGATTACGCTGTAGATAATGCGATCGGTAATATACTTGCGAATGAGAGTCCAGAATTAATTAATCAGTTGACACCTTTCAGAGACTCTTTATTTAGAGGTTCATCACCCCAACGTCTAGAAGGTTTTGTTGAAGATTTAAAATCTAGCGTATTTGGAGAAACTGTAGGTGGGAGGGAAATGATAGCATATTTATATGGCAGGATTGATATGGCTAGGGATTTAGGACGGGTTAAACGAGATTTTAACGATAGTCTACAAGAAATTGACCGACTAACTACTTAATATCCTTGACTCCAAGTTAAAAAATAGCTAACCTTAGGGTAAATGGATCCACAAACAACTCAACCAGCACCCTTACTTCCTCCTAAAAAACTTCTAATAGTTGAGGATGATTTTTATATCCGCGATATCTATAAAATTGCGGCTAAAAATAAGGGTTATGTGGTTTATACCGCAGCTGATGGGGAAGAAGCCCTGTCACTGGCTAAAGTGGCCCACCCGGACATAATTTTGCTGGATATTATGCTGCCCAAAGTCTCTGGGATTGATATTTTAAAAACCATTAAATCCTGGGAAGGGTATAAAGATGTGCCAATTATTATGGTGACTAATGTCGGGGAAAACGAAACATACCAGCAAGCATTGCAAGCTGGAGCGGCAGATTATATTCTAAAAGTCCAACAAACCCCGGTTCAAATTATTGAGGGCTTAGAAAAATACAACCACCCTCAAAATCCAGGTGTCCCACCTGCTCCTACTGGTCAACCATAATAATTCAGATAGATCGGATATGATCAGAATATCTGTGTTTCAGTAAAACCAGTAGATCAGATTTACTGAAATACTGACCTTACTGATATCAGATTTGATCTGATCTATCTGGTAGAATTCTCTCATGCCGGCTTTTACCACTGATGGTCTAATATTAAAGCGCTCAAATTTTGGTGAAGCGGACCGGGTGATTACTACACTCACCAACCGTTTTGGTAAAATTTCCCTGATTGCCAGAGGAGTGCGCAGAATTAAATCCCGAAGAGCAGGCAATGTTGAGGTTTTAAATTTAGTTAAACTCCATCTT
>OBEQ011779714.1_pt1 | contig 24768 bp, 22 predicted proteins | sample 1670901 | NCBI WGS metagenome assembly OBEQ01 (sample SAMEA104232315, study PRJEB22302) | groundwater metagenome | biome: forest; feature: aquifer; material: groundwater | place: USA | collected 2011-08-07 | depth 5.4 m | reverse complement strand
TTTGCTCGACCTCGTCGTGAAGACGGGCCACCTGCGCGTCGGTGAGGAGCCGCGCCTCCCGAAGGCGCGACTCGAGAATGAGGATCGGGTCCGTGTGGCGTTGCGCTGCGACTTCTTCTTTTGACCGGTACGGCTGGAAGAGATCGGCCGCGCCGTGCCCACTGTAGCGATAGGTGAGGAGCTCGACGCCGAAGGGGCGGCCACTCTGCCGAACCTGGGTGATGGCCCGGGCCGCGAGGCGCCGGACCGCAAGGAAATCGTTCCCCTCGGCGCGTTCGTGGTCGATCCCATAGGCCGCGAACCTGGAGGCGAGGTCGGTCACCGCGGAGGAGCGCTCCACGGACGTGCCCATGGCATAGTGGTTGTTCTCAATGATGTAGACGATGGGGCACAGCCCATCGCGTCCCCACAGTCCCGCCATGTTCACCGGTTCATGGAACGACCCGCTGTTGACCGCGCCGTCCCCCAGGAAACAGAGGCAGACGCGGTCGGTGCCATGCATGCGCAGGGCATACGCCGCCCCGGTCGCCAAGGGGATGTGCCCGCCGACGATCCCATACCCGCCGTAGAATCCGCGGCGGACGTCGAAGAGGTGCATGGAGCCGCCCTTGCCCTTCGCGAGCCCGGTCGCTTTCCCATACAGTTCCGCCATCACCGCGCCGGGGGGCGACCCCCGAAGGAGGGCGTGGGTGTGATCGCGGTAGCCGGTGAAGAAGATATCGTCGTCCCGGAGTTCCGCGAGGAATCCGGCTGCGACCGCTTCTTGGCCCGTGTAGACGTGGAGGTACCCGCCGATTTTTCCGTGCCGGAAGGCGCGCTCCGTCTCTTCCTCAAACCGCCGCGAGAGAACCATCTTCGCATGCCACTCCACAGCGGCGGCGAGCTCGTCGCGGCTTCCCACCTCAGGTGCCCGGACCCTGACCGCTTGGCGCTCTCCGGAGTTTGTGTGGCGCGGTTCCGTCATCGCCCAATCACCTGTCCCGTGCGCCCGCTGTTCAACCCTGGCCCCAGGACGATCATGCCGCGGCGCAGCGGTGTTGAGGCCCGCGACGATGCGATAATATTAGCATACAGGGCGCGCGATTGCGTAGCGGGGCTGTTTCGCTCCGAGCGCAGTCACGCGAAGGGTAAGGAGAGTTAAGTGCCGACGAATATCCCGACTAATCGTGAGGTGTGGGTGCGGCTCGAAACCAAGATCAGTGAAGCTCGGGCCGCGCTCATCGATTCCGCCGCAGCTGCGGGATTGGCGCCGGAGCAAGAGGCAGCCTACAAGCGCCTCGTGGCTGCCCTCGACGAGTTGCTCGCCCGCATCCGGGCGAACGTAGCCACGGCGGGCGCGACCGAACCGTCAGGGTTGGCATCCCCGTTAACGGAGGGACTCGAACAACCTGAGCATCCCCGCTGATCGGCGTGATCGGTCGTTGCTTTCCCGAATGGACGTGGGGATGCTCGCGGGCTGGTTGCCTTGCCACCGTCTCTGGGGCGTCGGTATAATGGCCTCGCATCTCCACCGCACCTCTTCCCAGGAGTGGTCGTGTCCGCGGAACTGTCGTTAGAGTCGATCCAGCAACTGCCAAAGATCGAACTCCACTTACACCTCGAAACTTCGCTCCGGCTCCGCCGCATTGCTCTCGCCCGGCCGGCGTCGCCTCCAGAAGAGCGGGACCCGTACCTGGTCGCCGATCCCGCGAAGTTCACCGGCTACGATCGGTTGCGGCGTCTGCGCTACGCGCGGCGTGGCGCGTCCGTGCCGGACGCCCTCTATACCGAAGAGAACATCGAGCGCATCACCTATGACCTCCTCGCGGATGCGGCTCGCCAGCAGGTACGTTACATCGAGGTCCGCGTAGGCGGCCGGCGCGGGTTCACCTTGCTCGGGATGCGGCGAATGCTAGAAGCGATGAGCCGGGCGGCGGCGCGCGCGCAACAGTCGCTAGGGATCCGCACCGGGTTCATCGTGACCATTGTGCGGGAACGCGGGCCGGAGGAAGCAATGACCCGGGTTCGCGAGGCACATGCCTGCCGTGAGTGTGGGGTCGTTGGGGTTGATTTGGCTGGGGATGAGGCGAACTACTCGCCGACCTTGTTTGCCCGGGCCTTGGCCACCGCGCGTGAGGCGGGGTTGGGGATTACCGTCCATGCCGGAGAATTCGCAGGACCGGCGAGCATCTGGACCGCGCTGTACCAACTTGGTGCGCAGCGCATCGGACACGGCATTCGTGCCGCCGAAGACCCTGAGCTGCTGGCCTACCTCCGGGAGAAGCGGATCACGCTAGAGGTCTGCCCCTCCAGTAACCTGCGCCTCGGCCTATCGGCCTCGTTGGCCACCCATCCGCTGCGCCGGCTGCTGGAGAGCGGGGTTGCAGTGACGATCAACAGTGATGACCCGTTGTTGCTTGGTACGGACATCTCCAAGGAGATCTTCGCGGTTGCCAGCACGTTTGCGCTGTCCCGAGTCCAGGTTATCGAGTTCTTGACGGCGGGCGCCCGAGCGGCGTTTCAGCCTTCCGCGGATCGGACGCACCTTGAGTCCACGGTGATGGCGCGTTAAGTGGTCAGTACACAGCGCAATTGCGTCGGGCGAGGGGGACGGGCGTCACCGTTCCGGGTCTTCCACGGTCAATGGCCCCCTGCGGTTGACACCCCCTCCTCACGGGGCTACACTGAGCGTAGCCGCAGTTCTTGAGTATTTTAGTCCAGAATGGTTTCCCTGCGCTCAAGTACTGGGGCCGAATGCCGGAAAGGGCGAGTGGTGGATGGCAGATCTTCAGATTGGCGATTTGACGGTCCAGGTCGAGGACAAAGTCATCCTTAAAGGGGCGAACCTGACGATCAACAGAGGGGAAATCCATGCGCTCATGGGGCCCAACGGGTCGGGAAAATCGACCCTGGCCAATGTGCTTATGGGAAACCCCTTCTATCAGGTGGTGAAAGGGGAAGTCCTCTACAAAGGCGAGGACCTCCTGGCCATGGCGCCCGATGAGCGCGCGCGCAAGGGGTTGTTCATCGCCTTTCAATACCCCGTCTCGGTCCCAGGGGTGACGATGTCGAACTTCTTGAGAACGGCAGTCTCGGCGCGCCGCGGGTACGCCAAAGAGCTCATCCCCATTAGCGAGTTTGGGAAGCTCCTCAAGCAGAAGATCGAGGAATTGCGGATCGAGCCCACGATTGCGGGCCGCTACGTGAACGAAGGGTTCAGTGGCGGGGAAAAGAAGCGGGCGGAAATCCTCCAGATGGCCCTCCTCGAGCCCGAGATTGCGATCATGGACGAGACGGACTCCGGGTTGGACATCGACTCGATGAAGGTCGTCGCCGATGGCGTGAACCGGATGATCGAGCACGCGCAAGGGAAGATGGGGGTTTTGGTCATCACCCACTACTCGCGGATCCTTCAGTTCATTCAGCCCTCGAACGTTCACGTAATGTTCGATGGCCGAATCGTCGTCTCGGGCGGTCCCGAACTTGCCGAAGAGCTCGAGCAGACCGGATATGAGGGGATTCGAAGCCAGTTTGACGTGATCGCGTCGGAGGTCCAAGCTGAGGGGGCCGTCCGGCGAGCAGGGAAAGTATTCTGGGTCGTCCACTAGTAGGAGTAGCTATGGCAGCCACCAACCAGTTGGGCATCGATCTCGATCACTACAAGTACGGGTTCCACGATCCCGAGAAATACATCTACAAGGCCCGCAAGGGCCTCGACCGCGGGGTCGTGGAGATGATCTCATCCATAAAGAGCGAGCCGGAGTGGATGCGAGCGTATCGCCTGCACTCGTTTGAGCATTTCCAGCAGCGGCCCATGCCGACGTGGGGCGCGAACCTCGGGCAAATTGACTTCAACGACATTTACTACTACCTCAAGCCGACCGAGAGGAAGGAACGGAGCTGGGACGAGGTGCCCGAGGACATTAAGCGCACATTCGACCGCCTCGGGATCCCGGAAGCCGAGCGGAAGTACTTGGCCGGGGCGGGTGCCCAGTACGAGAGCGAGTCGGTCTATCACAACTTGAAGGAAGAGGGGGAAAAGCTCGGGGTCATCTTCCTCGATACCGACAGTGCGCTGCGTGAACATCCCGACTTGGTGAAAGAGTACTTCGGGACCGTGGTCCCGCCGGAAGACAACAAGCTGGCCGCGCTCAACTCGGCCGTCTGGTCCGGAGGGTCGTTTGTCTACGTTCCCGAGGGCGTGCATGTGGATATTCCTCTGCAGGCCTACTTCCGGATCAATGCGGAGAACATGGGGCAGTTTGAACGCACGCTCATCATCTGTGAGCCGGGTTCGTATGTTCACTACGTCGAAGGGTGCACAGCGCCGATCTACACCACCGACTCCCTCCACAGCGCAGTCGTAGAGATCATCGTCAAGGAAGGGGCGCGGTGCCGGTACACGACGATCCAGAACTGGTCCACGAATACCTACAACCTCGTGACCAAGCGGGCGGTCGCCTATCGGGACGCCACGATGGAGTGGGTGGATGGGAACATCGGGTCCAAGCTCACGGTGAAGTACCCGAGCGTGTTCATGGTAGAACCTGGCGCGAAGGCGGAGATCCTGTCGATCGCGTTTGCGGGCAAGGGGCAGCACCAGGACCCCGGGGGCAAGGTCATTCATGCGGCCCCGTATACGCAGTCGAGCGTGGTCAGCAAGTCGATCTCCAAGGATGGCGGCCGCGCGGGGTACCGCGGGCTTGTGAAGGTCTCCCGCGGCGCGAAGGGGAGCAAGTCCGCCGTCCGCTGCGACGCGCTCATCCTCGATGATCAGTCTCGATCGGACACGTACCCCACAATGGAGATTGACGAAGAGGACGTCTCCATCACGCACGAAGCCACGGTCTCGAAGGTGAGCGACGAGCAGCTGTTCTACCTCATGGCGCGCGGGATCAAGGCCGACGAGGCCATGGGCATGATCGTGCGGGGCTTCATCGAGCCGATCGTGAAGGAGCTTCCCCTCGAGTACGCTGTCGAGATGAACCGACTGATCAACCTCGAGATGGAGGGCTCGGTCGGCTAACGCGTCGCCGCTACAGTGTCGTGGGGCCGAGCCCGGTCTCGGCCTCTGGCTTTTTGTAGCAGGAGGCATCCATGCCGGATCCGTCAGTCCAAGTCTCCCAGCGTAGCGGGTTCACCCGCGTGGCGGTCGAGCAGCTCTCGGCCCGTCTCGGGGAACCGGTCTGGATGCGGGAGTTCCGCCTGCAGGCGCTTGCGACCTATGAGAGTCTCCCCCTGCCTAGTCCCAAGGACGAGGCGTGGCGGCGAACTGACCTCAGCGGGTTGGCCCTGGATGCGCTGAGTCCGGTCGCGCCGACCGCCGCTGGGCCCCTCCCGGCATCCCTCCACTACGCCGGGGACGCTCCGGCCTCGCGCGGGGGGCTGCTCATCCAGCGGGATGCGAGTCCTATCCACCGAGAGCTAGATGCCCAACTGGCGCGTGCGGGCGTCATCTTCACTGATCTGGAGACGGCGGTGCGCACCGAGCCCACGCGAGTCCGTGACTACTTCATGCAGTGCGTGCGTCCCGACGAGAGCAAGTTCCGCGCGCTCCACGGCGCGTTGTGGAGCGGGGGCACCTTCCTGTACATCCCGGCCGGGGTCGAGGTCGCCCTCCCGCTGGTGTCCATCACCGCGCTCGAGGCCGACGGGCTCGCGATCTTCCCCCACACCTTGGTCGTTGCGGAGGCGAACAGCACCGTGACGTTGATCGAGCGCGTGCGCTCGGGAGCCGGCGGTCGGCAGCGGTTCGTCGACCCGGTGGTGGAACTGGTGCTGGGGGATGGCGCCCAAGTCCGCCACGTGCACTGGCAGCAGTGGGGCCCCTCCACGTGGGAGGTGGGGATCATCCGGGCGCAGCTCGCCCGCAACGCGACGCTGCGCAACTTCCTCATCGCGCTAGGGGGCCAGGTGACCAAGACCAACGTCGAGTCGATGCTTCGCGGGGAGGGGGCGAGCTCCGAGATGCTGGGCCTGGTCTTCGCCAACGACCACCAGCACTTTGACCTCCAGACCCTCCAAGAGCATGCCGCGCCGCACACGACCAGTGACCTGCTCTATAAGAACGCGGTGAGAGATCATGCCCGGAGCTCGTTCGCGGGGTTGATCCGCGTGCACCCCGGCGCGCAAAAGACCAACGCGTTTCAGGCGAATCGTAACCTCCTCCTCTCGGAAGGCGCGCGCGCGGATTCCGATCCGAAACTCGAGATCATGGCGAACGATCTGCGCTGCACGCACGGCTCGGCGACGGCGCGGCTGAATGAAGAACAACTCTTCTACCTCATGAGCCGGGGATTGCCGCGGGCGGCGGCCGTGCGCATGGCGGTGGAGGGGTTTTTCGCGGAGATCTTCGATCGCGTCCCGCTGGAGTCGGTCAAAGAAGCGCTCCAGCAGGCGATTGCAGCGAAGATGGTACAATGAACGTGCCGATGGCCGACTACATCAGAGTGGCGGCCCTGGACGAGTTGCCGCCTGGGAAGGCCACGGTCATCTTGGTGCAGGGGGTCCGGATCGCGGTCTTCAACGTCGGGGGGACCATCTACGCGATCGACGATGTCTGCACCCATGAAGAGGCGTCGCTTGCCGAGGGCCCCGTCTCGGGCGAAGTCGTCACCTGTCCCAAACACGGGTCGCGGTTCAACTTGCGGACCGGCCGCGTCCTTTCGCTGCCGGCCGTGATCCCGGTGAGTACTTATCCGGTGAAAGTGGAAGACGGCCAAGTTTGGCTCCTGCCTGCGCCGCAGAAGGGGCGCGGGATGCCCCACAAGGTGTAGGAACCACGAGGGACGCCTATGATGCCTGAGAATATCCGAGAGGATTTTCCGCTCCTGCGCCGGAGAATGCACGGCAAGCCGCTCGTCTACCTCGACAATGCGGCCACCTCGCAGAAGCCCCGTCGGGTGCTCGATGCGCTGCTCCGCTACTACGAACAGTTCAACGCGAATGTGCACCGGGGGATCTATCAGATCGCAGAAGAAGCGACGGCGCACTTTGAGGCGTCCCGGGGCAAGGTCGCCGCGTTCATCGGGGCCGCCCGTCCGGAAGAGGTGATCTTCACCCGGTCGACTAGTGAAGCGATCAACCTCGTGCGCTACACGTGGGGCCGCGCGAACATAGGACCCGGGGATGAGATTATCCTGACCGAGATGGAGCACCACAGCAACTTGGTGCCCTGGCAGCTGTTGGCGGCCGAGCAGGGGGCGACCCTGAAATTTGTCCCCTTCGACGGGCAGGGGATGCTCGCGCTGGAGGTCTATGCACGGCTCCTCAGCGAGCGGACCAAGCTCGTCGCACTCACGCACCAGTCCAATGTATTCGGCACCATCAACCCGATCGCCGAGATGACCCGGCAGGCGCATGCGGTCGGGGCGACGGTGCTCATCGACGGCGCGCAGAGCGCGCCGCACATGCCCGTGGACGTCCAGGCGCTGGGGGTCGATTTCTTCACCTTGTCCGCCCACAAGATGTGCGGCCCGACTGGTGCCGGCGCGCTGTGGGGGCGCTACGAACTGCTGGACGCGATGCCGCCGTTCCATGGGGGCGGCGAGATGATCATGCTGGTCCAGTTGGAGCGGTCCACCTTCAAAGATCCGCCCCACAAGTTCGAAGCGGGAACCCCCGATATCGCGGACTGTACCGTGTGGGGGGAAGCGATCGACTACTTGCAAGAGATCGGGCTTCCGGCCATCCGGGACCACGAACGGCGCTTGACGGGCTACGCGCTCGAGCGCCTTGCCGACGTGCCGGGTCTCAAGGTCTTTGGGCCCACCGACCTGTCGCGTCGCGGCGGGGTCGTGGCCTTTGACTTGGCAGGGGTGCACCCGCACGACGTCGCGCAGGTGCTGGATCAGGAAGGGATCGCGGTCCGAGCCGGCCATCACTGCGCGCAGCCTCTGCACGCGCGGCTGGGGATCGCGGCGAGTACGCGCGCCAGCTTCTACCTCTACAACACCCCCGCCGATGTGGACGCGTTGGTCCAGGGGCTCAGGACCGTGCGCAAGTTGTTTGGGCCGCGTCCCGCCCCGGTCCCGGGCGCGTAGTGGCGTGGAGCGAGCCGTGGTGGTGACGTCGGAGCAAGGGGGAGCAGGAGCACGCGATGGCAATTGAGGATCTCTACCGGGAGATCATTCTCGATCATTACGCGCGCCCCCGCAACAAGGGGACGCTCGAGCCCGCCGACATCAAAGTGGAAGGGACCAACCCCCTCTGCGGTGATGAGCTGTCGATCTTTGTGCGGGTGGCGGGGGACAAAATCACCCACGCCCGGTTCGTCGGGCGCGGCTGTTCGATCAGCCAGGCCTCGGCATCTATGATGACGGAGCAGGTGATCGGGAAGACCTTGGCGGAGGCGCGGAGTCTGGTGGGACGATTCAAAGCGATGATGCACGGGGCGGCGGTCGGGGAGGACGAGCTGGGGGAGTTGATGGCCCTCCAGGGGGTCCGAAAATTCCCGGTCCGGGTAAAATGCGCGACGCTGTCATGGGTTGCATTAGAGCAGGGCGTCGAGGAGTTTGAGGCAGGCCAAAAGCGCGTGGAGGCGAAAGCGACCTCGGAAGTGGAATAATCCCTCAGGGCATCACCTCAGGCGGGATATGGGCGGGGACAACCTCGCCTCTGTTTGTCTCTTCTGACCCCGGTCTTCCGCTAGGGATAATCCATGGCAGGGGCTTGCCCCTCCGTAGCCACATGGAAGAGTCCAATCTACCCGATTGGCCTTGTCGAAACTGGTGTCATGCGGTACATTCAGCACTGAGAAAGAAGGCCAAATGCTACCAAAGATCGATCCAACCAGTGCGGTGGCGCTCTACGTGCAAATTATCGAGGGGTTTGCCGCCGCCGTGGCGCGCGGAGAGCTCGCGGTCGGGGAGCGACTGCCCCCTGAACGCCAGCTGGCCGAATCGCTCCGCGTCAGTCGGACCACCGTGGTGAACGCGTACCGGGAGATGCAAGCCCGGGGCTTGATCATCTCCCATGTGGGTCGCGGGACGTTCATCGCCGCCTCGGAACCGACCGCCCAGGCCCTCCCCTGGCGGCAACGGCTCTCACAGGCCTCGCAGTTTCTCGTCAATCCCGTCATTCACGAGTTGGGGCGGTCTAGCGTACAGGCGAACGTGATCTCCTTTGCCGAGGGTCTTCCCGATCACCAGCTGGCCCCCGCGGACGCCTTCCAGCACGCGGTCGAGCGGGTGCTCCATCGGCAAGGCCGTTTGCCGTTTGCGCGGACGCCCCCCGAAGGCCATTCGGCGCTGCGGGAGGCTATCGTCGAGTACGTCCGGTCCAGTGGGCTGCGGACCTCCGTCGAGCAAGTGCTGATTGTCGATGGGGCGCAGCAGGGCGTCGACTTGGTCTGTCGGACGTTTCTGGATCCGGGCGATGTGGTGATCACCGAAGGCCCGACCTTCATGGTCGCCTTGCAGGCGTTCCGCGCAGCGCGGGCCACGGTCATCCCCGTCCCGCTCGATAGCGACGGCATGCGCGTCGAGTTGATCGAGGATCTGGTGATTCGCTACCGGCCGAAGTTGATCTACACCGTTCCGACCTTCCAGAACCCGTCCGGCACGACTATGCCCATCGCCCGTCGTCGACTCCTGCTGGACGTAGCTGCCCGCTACCAGATTCCCGTCGTCGAGGACGACCCGTACCGGGAGATTTATTTCGACGGCGCCCCCCCGCCGCCTTTGGCGGCGTTGGATGAGCACGGCGTGACCGTCTCGATCGGCACGTTTTCGAAGATCATGTACCCGGGCATCGGGCTCGGGTGGGTGATTGCCCCCCGGCCCGTCATCGAGTCGCTGACGCTTGCGAAGTGGGTCTCGGACCTCTATACGAACTCGCTCGTCCAGTGGGCGATGGCCGAATTCCTTGGGACGCACTCCTTGCGGGGGCACCTCGAGCGGATCCGCGCGGAATACCGACGGCGCCGCGACGCGATGCTCGACGCGCTCGGTCGTTATGCGGTGCCGGTCAAGGTGAACCGGCCGCGCGGAGGCTTCTACCTCTGGGGTCCCGTCGCCGGCGGCGTCCCGGCGCGTATCCTCCTGATGGAGGCGTTGCGCGAGGGCGTCGCGTTCGTCACGGGCGAAGCCTTCTACCCCTCAGGGGGGGAGACGGAGCTCCGGTTGTGCTTCTCCACTGTCTCTCCGGAGCTCATTGACCAAGGCGTTAAGCGCCTCGCGGCTGCGGCCAAGCGCGTGCGGGATACGCGGCCTGAGGACCCGCAGCTCGCGACGATGTCCGTCGTCTAGCGTCCCCCTGCGTCCGCTCGCCCCGTTGGAGTTGGACGCGGACATTCCTCGATCGCCCCCCAGCAGGCATCTCGTCTTGGAAGGCCAAACCCTCCTAGAGAGATCCGCCCCAGGAGGTTGTCATGGGACAAGTGCCGCTGGGTGACCTTGCTGCCCAACTTCGCGTCGATAGCATCCGATGTTCAACGGAAGCTGGGTCAGGGCACCCGACCTCCTCGCTCTCGGCCGCCGACCTCATGGCGGTGTTGCTCGCCAACCATCTGCGCTATGACGTGTCCAACCCCAAGAACCCCGCCAATGATCACCTCATCTTTTCCAAGGGGCACGCGTCCCCGCTGTTCTACGCGCTGTGGAAAGCGGCGGGCGTGATCACCGATCAGGAGTTGTTGACGTTTCGGAAATTTGGCAGTCGCCTGGAGGGCCATCCGACGCCGGTCTTCCCGTGGGCGGACGTCGCCACGGGGTCCTTGGGGCAGGGGCTCGCGATCGGGCTCGGCATCGCGCTCTCGGGCCAGTACCTGGACCGGCTCCCCTACCATGTGTGGGTGCTGATGGGGGACAGTGAGTCGGCCGAGGGCTCCGTCTGGGAAGCGTTCGAGCACGCCGCCCACTACCAGCTGCGGAACCTGATCTGCATCCTCGACATGAACCGCTTGGGGCAGCGCGGAGAAACCATGCTGGGCTGGAACGCGCCCGCCTACGCAGCCCGCGCGCGGGCGTTTGGCTGGCATACGATCGAGATCGACGGCCATGCGCTCGACCAGATCGACGCCGCGTACGCCCAGGCTGATACACGCTCGGCGACCCCGACGCTCATCATCGCGCGCACGATCAAAGGCAAGGGCGTGAGCCTCGTCGAGAACAAGGGGGGCTGGCACGGGAAGGTGCTGTCGAGCGAGCAGGCTGCTGCAGCCATTCGTGAACTGGGCGGCGAGCGGCACGTGGACGTGCAGATCCGCCCGCCGGTCGCCGGCGCCCCGGCGCCCCGGTCGGCAAGCCAGCCCGTCCAGCTGCCGACCTATCGCGTGGGGGACGCGGTGGCGACCCGGCGCGCGTACGGGGACACGCTCAAAGCGCTCGGAGCTGCGCGTGCGGACGTAGTCGCCCTGGACGGCGAAGTGAGCAACTCGACCTACGCGGAATCGTTCGCCCAGGCGTACCCGGAGCGGTTCTTTGAGATGTATATCGCCGAGCAGCAGATGGTGGCGGCCGGGGTCGGATTGCAAGTGCGCGGGTGGATCCCCTTCCTCTCGACGTTCGCCGCGTTCTTCACCCGGGCGTACGACTTCATCCGGATGGGGGCGATCTCCCGCGCTAACCTCAAACTGATCGGGTCACATGCCGGCGTCTCGATTGGGCAGGACGGGCCCTCACAGATGGGGTTGGAGGATCTGGCGATGATGCGCGCGGTGGGTGGGAGTACGGTGCTCTACCCCGCTGACGCCAACGAGACGGCTCACCTCGTCACCCAGATGGTCGACACTCCCGGGATCGTCTACCTGCGAACCACACGAGAACAGACGCCCGTGATCTACCCTCCGGAGCAACAGTTCTCAATTGGCGGGAGCGTGGTGGTCCGCCGCTCGGAGCGCGATTCTGCCACGATCGTCGCGGCGGGAATTACCCTCCATGAGGCCCTCAGCGCCCACGCTCAGTTGGCGCAGGAAGGCGTGGCGGTCCGGGTCGTCGATGCGTATTCGGTCAAACCGATTGACGCCGCGACGCTTCGCGTGGCAGCGCGGGAGACCGCGCTGTTGGTGGTGGTCGAGGACCACTGGGCCGAAGGAGGGTTGGGGGAGGCGGTCATGGCGGCGCTCGCCGGGGCCGACCCGTCGCCCCGGGTGGTCGTCCTCGCCGTTAGCCAGCTGCCGGGATCTGGGACCCCGACCGAACTCCTCGACGCGGCAGGGATCAGTGCCCGTCGGATCGCCGACGCGGTCCGGTCCGCCGTGCGCGCCCGACCTACAAGCGTAGGCGGGCGGTCGTCAGGGACCTAACCAGCGCACATTGATCCCGTGAAGAATTTGATCGGAACAGCGGCTCGCGGGAGAGCACGCGGGAAGTTTCGATGAATGCGATCCTACCCCTCTGCGCGGGTGCGGAGGGGTAGTGGCTCGAGGGTCCCTGGCCAGACCGTTCGAAGCAGTGCTCCGGCCAGCATGCCACCGATGGTCCCGCCCACCAGGACAACGGAAGCGAACAGGAGCGCCGCGAGCAACACTGAGAAGACGGGTCCGTCACCGCCGAGTAGTTGCATGGACAGCGCTACCACGGGTGCGACGTAACTCTCGAGCCGCATGGGGAGCGCAGTGAGCAGAAGCACAAGGACTGAGGCGAGCCAGACGACGGCGACCCCACAGCCGATGCCCGCGACTGCACTCGCGACGAAGAACTGGTGCCTGCTCCCCCGATGATGCGGGGCGAGGAACTCAACGAGGAAGGGGGTGACCACGACCCCACTGACAAACGCAGCCAGCAGGATACATCCCGAGAATCCCCACGGCGGGCCCTGCAGTCCGGGGCCGATCTCCCACAACATTGCCGGACGAAGCAGCGCACCAAGCGGCAAGGTCCCTCGCATGAACTGCACGACGCCCACCGCCACGGCACTGAGGTAGACGGCGACGATCCCGTTGAGCACCGCGAGCATCAGGACCCTAAGCCATCGGAGCATCAGCATCCCCCCGGCGCGTGGCATCCTTCCTTCCACTCCTACCCCTCCGCAGAGCAGATAGACTTGACGCGACGGTGCGCGACCCCGCCACCGCGGAGGAAGGAACGAATGTTTGACGCAACTGCGAGGCGGAGGTATCATGACCGTGGCGGCGTGGAGGGAATGATAGCAGAATGGAGCTCGCGGAGCCGTCACCGGCGCGCTCCGTCCCCAAGCCCCACTGAAGGAGGCCATCAGTTGTGACCGCGACCGGTCCTGACGATGTTCCCCGCAGCCAGGTGTTTCCGCTGGACAAAGTCCTCGAGGTGATCGATGCGTTGCCCGGCGGCGGCGTAGTCCTCACGAAGGTCGAAGAGGTGCTCAACTGGGGGCGGGCGGCCTCGGTGTGGCCGCTTACCTTCGGCCTCGCGTGTTGTGCGATTGAGATGATGCAGGCGTTCGCGACGCGCTTCGACATGGACCGGATGGGGATTATCCCTCGGGCGACGCCGCGGCAGGCCGACTGCATCATCGTAGCCGGGCGGGCCACGATCAAGATCGCGCCCATCGTCCGCCGGCTGTGGGAGCAGATGCCCGAGCCGAAGTATGTCATCTCCATGGGATCGTGCGCCACCTGCGGCGGGCCCTTCTTCTACGACAACTACTCCATCTTGAAAGGGATTGATCAAGTCATTCCGGTCGACGTCTACGTCCCCGGGTGCCCGCCTCGTCCAGAGGCGCTGATCGAAGGGTTCCTCAAACTCCAAGAGAAAATCAAGAAGGAACCGTTCTTGCGGCGCCGGATTGTCGCCGCCGCCTCAGCGCCGTCACCCTGATGATTCGGACTGAAGAACTCCTCCTCAACATGGGCCCCCAGCACCCCAGCACGCACGGGGTGTTGCGTCTGGTCGTCACCCTGGACGGCGAGAACATCGTCGACGTGCAGCCCGACATCGGCTACCTCCACTCGTCCGTCGAGAAGATGATGGAGCACCGAACCTACCTCCAGAACATCGCGCTCGTAGACCGGGGGATGGACTACCTCACCGCGATGGCCAACGAGGAGGTCTGGGTGCTCGCGACCGAGCGGCTCGCCCGCATCGACGTGCCCGCGCGGGCGAGGTACATCCGCACGCTGATGCTCGAGCTGCAACGGATTAGCAGTCACCTCATCTGGCTTGGGACGTTCGGCATCGATCTCGGGGCGTTCACGGCGTTCCTGTGGGCGATGCGCGAGCGGGAACGGATCATGGACCTCTTCGAGAGTGCCACGGGCGGGCGGCTCCATCATGTCTACTTCCGCATCGGCGGGGTCTATGAAGATCTCCCCGAGGGATGGCCCGAGCGCTGCGCGGAATTCTGCGACCACATGACGGCGAAACTGCCCGAGTACGATGAGCTCCTGACCGGGAACCCGATCTTCGTCGCGCGGACGCAGGGCGTCGGGGTCCTCTCGCGGGACGTCGCCATTGCCTTGGGCGCGTCCGGGCCGGTGGCGAGGGCGTCGGGGCTGGCCTACGATGTCAGAAAAGCGCATCCCTATGAGGTCTATGACCAGCTCGAGTTCGACATCCCCATGCGCACTGAGGGTGATTGCTTCGCCCGCTACCTGGTGCGGCTGGAGGAGATTCGCCAGAGTGTACGCATCATCCGCCAATGTCTGGAGCGTCTCCCCCAGGGCGAAGTCCGCGGCAAAGTGTCCATGACGCTGCGGCCCCCCAAAGGTGAGGTCTACGCCCGCACCGAATCGCCCCGCGGGGACCTGGGCATCTACCTCGTCAGCGACGGGTCCGACACGCCCTATCGGGTCAAGATCCGGGCCCCCGCATTTAGCAACCTCTACGCCCTCACCGAGATGATGCGCGGCTGGAAAGTCGCCGACGTGATCGCGATCCTGGGCAGTATTGACATCGTCCTCTCGGACGTGGACCGATGAACACATCCCCGCCGCCCCCCTCCACAGGGCTTCTCAGCCTCCTCGATCGCACCTGGCAGGGCGCTCTCGGGTTGGCGATTGGGTTGGGCTCGACGTTGCGCACGATGTTCCAGCCCAAGGTGACCGTAAGCTATCCCATCGAGAAGGTGAACGTGTCCCCGCGATGGCATGGGTTGCTTGCGCTCCCGATCGATCCGGAGACCGACAACGACAAGTGCATCATCTGCTTCCAGTGTGAGCGGGTCTGCCCGGACCGGTGCATCCACATCGAGGCGACGGGGAAGGCGAAAGACCGGGTGCTGACGCGGTTTGACATCGAGATGGACCTCTGTTGTTACTGCGGGTTGTGTGTGGACGTGTGCCCAACCGAAGCGATCGTGTTCGTTCCGCACTACGAGATGAGCACCTACAATCGGGCCAACCTGAACTACGATCTCGAGGATCTCCACCGGGCAGCGCCCAAGGAACCAATCGCGCACGGGGTCGTCAAAGTGCCTAACGGGAGACGGGCATGAGCCTGGCTTTTGCGGCGCGCGTTCAGGCGCGGTTCCCCGAGCTCGAACTCTTCCCGGCCCCTGAGCCGGAGGGACCCGTGCCCGCGGCGGTGCCCGAGGCGCCCGCGGCGGTGCCCGAGGCGCCTGCAGCAGGTGAGGCGCCCAAGCCGGTCCCCGTCCGCCGCCCAGCCCATGAGCAGCCGCCCGTGTTCCTCACTCCAGGAGTCGTGGTCCCCGCCGAGCGCCTGCTCGAGGTCTGTCGCGCCCTCGCCAGCGATCCCGAATTCGGATTGGCGTACCTCTCCTTCGTCAGTGCGATCGATCGGCCCGAGGCCGGCCAGTTCGAGGTGCTCTACCATCTCTACTCGCATCTCTCCCGCGAGGAAGTGGTCCTCAAAGTGCGGATCCCGCGTGATGCACCCACCGTGCCCAGCGTCACAGGCATTTGGGCGGGCGCGAACTGGCATGAGCGAGAGACCTATGACCTGTTTGGGATTGTCTTTACGGGGCACCCGAACCTTCGCCGCATCATGATGACGGACGACTGGATCGGGCACCCCCTGCGGAAAGACTACGTCTACCAGGACCCCCAGTGGCTCGTCGAACTAGCCAAGCAGCGCCAGGGTGAGATCGAAGGGCTCGGGCTCGGCGAACGGGTCTAGCGCACCATACCAGCATTCCCTATCGAGGTCTCTCCCACCACCCGCATTGGCACATCAATCTAATCCCTGATCGTTGCCTTCAGCCGACCCCGTCCGGAAACCGGGGCTCCTCACGGCTTCGTCTGTCGGATGATTGGGGGCAGCCCGGTCGTCGTGTCCGCCAAGATTTCTCCGTGCCCAATTCCCAGGGTCTTGATCCAGCGCTGCTGCCCGCTGGTGAGTGCGATGAAGAACCCCAACTCGACCAATTCGGGGATCGTGAAGTGGTGGTGTAACTGCGCCCAGAGCGCGTCGTCGGCGATCGCGGAATTCCAGAGGATAGCGCTCGTGTAGGTGAGGGCGACTTTCTCCCGTTCCGTGAACTGGTCCGACTCCGCAAAGTTGAGGAGGGCGTCGTACTTCGCTTCGTTCAGTCCCTGCCGTCCAGCCTGGACGGATCGCTGGACCCCTCAGTACTCGCACTCGATCGACTTGGACACGTAGACGCGGCAGAGCTCTTTGATCTGGTGGTCGCACACGCCGTTGCGGAACGTGAGGTCCCACGCCTGTGAGAACGCCCGGATGACGCCGGGATTGTGCGCGCGGATGGCTTGGCTCTCCGGCCGAGGCGTCCCTTCTCGACGCGCCAGATCCAAATACCCCTGGAGTTCAGGATTCGTAATCGCGGAGGGATCAACATATGGAATCCGAGGCATCGGTTTCACCTCATCGTCACACGTTTCGACTGTGTGATCCTCTTCCACGCGTCTGGGTCCTCGCCTTCGCCACTCCTTTCCTCTATATCCCTGTGCGGGGAGGCGCCCTGGCCTCTGCCTGTCCGCAGCGGAGGACCGCTTTTCAGGTATACTAATCGGCAAGGTGGGACGACCTCTGCGGGTTGGACTGTGGGCTGGCCTGCTTGGCGGCACCATCGCGACAGCCGCGATCTACGCAGGCCTTTTCACCGGCGGGGTTCCCGCGATCGCGATTGGGATGTGGGAGCGGTCGCGGCGGATGATCCCGCTGGAGCTGTTTCAGGTTATCAGTGGATCCCCGAAGATCGCGGCGAAACCCCTCGCGTTTTGGGTAGTCCTCGGCGCGTTGCTGATCGGTTGGGGGATGCTGGGGGCGCTGTTGGGACGAGTGGCCTTGACCCGCCGCCCGGGTCCCGCCATGCTCCGGGTCTGGCTGGCCGCGATGGGGTTCCTCGCGCTTGTAGCGCTCGCTCCCGCCGTCGCCTACTACTCTGCGTTCTTGTCGGCGGAAGGCGCAGTGATCCGGCACAGCGTCGTGGTGCTGCATCTGCTCGCGGCGATCGCGGGTTACGGGCTCCTGTTTGCCGTTCCCTACACATTGGTGGTGCGCCTGATCCCTCGGGACGTCACTGCTGACCCCACTGACCCTGAGGCCGCGGCTGAGCTGACCCGGCGTGAGCTCCTCACACGGGCCATCATCGTCATCGCGGCGGCTGCGGCGGGCACCCTCGCCGTCCAGTGGACCCGCGGGCTCCTGCGTCCCGTCGTCGCGTTCGGCCAGTCCCTGTTTGCTCGGGTCAAGGAGCTGCCGCCCGAGGTCACCCCGAACGAGCAGTTTTACGTCGTGAGCAAGAACCCCCCGGGGTTCGATCCGACCGTTGACGTCAACAAGTGGTCGCTGGAGGTCGGGGGACTCGTTGCCCGGCCGCGGCGATTCACCTACGCGGAGCTTCGAGCGTTGCCAGCGGTCGAGCAAATGCAAACCTTAGAGTGCATCAGCAACGAGGTTGGCGGTAACCTCATCAGCACGGCCTTGTGGCGAGGAGTCCGGTTGCTGGACGTCCTGCTCGCCGCCGGTGGTGCGACCCCTACCGCGCTCCGGGTGGCCTTCCGCTGCGCGGACGGGTACAGCGAGGCGCACCCGATGGACGACGCGCTCAACCCGACGACCATCCTCGCCTACGACATGAACGGAGAGCGACTTCCACCCGCGCACGGGTTTCCGCTCCGACTGCTCGTACCCGGCCTTTACGGCATGAAGAACCCCAAATGGATCACGAAGATTGAGGTCGTGAGCACCGATTTCCAAGGATACTGGGAGGCCGCCGGGTGGAGCGATGAGGCGGTCGTGAAGACCATGTCGTCGTTTACCACCCTCACCCCGACGCATCGTCTGGGCGAAGTCCCGCTTGGCGGCGTGGCCTATGGGGGCGACCGCGGGATTCAGGGCGTCGAGTACAGCACCGATGATGGCAAGAGGTGGAAGCGTGCCGACGTCAAACCTGCGGGCGGGCCGTTCACCTGGGTGCTGTGGGCGGCGTTGTGGACGCCAACCGCGGCTGGCGAGTACAGGCTCAAGGTGCGTGCGCAGGATGCGAAGGGGACAGTTCAGGTCTCCCGGGAGGTACCCACCCTCCCTGATGGCGCTTCCGGGTACCACACTCTGCGCCTGCGCATCATCAAGTAGCTCGGGTCGGTCCCATATTGACCTCTGCCCCCCCACCAATGACTCCTCACAGCCCGCGCGACGAACGAGCTGACTCAACAGACCGGGAGCGATCACCGCGGGCGAGCCGCATGGCGTTCGGCGGCTAGTCATTTCCTGCGATAGAGAGGAAGGCTTGTGTTGCGGGTCGCTGCAATCTATGACATTCATGCGAACCTCCCCGCCCTTGAGGTTGTACTCCAAGATATTCGTCAAGCAGATGTAGACCATGTAGTGGTCGGGGGCGATGTGTTTCCGGGCCCGATGCCACGTGAAACTATCACGTGCTTGCTGGACCTCGAAATTCCAGTGCAGTTTATCCAAGGCAACGCCGACCGTGAGGTGCTTGAACGGATGAGAGGTACGGAAACAGGCACCGTCCCGGAACAGTTGCGAGAGGGCGTGCGCTGGGTGGCGGAGCAGCTTCATCCTGAATACGAGCAGGTGTTAGCCAGCTGGCCTAAGACACTCCAGGTCCGGATTGGCGGGTTAGGCGAGGTGTTGTTTTGCCATGCCACACCGCGAAACGACACTGAGGTATTTACCCGTCTTACGTCTGAAGACCGCCTCTTGCCAGTCTTTGCAGGACTGAACGTGCCTGTGGTTGTTTGTGGTCATACCCATATGCAGTTTGACCGAACGATCGGTAGGATTCGGGTTGTGAATGCTGGTAGTGTGGGAATGCCCTTTGGGGAACCAGGTGCCTATTGGCTCCTACTTGGACCCAACGTTCAGCTTCGGCATACGCCCTACGATCTCGCGAAAGCTGCTGAGCGCATTCGAGCCGCGAAGCATCCACAAGCTCAAGACTTTGCAGCACGTAAAGTCCTGCACCCCCCATCAGAGGGAGAAGCCCTTGAAGCATTTACCCGGGTCGAATTGAGGTAAGAGCGGGTATGCTTATTGTCGCCGTGGCTCGGCACTGAGCGCACCGCGCGACTTATCCTTCCTCCGCCGAATGCGTCTACGGCGCCGTCACCGGCCACAGCACACTAGACAGGGGTGGATCCGCTTTCTATAGTGGAAAGGGCCCACCTCTGATGAGTTCAGACCACGTCTTTTCCTTCGACGAAGCCACCCGCGCCCTCCCGGAGGTCGAACGAATCGTCGTTCGTCTCCGCGAGCTCCACCGAGACGCGCAGCCGCTCGCGGTCAGGCTCGAGATCCTCTGGAAGAGTCTGGAAGACGGCGCGCGCGTGCTCGATGAGATCGCCAGCCTCCAGAAATCCCTCGATGCGCACACAGCGGAGCTCACGGCGCTCTTCGAAGAGCTGACCGCGCGCGGGTGCATCGTACGCGACCTGGACAGCGGCTTGGTGGATTTCCCCGCGATCGCCAGGGGAGTCCCCATTTTTCTCTGCTGGCGGCTGGGGGAAGAGGGGATCCAGTACTGGCATAGTCGCGAGGAAGGGTTTGCCGGGCGGAAGCCGCTGTGGAAGATGCCAGGCACTGGGCCCAACTATGCCTAGGACGAGGTGGGGCAGGAGCGCCTCTGGGGATTCCCGAACACTGGGAGGGAACCGCCCCACCGTGTCCTCAAGGAGGTTCCGAGTCGTCTTCTCCCACTACGTGAATGCGGGTCATGCCGCAGCGCCTGGTGCCGCGCGGCACACGCACCCTGAGGTGAGGCATGCCCGACCGATATGATGTCGTCATGATCGGGGGAGGGCCCGGCGGCTACGTCGGGGCCATCCGGGCCGCTCAGCTTGGGTTGCGGGTCGCGCTCGTCGAACGGGAGAAAGTGGGCGGGACCTGCCTGCACGTGGGGTGCATCCCGACCAAGGCGATGCTGCAGTCAGCGGAGCTGCTCGAGCACGTCAAGGGCGCCAAGGAGTTTGGCGTGCTCGCCTCGAGCGTGACGCTCGATTTTGCCGCCGTCCGCAGTCGCAAAGACCGGGTCGTCGACCAGCTTCACAAAGGCGTCCAATTTCTGATGCGCAAGAACAAAGTCGATGTCTTTGTTGGCGAGGGCCGGTTCGTCGACCGCACGAAGCTCGGGGTCGCGCTCACCGACGGATCGGAGACCGAACTGGTCGCCCGCCATGTGCTCATCGCGACCGGCTCAGCCCCCCGGAGTGTCCCCGGGGTCACCATCGACAACGTTCGGGTGCTCGACAGCACGGGCGCGCTGAATCTACTGGAGGTGCCCAGGTCCATCGCGATCTTGGGCGCTGGGGCGGTCGGGGTCGAGTTCGCGAGCCTCTTTCGCGCGTTTGGCAGCGAGGTTACCGTCCTCGAACTCCTCCCGACGCTCGTCCCGCTCGAAGACGAAGAGATCGGACAAGCGTTAGAGAAGGCGTTCGCGCGTCGCGGGATCAAGGTCCACACGGCGGCGACCGCGACGAAGGTTGAGGTGAAAGACGGTACGGTCCGCATCACGTTTACCAAGGGATCCGAGACCAATACGCTCGAGGCCGACTACCTTCTCGTCGCCGTCGGGCGAGGGCCTATGACCACAGGACTGGCCATCGCGCAAGCAGGGGTAAGCTTAGAGAAGGGGGCTGTCAAGGTTGACCCCCAGTTCCGAACCTCGGTCTCCACGATCTTCGCCATCGGCGACGTTATTACCGGGCAGGCGCCCTATCGGCTCGCCCACGTGGCCAGTGACGAGGCGATCGCAGCGGTGGAGACGATCGCAGGAGGCGAGGTGCACCCGGTGCACTACCCAACCGTGCCCCGGCCGACGTTTTGCTTGCCGCAGGTGGCCACGATGGGCCTGAGCGAGCGGCAAGCCAAAGAGCAAGGCTATGAGGTGAAAGTGGGCCGCTTCAGCTTTCAGGCTAACAGCAAGGCGACAATCGAGGGGGCGCGCGAGGGGTTCGTGAAAGTCGTGAGCGACGCGAAGATTGGCGAACTGCTCGGCGTGCACATGATCGGCCCGGCCGTGACCGAGTTGCTTGCCGAAGGCGTCGTCGCGCGGGCTCTCGAGGGTACCGTTCTCGAGCTGGGGACCGCGGTGCATTCCCATCCCACGTTGTCGGAGGCCCTGAAGGAGGCGGCGCTCGATGCGCTGGGTCGGGTGCTGCATGCATGATCAACCCGTATCGCTGGTCCGTACGAGGCGGGTGTGCGGATTGACCCATCCTGGGACGTAGCGTTGAAGGAGGCGAGCCACCATGACTGCCAAAGAGGCCAAAGCTCAGATCCGGCCCAATCGGCATGCGGCGCTGGGGCTGAGTGACGGCGACCTCCTCGAGATGTACTACTACATCGCCCTCGCGCGGGCGCTGGATGAGCGCATGTGGGTGCTCCAGCGTGCGGGCCGCGCGATGTTTGTTATTTCCGGTCCCGGCCACGAAGGCTGCCAGGTGGCCGCGATGTGGGTGATGGATAAGAAGAAAGATTGGTTTGTTCCGTTCTACCGTTCCGTCGCCGCCTGTCTCGTCAAAGGGATGACCCCCTCGGATCTCCTCCTCGGGCTGTTGGCCAAGGCGGTCGATCCCAGCAGCGGCGGGCGGCAAATGCCAGGGCACTATGGGCACCCAGGGGTGAAGATCCTCTCCACGAGCAGCCCGGTAGGCACCCAGTACCCCCACGCGGTCGGGATCGCCTACGCTGCGAAAGTGCGCAAGACCGGCGAGGTGACGATGGTTTCGATCGGCGAGGGCGGGACCAGTCAGGGCGACTGGCATGAGGCCTTAAACTTCGCGGGCGTCCACAAGTGTCCGGTGCTCTGTGTCGTGGAGAACAACTTCTATGCTATCTCTGTTCCGCTCAAGCTCCAGATGGCGGTCGACAGCGTGGCGATTCGCGGGGCTGGGTACGGGATGCCGGGCGTCTCGGCTGACGGGAGTGATGTGCTCGAGTGTTACCGGGTGGCGAAGGAAGCCTACGATCGCGCGCAGCGGGGACTGGGCCCGACGTTGATTGAGTATCGGGTGCCGCGGTTGGGGTCGCACAGTAGTGACGACCAGCAAGAGCGCTACCGCTCAAAAGAGGAGATTGAGGAGGTCCGGCGCCGCGACCCCCTGGTCACGTTTGGGACTTACCTTGAAGAGGCCGGGCTGCTGACGCCGGATCGTCGCAAGTCGATCGCCGAGCGCGTCAAGCGTGAAATCAACGAAGCGACCGACTACGCGGAGAAGATGCCCCTGCCCGATCCCGCCAGCGCGGCGCGGTACGTGTACTGGGAAGGCGACTAAGGGGAGGATGCGCGATGCCAGAGATCCGGTACATCGACGCCATCAACCAAGCGCACCACGAAGAGATGGCCCGGGATGAGCGCGTGCTCGTCATGGGGGAGGACGTCGGTCGCAAAGGGGGTGTCTTTGGCGCCACGATGGGCTTGCACGAGAAGTTCGGCGCGGATCGCGTCATCGACACGCCCCTGGCTGAATCGTCCATCGCTGGCGTGGCGATCGGGATGGCGGCTAACGGGTTGCTGCCGATCGCGGAATTCCAGTTCGCCGACTTCATCCACCCCGCATTCAACCAAATCGTGAGCGAGGCCGCGCGCATGCGGTACCGCTCGAACAACGCCTTCGGTTGTCCGGTTGTGTTCCGCACGCCCTATGGCGGGTCTCACGGCACCGCGCTCTACCACTCGCAGTCGATCGAGGCGTTCTACGCGCACGTGCCCGGGCTCAAGGTCATCGCCCCATACACCCCCTATGACGCGAAGGGGATGTTGAAGACGGCCATTCGGGACCCCGACCCCGTCCTCTTCCTCGAGCACAAGCGGATGTACCGGCTCGTGCGTGGGGAAGTGCCCGAGGGCGAGTACACCGTGCCGATCGGGCCGGCCGTGGTCCGCCGCCCCGGAACGGACCTGTCGCTGTTTGCCTATGGCTGGATGCTGCACGAGGCCCTCGTTGCGGCGGAGCAACTCGCATCGGAAGGGATTGATGTGGAAGTCGTGGACCTCCGCACGCTCAAACCGCTGGATACGGAGACGATCCTCCAGTCGGTGACGAAGACCAACCGGGCGTTGATCGTCTACGAGGACAACCGGTTCTGCGGGTACGGGGCTGAGGTCGCCGCGCTGATCGCCGAGGAGGCCTTTGGGGATTTGGATGCACCTGTGATGCGCCTCGCCGCGCCAGACGTGCCCGGGATCCCCTTCTCCAAGCCGCTGGAAGAATGGTTCTTCATCGATCAAGAGAAGATAGCAACAGCGATCCGGAAGCTCGCAGCGATCTAGGAACGGAGCGTGCCCATGGCCGTTGAAGTGAAGCTCCCCCAACTCGGTGAGAGCACCTACGAGGGGACCATCGGCAAGTGGCTCAAGCAGCCTGGGGAGCACGTCCAACGGTACGAGTCTCTCGTGGAGATTATCACCGACAAGGTCAACGTGGAGATGCCATCGCCCTTTGAGGGGACCCTCACGCAGATCCTGGTCCCCGAGGGTCAGACGGTGCCGACGGGCACGCCGATCGCGCTCATGGATACGCGCGATGAGGCGGGGGTAGGGGCCGTAGCCGCGGCCGCCGCGGCGGGAGTGGGATCCAGGCCAGCGGCCACAGTTACATCGCCAGTGGCCACCCAGTCCGCACCAACCACAGGGGAACGGACGCGACTTTCCCCGGTCGTCCGCAAGCTTGCCGAAGAACACCGGATCCCCCTCAGCGAACTGGAGCACCTCACCGGCAGTGGCAGCGGGGGACGAGTGACGAAAGATGATGTCCTCGCTTATGTGGCGACGCGCCACCGCGCGACCCCTGGATCCCCTGTTGCGCCGGTGAGCCCTTCGCAGGCTCCTGGGCTCGGGGACGAAGTCGTGAAACTCACGCCGCTGCGTCGGTCTATTGCACAGCGGATGAGTCAGTCCAAGCGTGAGATCCCGCACGCTTATGGCGTGAACGAAGTCGACCTGACCGAGCTGGTCCGCTGGCGTGATGCACACAAGGAACAATGGCGGACCCAGGCTGGCGTGAATGTCACGTTCACCGCGTTCTTCGCCAAGGCAACGGCGGAGGCGTTACGGGCGTTTCCGTTCGTGAACGCTTCGTGGCATGAGGACGGGATTCTCCTCCATAAAACAATCAACCTCGGCATGGGGATCGCCCTCGACGACGGGCTGATTGTGGCGGTGATCAAGCACGCCGATCAGAAGAGCGTGATGGAGATCGCTCGGGAGCTCGATGCCCTGGGGCGGAAGGCGCGAGAGGGGCACCTCGGTCTCGACGACGTCCAAGGCGGAACCTTCACGATAACGAACCCCGGCGTCTTTGGCTCGATCTGGTCCATGCCGATTATCGTGCCGGGGCAAGCGGCTATCCTCGCCACCGACGCGATCGTGAAACGCGCGGTCATCCGGAATGACGCGATCGCGATCCGGGACATCATGCACCTGGGACTCTCTTTCGACCACCGCATTTTCGACGGCGCGACTGCCATCCGGTTCCTCAATCACGTCAAA